>JAABUQ010011895.1_pt1 | contig 10965 bp, 14 predicted proteins | sample 5560001 | NCBI WGS metagenome assembly JAABUQ01 (sample SAMN10711888, study PRJNA513371) | rock metagenome | isolation source: Antarctica rocks | place: Antarctica: Victoria Land, Finger Mt nord | collected 2015-12-18
GAGGCGCTGCGGCGCGTGATCAACACCCCGGCCCGCGGCTTCGGCCCGAAGGCGATGGCGGTCCTGGAAGAGGAGGCGGCGTGGCGGCAATCCTCGCTGCTGCAGGCGCTGGAGACGGCACCGCTGCCCCCGAAGGCCCGCACGGCTGGCCTCGGCTTCGCCGACGCCGTGCGCGGCGCCGGGCGAGACCGCGAGGCGACCGTGGCCGACCAGCTGTCCTACCTGCTGGATGCGGCGGGCTACCGCGCCATGCTGCGCGAGAGCCGGGCCGAGACCACCGAGGGACGGTTGGACAACCTGCAGGAGCTGATCGGGCTGGCCGGCGGCTTCCACAGTGCGCGCGAGCTGCTGGACCATGCGGCGTTGTCCACCAGCGGCCCGAACGAGGACGAGACGGCCCGGGTGCGGCTGCTCACCCTGCACCGGGCCAAGGGGCTGGAGTTCACGCACGTCTTCCTGCCGGCCTGGGAGTCGGGCGTGTTCCCGCCGGACTATGGTTGCCCCTCGGAAGAGAGACGACTTGCGTACGTGGCGCTGACGCGCGGCATGCGCCGGGTGACGGTCTCCCATTGCGGGTTCCGCCGCGGCTACGCGGAGCCGTCGCCCTTCCTGGCCGACATTCCCGAGCGGAACCGCGTCGCCGGCTGGCTGCGCGGACCCAGCCTGCCATTACGCCGGTCCAGGCCAATGTTGGACGTGGTGGAGGCCAGGGAGCTGCTGCGCCGGTTCTGACCACCCGCGACGAGGCGCAGCCACCAGGAGGCACCTCGAAAGGGGGAGATAGCAGAGGGGAGGAACGAACGCGGCGTTGAGAGCAGGAGCGGTGCCGCTGTCGCCCCGGGCGCCGCAAGGGTCCGCCGCGCCAGCGCGCAGCGGCCCGGCTCCGCCGGCTGCGCCCTTGCCCCGCCCGGTGCGCAGCAGCCCGGGAAGGGGGTCTCGGAAAGAGACCAGCAAGGGGACCAGGGCGATGAGGACGAGAACGAGGATGCGGACGGTACTGCGCGGGATCGGCGGCGCGGTGCTGGTAGCTACTGCCTTCTACCTGGCGCTCGCGGCACCGGGGCTGCTGTCGGACCGGGACAGCATGGTGCCCGGTCAGGCAAGGGAGGCCCGGCGGTGAGCGGGGCCAGCGCCGGCCTTGCCAGTCGTGCGGATAGGCTCGCCGTCTGCGATACCGAAGTGGTGGACCTGGACCCCGACGCGGGATCGTCGCAGGAGCCCTGCCTTCATTGGGTTGCCCTGTTCCTCGTCACCCTGAGCTGGGGCGGCATCGAGGAGGGCGGCTGGTTCTTCGACAACGGCGAGCTGGTGACGGACCCCGGCCTCTACGCCCGTCTCGGCGTCCTGCCGGCGGCGTTCCTCACCGAGGAGGAAGCCAACGCGCACTGCGCTCGCATGACCCTGGGCATCGGCAGTTTGAACGAGGGTCGCCGGCCGAAAAGCTCGGTCCACAGCGAGGGCGAATACGAGGCGCTCGTGCTGGAGGTGCCGGTGCTGCCGCGACACTGGCCGGAGACGCCGCCGCGCTACGAGTAGCCGCGATGCCGTCGGCACCGTGGCCGACAGCGACACAATCCTCGACCTGACACCTGCAACGGCCCGCCCCAGTGCGGGCCGTTCGCGTTTTTGGAGGCCGTCATGGCTAACTACTACACCCTTGTAAGCGTCCTGTTCCCCGTTGGCTCAGCCGAGAACGTCGCGCCGGCGCTGGCTCTCTACCAGCAGTTTGCCGACGAACTGGAAGAAGACGGGTGCATCGGCTTCGATGCGGAGGCAGAAGACTCGCCAGGAACCGCGGATCTCTGGCTGCACTCCGACGAGGACGCCGACGTCGAGAACATCATCGCTTTTGCCCTGCGCTGCGCCGAAGCGTTCAACCTCCAGGGCCTGTGGGGTTTTCGCTGGTGCCTGTCGTGTAGCAAGGCCCGCTTGGACGGCTATGGTGGTGGCGCGCAAGTGCTCGACCTCGGCGCACGGCGGAGCCTGTCCTGGATAGACACCGAACACTGGCTTGGCGACCAGATCGCCCGCCTCGAACAGCCGGCTCCGACAACAGATGCCATCCTCGACGCCTTTGACGTCCCGCAGGACTGGACAGCAGATGTCGAAGCCACTCACCTGCGGGCTTTTCTGGACCGGGAGATCGCCGTCAACCGGAACGTGGCGGACCGGTTCCGCGCCTTTCTGACGGAAGTGTCGGCCGGACCTGGCCCAATGCCATGCCGCGAGTGCGGGCAGCCCATGTTCGTCGAGGACAACGGGGTGAGCCACCACGAGGGCGAGGGCCTGGACAGGATCGACTACAACCGGGATGCGGACCACGTCGCCGTCGCCCAAGTGGAGCCGAACCTGTGAACGCCGGCATGGCTGGCTTCACCATCCAGCGCCGCCGCCGCTCCCGCCGCCGGCGGCCAGTGCAGCGCCCTTCGGAGGAGCTGCACGTCGTCACCTTCCGCACGCTGCCGACCGGCCTGCACCCGCAGTTCGCCACTATCCTGGTGCGGGGCAGAATGGGACAGGATGCCGCCATGGACCTGGCTCGCGCGCAGGCCAGGCCGATGTCCGCCGAGGCGCCGCTCCTGACTGGCATCAGCACCGTGCCGGCGTCGCGGCCAACGCCGGCGCTGGACGCGCTGACCCGGCGCCACACAGCTTTTTCAGGGTTCGTGGCGCTGCTGACCGCAGCCAGGGGCTACCGGCCCTCGATCCGGCTGGACCTGCTGGGGAAGGACGGTCTGGTGCTGGCCCTGGCCTACGACCGGCAGCAGGCCGCCTGGGGCGACCCGCGCCGGGCCTTCGTCACCGGGCAGGTGCCACGGCGGGCAACGGCCGGAGCGGCATAACGTGGACGACGGGGAAGAGGTGGGAAGCCTCCAGCCGACTTGCTGGTTCTGTGGCGAGCCAGAACTGCTGGAGATATGCGACATCTGGACCGACCACAACCTAACGCTGAATACCTGCTGCGCCGGGCTCCTGGAGGAGGTCGCGGCCGAGATGCAGCACGACCCGGAGTGGGCGCGCGACCTGCTGCGCCGGCTCGGCGCCGAGGCGCTGACCGGCCAGCGGCTGCGCCGGGTCTGCGACGGCGAGGGTGGCACGCCCATGCTGGACTACAAGTTGCAGGTCCGCCCGGTGACGTTCCGGGACGCCTGCGCCTTCGTGCGCCGGCACCACGCGCACAATGCGCCGCCCGTGTCGTGGCGCATGGGCCATGCAGTCTGGAACGGCCGGCACACACTGGTGGGCGTCGCCATGGTCGGCAACCCGGTCGCCCGGGCGCTCAACGGTCGCGGCATCGTCGAGGTGAACCGGCTGTGCGTGCGGCGCGACATCGCACCCATGCTGTGCCGGGACGCCTGCTCCAAGCTCTACAGCGTGGCCGCGCGTGCCGCGGAGCGCGCCGGCTTTGTTAGGATCATCACCTACACCAGGCAAGACGAGGACGGCGCCAGCCTGCGAGCGGCTGGCTGGGTACCGGACGCCACCGTGCGTGGCCGCGCCTGGCACAGCAAGCGCCGGGCACGCAGCAACATCAATGCCTTTGTGGACAAAGTTTGGTGGTCGCGCACGCTGCATCCGAAGCCGGCCGGCAAGCCGCCTCTGGCGGTCTCGGCGGTGCCCGGTTCCTGGCCGGGTTGGCTGGAAAGCAGCCAGGCGAGGTTCACCCTGTGACAAGGCGGGCCTGGCTGGGCACAGGACCTGTCTGCTTGATCACTGCCGCCCTGCCCTTGCAGCAGCGACGTAGCGCCGCGCTGCAGCCCGAGATATGCCCAGCATCGCCGTGATCTGCTCCACCTCGTCCAGCCTGGCCGTAAGCGGCGAAGGATGGAGAGCCTCCTGCCAGGCCATGTTGATGGCGTCGAGGCAGATGCGGACCACTTTGGGCCAGCCCAGACCGCGTGCCAGCGCATCCCTTGCGGCCGTGAGAATGAGCGTGCAGCACACCCCGAAGCCGCTCACACCAGCAGCACCCCACCTCACGTTCATGCCGGCAACCCAGACGGCCGCCTCCTCCGCCAGCCCTTCCTTGCACGCCTGGTCGGCCCGCATGTCTGCCTGCCACTGGGATAGCGGGCTGTAGTCGATGTAGATGCGGGCAAAGCTCTCCGCATAGCTGACCGCCTCCAGCAGACCTGCCTCATTGACCGCGCGCTCGGCGATAAGGCCAGGCGTCGCGTTCGGGGAGTTCTCCTGGATCACGGCAAGCTCGGCAGCACCCAACCGCTCCTGCCGGTGCTGGGCCGCGAGGATGTCGAAACCGGTCTCGATCAAGGCGGCTGCGAGTTGCCGGTCGCCGACCAGGTCCTGCATCCGGGCGTGTATCTCTGCCTTGAGGCGGCGCTGGTGCTTGAACCCGTCTGGCATGGCAGCCGCTCCTGCTTGCGGCACCGACCGTAGCAGCACGCAACGGGGCGCGGTCAACACGCTGGTGCCGAGCGTGTCGCCAGTGGCACGAGCACGCGCCTGCAGGCCAGGGGCCACCTTTGCGGGGATCAGGCGCGCTGAACTGCCACAGTGCAGCCATCCCGCCCGCCCACCGCTGCGGGCATCATGGCGTCTCCATTGCCTTCGCCATGGCCATGTAGCGCCGGGCTTCCGCCTTCGAGATGCCCATCAACTCCGTAAGCACACGAAGGCTCTCGGCCTCGCTGAGCGCGGGGCCGGCACCGGACGATTTGGAATACGAAAGGCGGATCGCGTCGAGCAGGATGCGGACCACCTTCGGCCAAGCCAGGCCGCGCCGCAGCGCGTGCTGGACGCTGCTCAGGACCAGCACGCAGCACACGCCGAAGCGGCTGACCCCGGCGGCTTCCCATCGCGTGTGCATCCCCTTGACCAGCTCGGCAGCCTCCTCGGCCAGGCCAGCATTGAGCTTCTCGTCCCGACGCTGGTCAGCCTTCCAGTGGGATAGCGGGCTGTAGTCGATGTAGATGCGCGCATAGATCTCGGCAGTGCCAACGGCCTCCACCAGCCCTGCCTCGTCAACCGAGCGAGACGCGATCAGCTTCGGCGTTGCATCGGCATAGTTGTCGCGGATCGCCGCGCGGTCGGCAGCAGTCAGGCTTGCCGGGAGATGCCCGGCCGCGAGCAGGTCGAACCCCGCCTCGATCAGGGCAACGGCAAGGTTCTCCTCGGACGAAAGGTCCTGAACGCGCTCCAGGATGGCCGTCTTGACCCGGCGCTGGCGCTCCACTTCGTCCGGCATCGTCGCACCCCGCTCTGCCCCGCCATTGCGGCTGCGGCCCCAGGCAGCGTGTCATCGCCAGGGCCGCGCAGGCATGGAAGCAGATCGGAGCGGAAACGGGAACGGGAACTGGACGACGGCTGCGCAAAGGGCCGGCAGGACCCGAAAAGCGGGCAGAGGAGCCGCAGGGAAAGGAAGCCGGGACCGAACGGGCTGCCGCAGCCCGTCGTCCGGAGCAAAGGGGGGGTCCTCGCCATGCTCCCCGGGCCAAGCGGCCCGGCTGCGCGTGGCTCCGGTCCCGCGCCAGGGCGCGCCTTTGCCCCGGTCGCCGGGCCGCGCCGCAGGGATGGGTGTTCAGAGAGGAGCACCACGATGACGAAGACCAGCACGGCACGGACCAATCAGGGCCGTGACACCGGCGCTGCCCACACCCCGCGCGACCTCTATCAAGAGGTGACGGACCGGGTGGTCGCGGCCCTGGAGGCCGGCACGCCACCCTGGCGCCAGCCCTGGAACCCGAACACGGCCAGCGGCCCCAGCATGCCGCGCAATGCCGTGACCGGGGCCAGATACCGCGGCATCAACACGCTGGTGCTCGGCATGTCGCCGCTGGCGTTCAGCAGCGGGGACCCGCGCTGGGCCACCTACAAGCAATCAGCCGAGCGCGGCTGGCAGGTCAGGCGCGGCGAGCGCGGCACCACTGCCTGCTTCTTCAAGCGGATCGAGGTGCGCGACGGCACGGCCGAAGCGGGCGGGGAGGACGCGACCCGGCGCATCCCGCTGCTGCGCGCGTTTACCCTTTTTCATGCGTCGCAGATCGAGGGCGTGCCGCCCTTCGTGCCGCCGACCGTCGCAGAGGCGCCGTGGCGGGCGCCGGAGGCGGCAGAGGTGATCGTCGCCAACAGTGGCGCCGTCATCCGCAGCGGCGGCGACCGCGCGTACTTCTCGCCCGGAACCGACCACATCCAGATGCCGCTCAAGGCGGCGTTCGGCACGGCCTCCGGATGGACAAGCACCATCCTGCATGAACTTGGGCACTGGTCAGGATCTACGGCCCGGCTGGACCGCAAGCTCAGCTGCAGCTTCGGCTCGCACGAGTATGCACGCGAGGAGGTACGGGCCGAGCTTGGGCAGATGATGGTCCATGCCGAGCTGGGCTTGGCCGAACCCGACCAAAGCGACGACGACTTCACCAACAACGCTGCCTACGTAGCGTATTGGCTGAAGACGCTGAGGTCCGACCGCAAGGAGGTGTTCCGCGCCGTGGCCGACGCACAGCGCATTGCCGACTACCTGCTCGCCTTCCACCCGGACTATGCCAAGCAGGGAAACCAGCCTGCGACCGAAGGTGAGGCGGCTGACATGGGCGGGCCGGTCCTGGCGGAAGCCGCGTGATGGCCCGCGTGAATTGGTCCCAGGACGATGCCGCCTTCGTCCGCCAGGCGCTTTCCTTCGAGGGCGGGCACCTGTTCGTGCAGAGGGGCAGCTACACCCTGCACATCGCTTGCTGGGCCACCCGATCCGGCTTCGTCATAGAGCCGTTCAAGGCGCGGTGCGTCGCCGCCGGCCTGGTGGTGATCGACACGCGCCGGCTCGATCCGGACGTGGCGTTCCGGCTGACAGCGGACACGCCCATGGTCGCCGGCACGCACCCGACCCACCCGGCCGACCCACCACCCTGGACGGGCACGATGTGGGCGCCGCTCCAGCACGTCGCCGCAGCCTTCCGCGCTGGCGGTGCCGAGGTGCTGAACCTGGACGATGGCGCGGCCAGACCCGATGGGGCAGTGCCATGACGACGGTATGGGACAGCCATCCCGCCTGCGCAGCGGGAGAGGACGGCCCGGCGATCAGGGGCGAGCCACCCGACGGCAAGCGCGCCTCCAGGTCTGATACCGTCCTGATGGAGGCGGCATGATGTCCCGCCATGTCCGATCTGCCGCTGACTACGCGGACGACATCGCGGCAGCGCTAGCGACCAAAGGAGGCCACCTCTTCGTAAGCAGCGGTGGCGCAATCCTCTACAAGCAGGATTGGCAGCTCAGCGGCTGCAACGTCCCGGTGCTCAAAGCCGCCTGCATCGCCGCCGGCCTTCCCGTGATCGACAGCCGCTGCATCGATGACGAGCCGGGCCCGTGGTTGCTGGCCGTCGATGTGCCGATGGTCGCCGTGGGCCGGGACGCAAGCCCCGCCCCATGGAAGGGCGCGGTGTCCTACGCGCCGCTCCAATACGTGGCGGGGTTGTACCAAGCGGCGGGAGCGGAGGTGTACAACGTGCCGGAAGCCGTCGCTCCAACGACGGAGGTGGCGTGATGGCCGACCCTGGCCACGCTTGCCCGCTACCGCCAGGAGCGCGACGCGCTGCTCGCCCAGGCCCGCGCCAACTACGACGGCCACGGCGATGCCCGGCGCACGCTCGGCCTGGTGGCCCAGGCCCGCGAGCACCAGCGGAAGGTGATGTAGGCACGCCGCAGCCTCGGCATGGCCGCTACGGCACCGCAACCACCGAGGGAGACAGGGAATGAAGACCCGCCATGAGATCGAGGTGCTGAAATCGAAGTGGTTGGCTGACCCGGTGTGGGGCATCAAGACCACGCCGGATTACCAGGACCACGCGGGGGAGCTGCTCGCGTTCCGGCTCGCCATTGAGGCCCGGTGGAAGGCCTCCGAGCAGGAGCGCGAGGCAGTGCTGGACGCCGAGGCCGACCAGCTCGGCGTGCATGGCCTGCTGCGGCTGATCCGGCAGTTCGAGGCACAGCAGGAACGGCAGCAGCAGGCGATCGTCCACCTCGCCGAGGGCCGGCCTGGCGACGCCTGGCTTGTGCTGACGGGACGGCAGGACACCTGACCGGCCAGGAGGAGGACTGGACCGGGGAGGCGGGAGGGGAAGCAGGACAGGGAGGGCACGGGGGAACGGGAACGGCTGCCGCCCGGCGCCAGGCCGCGCAAGGGTCTGGCCGGGCGCTTCGCGCCCTTGCGCGGCCTGGCGCCGGGCAGCGCGGGGAGGGGGTTCTCGGAAAAGAGGACGAGAGAGGAAGGACCCCATGATGCTGACCCTGCTGCCATCCCCGGCCGCCCCCACCGAACGATGCACCGAAGCCGACCTGACGGGACGCCTGTCCCTGATCGATCATGCCGCCACCCGGCGCGAGGGCTGGGAGGTCGTCGAGTGCGGCCACGAGTTCGAGGGCGGGCTGCGCGTGCAGCTCCGCCCCGTCGCCGGCATGCCGGACGGCAGTCCGTGCTTCGCCGCAGACCATGACGTCTGGGAGCACGTCGTCCACCAGGCCCGTACCCGTTCGCAATTGCATCGGGCAGCACTCGATGCCGTGGACGACACGGAACGCATGCTGATCGAGGCCGCCTGCGGCTCCTGGTGAGCGCCGCCCGCCACGCATCCAACCCGCAGGAGGACCTGCCATGAGAACGGACATCTGGAACGACGACGCCATCGCGCGGCTGCGCACGCTCTGGGACGAGGGGCACGCGACAGCGGAGATCGCCCGCCGCATGGGAATCACCAAGAACGCTGTCATCGGCAAGGCGCACCGCCTCGACCTGCCAGGACGGACCAGCCCGATATTGCGCAACGGCCCGGCCCAGCCGCGCATTCCGCGGGCCAAGGGGCCGACCCTGCCGACGATAGGGGAGTCGAAGCCAGCCGGCGCGTCGGCTACGGCAGCAACGACCCCCCAACCACCGGCAGCACCGTTGCGGACCGTCACTGCCACCCTGGCCGCACCGGTCCGGCGCATGAGCGGTGAGCCCTGCTGCTGGCCGCTCGGCGAACCTGGCACGCGCGGGTTCCGCTACTGCGACGCGGCTACCGAACGCGGCAGGCCTTACTGCCCCGAGCATGCCGACCTCTCCACCGTGAAAGGCAAGGAGAGGCGCAGCCGTGCCGATGGCACCAGCCTCGACCGCTACCTGGGCCGCCTGACCGCCACCGCCTGACCCAGCCGGCCAGGACCTGACCCGGCCGGACCTCACCCATTCGCCCTCCATCCCATCCGCGTCGCCAACCCGGCTGCCCCGTGCAGCCGGGCCGTCGGCGCTCGCCCTACAGGAACCCATCGCATGTCCCGCACCACCCCGCCGCCTGCCACCTCCCAGCTCACCCTGTCGCTGTTCGACAGCACCGCCCTGTCCGGCGGCCTCACGCTCGACGCCGCCCAGGGCGGCATGCGCTACCGCGAGCCGGAGTTCGAGGACGACGACGCGCCTGCCGCCCCGGCACCGGAGCGCGTCCCTGCCCGCAACTGGCGCCTTCTGGGCGACCGCGCCCTGGCCCGCGGCTGGAAGGCCCGCGCCGCCGACAACCTCGCCGCCATTCGTCTGGCGCAGGTGCTGACGCGCGAGGACCGCCATGCCACCTCCGAGGAGCAGGAAGTGCTGTCGCGCTTCGTCGGCTTCGGCGCCAGCGAGCTGGCCAACACCCTGTTCCGCCGGCCCGGCGAGATGTTCCGACTGGGCTGGGAGGACCTCGGCGGCGAGCTGGAGCAACTCGTGACGCCCGAGCAGATGGCGGGCCTGGCGCGCGCGACGCAATATGCCCACTACACGCCGGAGTTCATCGTGCGCGCCCTATGGGCCGCCGTCGTCCGCATGGGCTTCCAGGGCGGCACCATCCTGGAACCGGGCTGCGGCACCGGCCTGTTCCTGGCGGCGATGCCCGAGCACCTGGTGGGCAAGACCGCCGCCACTGCCATCGAGATGGACCCCTGCACCGCGGCCATCGCTGGGCACCTGCACCCCGACGCCTGGGTGCGGGCGGAGGACTTCACCAAGGCGCGCATCGCCGAGACCTTCGAGCTGGCCATCGGCAACCCGCCGTTCTCCGACCGCACGGTGCGGGCGGACGACGTCGCGGGCAAGCTGGGCCTGTCGCTGCACGACTACTTCATCGCTCGGGGCATCGAACGGCTGAAGCCGGGCGGCCTGGCCGCCTTCGTGACCAGCCGGTTCACCATGGACAAGCAGGACGAGACTGGCCGCGCCCACATCGCAGGGATGGCCGACCTGGTGGGCGCGGTGCGCCTGCCCGCCGGCAGCATGCTGGAGGCGGCCGGCACCGAGGTCGTGGTGGACGTGCTCGTGTTCCAGCGCCATGGCACGGGCCACGCGCCCAACGGCATCGAGTGGGACAGCGTGCTGGAAGCGGTGCCCGAGGAGGACGGGCAGGGGGCGCTGCACGTCAACCGCTACTTCGCCGAGCACCCCGGCATGGTGCTGGGCACGCACGGCCGCACCAGCGGACCGTTCGGGCCGACCTACACCTGCCGCGGCGAGACCGGCCCGGCGCTGCCCGCGGCTCTGGACGCGGCGCTGGCGCTGCTGCCCGCCGGCATCTGCCAGGTCCCGGCTGCCCCGCTGCAGCCGCGCACGGCCGCGAGCAGGCTCAAGGTCGGCACCGCCGCCGAGGGTGCCACGATCAAGGAGGGCAGCTACCTCGTGCTCGACGGCAAGCTGGTGCAGGTGGTGGACGGCGTGGCCGTCCCGGTGCAGGTGCGCGCAGGCAAGGGCACCGAGGGCATCCCGGCCAAGCATGCGCGCATCCTGCATGCGCTGATCCCGGTGCGGGACTGGACCCGCGCGGTGCTGCGCGCCCAGGAGGCGAACGAGCCCTGGACGGCAGCGCAGGTGCGGCTGCGGGTGGCCTACACCACGTTCAAGCGCAACTTCGGCCCGATCAACCTGACCAACATCAGCGTCAGCACCGATCCCAAGACGGGCGAGGAGCGCGAGACGGTGCGCCGGCCCAACCTGCAGCCGTTCCTGGA
>JAABUQ010011896.1_pt1 | contig 10965 bp, 7 predicted proteins | sample 5560001 | NCBI WGS metagenome assembly JAABUQ01 (sample SAMN10711888, study PRJNA513371) | rock metagenome | isolation source: Antarctica rocks | place: Antarctica: Victoria Land, Finger Mt nord | collected 2015-12-18
CATTTCTTGGGTCTCTCCAATCTTTAGCGCCAGCAGAGCTAAACCCTTGACAAGGTGGGCCACCTACTATTAAAGAGATATCATCTCTCTTAAGGTTAGACCTCTCCAAAAGATCAACTGCTTTGATTTTAGAAAGGTCTGTACACCAAATAGTATCTTGTCCAAGATTGGCGGCATACGTATTACAGGTATCCTGATCCATATCTGCTGCTAGATCAACGTTGATACCCGCTTGTCTTAGACCTAAACTGCACCCACCACAGCCAGAAAACAGACTAATGGTTCCCATTTTATTTATCTCTCATACCTTTCACACCCTTTTTGTTAATTTAGCATTCAAGGTGATACAAAAAAAGTATGAAGATAACAGGTTTATTTTCTTGTTCTGCTAGTTGCACATAGTATATTAACCCACTAAGTTTGTCAACGAAGCTAGTGATACGCTTCCTACGAGGAGGTGATGATACGTACCAAATTAGAAGCTTTTCCCATTGTCCTCACCCAGCAATGGGGGTGCTTTGTACAATCGTGTTGGTGTTTCTGAAAGGCGCAGGGGCGAACCTGCGAGCTTGATGATACCAGCCGTGGGGTGCTCACATTCCCAGACAAGACCTCTCGCCTGGGTTTGTGGGTCCGCGAATACCTGACTTACCTTGTTAATTGTTCCGCAGGGGAGGCCGACGGTGCGCAAGGCAACAAGCCACTCCTCGCTTGTGCGCTGCAGGAAGCGTTCCTGTAACAGGGGAATCAGTTCGTGACGATGGCGTATGCGCTGTGGATTGGTGACGAAGCGCGGGTCATGTGCCAGGTCCTCGCGTTGCAGGAAGGTACAGAGTGCTTGAAAGAGACGGTCATTGCCAGCCGCGACAACTATATAGCCATCGCTTGTCTGAAATGCCTGATACGGCACAATGTTGGGATGCCCATTGCCATAGCGTTTCGCCTCCTCGCCCGAAATAAGGTGATTGGCGGAGACATTGCCAAGTAGCGAAATCGCCGACTCAAGCAGCGAAATATCAATGCGTTGCCCCTTGCCTGTGCGATCACGAACGCGTAGCGCGGCAAGCACGGACATACAGGCATACATACCAGCCGCTTGATCGCCGATAGGTGAGCCACAACGTTGCGGCTCACCATCCACCTCGCCCGTTACCGCCATCAGGCCCGACTCAGCCTGCGCCACAAAATCATACCCCGCGCGATCACGATAGGGACCCTCTTGCCCATACCCACTGATCGAGCAATAGATTAGGCTGGGATTGAGCATGTGCAATGTCTCATACCCTAACCCTAGTTTCTCCATTGTGCCAGCGCGAAAGTTTTCGACAAGAATTGTAGCACCTTCAAGTAAATGCATGAGACGTTCTTTATCGTCAGGATTGGTAAAGTCGAGCGTGATGCTGTGTTTGTTGCGGTTCAGTCCCAGGTAGTACGCGCTCTCGCCTTCGATGTATGGTGGCCCAAATTGGCGCGTATCATCCCCTTTTCCTGGCTGCTCTACCTTAATAACCGTCGCGCCCAAATCGCCCAGCATCATTGTACAATAAGGGCCAGCGTAGATACGCGACAGGTCAATAACAACAACGTCGGCAAGCGCGGCATCCATAGGAACCCCTTCTCTTTATATCGCTAAGTAGTCTTTCTTCTGGCCCAGAATGAAGAGGATAAACTGGTACATCGCGAACAGTTCGAGCGCGAAGGGAAGATAACCTGTGTAGCCCAGAATGGGCATCTCGAAGACTTTGAAGAAGCCAACATACTCAATGGTATAGTACCATTTCGGTAGCGCGTAATAGTTCCACATTTCCCATAGAAAACCACAGCATAGGCCAGCGAGCGGCAAGACGAAAAAGTGCCAATCTCCTGCTGCAATATGCGCGAACGCAGACTTTCTTCCTAAAAGATTGTTGATAGGGTCGAGGATCAGGACAATGCTGAGCCAGATCAGCACAAAGTAATAGTGAGGATAAAGCCACGGTAGAATCAGGCAGACAACGCCTAGCACTACCAGCGTCAGCGTTATCCATAAGGGCAAGCGTGGCCCAACTTCGTTCGCGGGTAAGCGTGGACGCCATAACTCAAAGGTGGAAAGAAATTCCGCAGTTTCCATAACAGCAGGGAGCACGGTACTAAAGCTAAGGCTAGCAAGCAGAAAGTAAGCTAGCGGTGTATATGACTGATCCATGCGATAATGCCAGTTTTGCGCGGGTATGTTCATCACCTCAAACGTCCACCAGAAAATGCTCGAAATCGCGAAAAGCTGAGTATACCGCCAACGCATACGTGTGAGAAGAGACTCACCTCGCCGCATGACCACAAGCGCATCCATAAAGATGATATAGCCAAACCAGAGTGGAAAGAAGCTATAGCGGTACAATGGGTCGATACGCAACCATGAGCAAGCCCAGGCTACAAGGCATAATGCTAGTCCCACAAAACCGTAGGTAGGAAATTTTTTTGTTTGTATGGTAGATGTCGTAAACACTAGCTTTTATTCTCTAAAACTGCTACTTTACAATCATATCGTGTAACTGCGTAACTGTCGTGTTTAAATCCCCGTTCAAATACACGCCAGGGATTTGTGAAATAACCTGAGTGTTGTACGCGAAGACTTGTCCCCCGAAAGCGAAAACGGGCCGAGGTCGCGGCAACTCCTGCACTTGATGAGATAGGTCTATCACTGCTGACAGATATGTTGGCATCGTCAAGGAAACACATAACAGTGCTGGTGAAAGTTTGCGTACACTCTGCAACAATCCCTCAATCTCTATGTTTTGTCCCAAGTAGACAACACGTATACCACTACGACGCAAGAATAACGAGAGCATGAGCGGGGCCAACTCATGTGGCTCCCCTGGCGCACAACAGACAACCGCCGTTGGCCCCTTGGTCACAATCGGTGTAACATGAAACAGGTTTGTGAGCAAGGCACGAAAGAAGTTACACGCGAAATGCTCTATCGATACCGTAATCACTCCATCAGCCCAAAGCTGCCCGATCTGCCACATTGTCGGTGTGATCAGTTCTGTACATACCTGGTCAAGCGGATAAATTGCTAGCATCGACCCCATAATCATACTTGCCAGAGACTCATCAAGCTGATTGAACGCCTCCACCAGACGCTCACTCACCAGACGCATGCTGTATACCGTCGGAAATGCAGTTTGCGTAGAGTCTATGCTTTGCCAGTCCTGCTTGCCAGACGATAGGATATATTCATTCCGTAATGGTATCACATTCGTTGGTGCGTCTGGCTCAACCATAACAAGTGCAGACTGGTCTGCATCATTATGCTCTCCATTCGATGCTTCACTTTGGAGAGGAATATCGCTCGGTATTGCTTCATGCTTGTGCTGAAACAGTGCGGTAGCCTGACTGATTGCCATGCCTGCATCCACGCGCTCTTTGAGCCAGCGAATCAGGACGATATCACGCTCACTATACAAACGGTAAGTGTTGTTGGCGCGTTCGGGCGCGAGAAGCGTGTAACGGCGTTCCCATGCACGTAGTGTTGGCCCAGGGACACCCGTCTGTTGTACTACCGATTTTGTATTAAACATGGGTGTATCTGAATACAGTTCCAAGTCAGGCTTTTCGATTGCTTCCCCCTGTGCCTTCATGTGTTTTTCTCCGGTCCTTGTTGTCTCTAGCACGAAGAACAAAGGAGATATGTATACGCACGACTTTCGCCAGCATATCATAATGTATGTGCTACGTCCATGCTTTGTTGATGCTTATGTAAGCTTTGTCGAAGCCGCGCATACGTATCGTAGAGATGTGTAGAAAACACGATATGGGTAATATTGCTGAACCTTTGTAGCCTATTTACAATGCATATGCTCTATGTTATGCTTGTTCTAGCAAAATTTCATATGGCATACATGAGACACGTTCCTTCCCAGCGTTATCCAGAGAGGAAGCATCGGCGGCTGAAAGTGCTCCCGGCGGTAAGAAGAGAGTACCCCTCATGTGCTTGCACAGAGTAAGTAATGTGTACGCCTCAACTGCGTTAACAGTTGCAAAAGCGACTTCTCTTCGGACAATGTAGGGGCGTAATAAATCAGGCCCCTACATAGGCATCGATCCCTGTAGGGGCGTAATAAATTACGCCCTAGAGAAGCGGAAGCTGGGTGGAACCACGAAACACGCCTTACACGCCTTTTCGTCCCAATGAGGGATGAAAGGGCTTTTTTTATTGTCATTTTAGTGTATACACCATATACGAAAGGTGAACTCTTATGTCGGTAGAAACGGAACTGCAAGAGGCAGTAAACTACACGCCGCTACAACGTATGCGGCACTCCGCCGCCCACGTGATGGCAGAGGCGGTACTGGAAGTTTTTCCAGACGCAAAGCTTGCCATTGGCCCAGCCATCGAAGACGGATTCTATTATGACTTTGACCTGCCACGCTCACTCACGCCCGATGACTTGCCCGATATCGAGCAGCGTATGCAGCGTATCATCGCGGGTAACTACCCATTTATGCATGATAGTTGGCCTCGTGAAACAGCACTAAAATACTTTCATGAACACAACCAACCGTACAAAGTTGAGCTTATCGAAAACTTGCCTGATGCGGAAGTTGGGATGGAGCGACAGAACACGTTTCTCGATCTCTGCCGAGGGCAACACGTTGACAATACAGGACAAATTGGTCCCATCAAATTGATGCGCGTCGCGGGTGCCTATTGGCGTGGTGATGAGCGTCGTCCCATGTTGCAACGCATCTATGGTACAGCATGGTCCACACAGGAGGAACTCGACCAGTACCTGTGGCGACTCGAAGAGGCACAGAGGCGTGATCATCGCAAACTTGGGCGCGAACTCAAATTGTTCGTCTTTAGCGAAGAGGTATCCGCGGGTGTCCCACTGTTCCTGCCACGCGGCGAAATGTTGCGCCATCTGATGGAAGACTATGTACGTGAGACGCAAGAAAAGTATGGCTACCAACATGTGTGGACATCACATCTCGGCAAAGTGAGCCTGTACAAAACCTCAAAGCACTGGTACACGTACCGCGAGGACATGTTCCCGATCATGAAGGGCGAGCAAGAGCAGACGGAAGACGATGCCTATGTACTCAAGCCTATGAACTGCCCACACCACATTCTGCTGTACAAATCACAGATGCATAGCTATCGTGAATTGCCTGTACGTTACGCCGAGTTCGCCACGCTTTACCGCTACGAGAAAGCGGGTGCCTTGACGGGCCTTGCGCGTGTGCGTAGTCTCACACAAGATGACGCGCATGTGTTTATGCGTATAGACCAGATTCAGGAGGAGTTCGATAACGCCTTCAATCTGACACTTGAAGTCTTCAAGACATATGGCCTGTCCGATTACTCGGTGCGTCTCTCGCTGCGTGACCCACAGAAAAAGAGTGACTATGTAGGCAGTGACGAGGTATGGGAAGAAGCAGAGAGTACGCTGCGTAACATGGCTGAAAGCAAAGGCATTGCGTATGAAGTTGGCATTGGCGACGCCGCGTTTTACGGTCCCAAGCTAGATGTTCTCGTGCGGGACGCTTTGGGCCGCGAGTGGCAGGGACCAACGATTCAGCTTGACTTTATTCAGCCCGAAAACTTCGAGCTTGAGTATATAGGTGAAGATGGACTACCACATCGACCTGTCATGATTCACCGCGCCGTAACGGGTTCGACGGAACGCTTCCTGGCACTGATTATTGAACACTTCGTAGGAGCCTTTCCTGTCTGGCTCTCGCCTGTGCAAGCGATGGTTATTCCTATCGCTGATCGTCATTACGAGTACGCGGACAAGGTGTTGAAGATGCTCAAAGCTGTCGGCATACGGGCCGAAGTCGATGGGCGTAGTGAACGCATGAACGCGAAAATCCGTGACGCGCAGATGCAGAAGATACCTTATATGCTTGTCGTTGGCGACAAAGAGGCTGCGTCCGAAGCGGCCTCTGTGCGCCTACGCACAAATGTTGACCTCAAGGCTATGCCCTTGACGCAATTCATCGAACGTGTCACAGGCATCGTGAATACAAAGAGCCTGGAATTGTAAAAGGTTGTAATGAACCATCTGTAGGGGCATGATTGATCGCGCCCGTCGTGCCGATTGATCGCGCCCGTTGTGCCGATTCACCGCCGAAACGGGCGCGATCAATCGTGCCCCTACACATTACCAAATTCATTTATCTGCATCATTAGACCCCTACAATTAGATATATTGATACGCTGGCAGCGTCAAAAATTCCACAAACTGATCGTCCATGATTATCTTGTCAATCAATTCCGCAGCTGTCTGAAATCTACGGCCCGCGTACTGCTGTTCGCCAATCGCTGTTTTTATCTTGTCCAATTCCTCGGTCATCAACTGATGAAACAGGTCGGTGTTAACTTTGCGCCCATCGTCAAGTATGCCCTTGGGATGGTGTAACCATTGCCAGATTTGCGAACGGGCGATCTCGGTTGTTGCCGCGTCTTCCATCAGATTGAAGATAGGTACACAGCCATTGCCGCGCAACCACGACTCCATATATTGCAGGCTCACACTGATATTGTTGCGTAAACCCGCCTCGGTAATCGTCCCTGTCGGCACCGCGATCAGGTCAGCCGCCGTGACATGTACATCCTCACGCTTCCGATCAATCTGGTTGGGTCTCTTCATCACCGCGTCAAACTCTTCCATCGCAATAGCCACGAGGCCAGGATGGGCTACCCATGTGCCATCATGTCCATCGGTGGCTTCGCGATGCTTATCGGCCCGTACTCGTGCCAATGCCTCATCGTTGGCTTTGGCGTCATTCTTAATTGGAATTTGCGCCGCCATGCCACCCATCGCGTGAATGTTGCGTTTGTGACAGGTTTGAATGAGCAGGAGAGAATATGCACGCATAAAAGGTGTTGTCATCGTCACCTGTGAGCGGTCAGGCAGAATGTAATCGGGAATATTGTGAAACTTCTTAATGGCACTGAAAATGTAGTCCCAGCGTCCACAGTTTAGACCCGCTGAATGGTCGCGCAACTCGTACAGAATTTCGTCCATCTCAAATGTTGCTAAGATAGTCTCGATCAAGACTGTTGCGCGAATGGTGCCATTGGGAACGCCAAGCTCCTGTTGTGCCAGCACAAAGATATCGTTCCACAGACGCGCCTCGACATGGCCCTCTAATTTCGGTAGATAGAAATAGGGGCCACTTCCCTTCGCTATTAAGCGTTTCGCGTTATGGAAGAAATACAGACCAAAGTCAAAGATACCGCCCGAAATCGGCTTTCCGTCGATCTGCACATGCTTCTCGTTCAGATGCCAGCCGCGCGGACGGACCAGGAGGGTCGCAACCTTATCATTGAGTTTGTACGCCTTGCCCTCTGGACTGCTAAACGAGATGGTTCCCTCGATAGCGTCGCGCAGGTTAATCTGCCCTTGAATAGTCGCATCCCATGTTGGCGCATGCGAGTCCTCGAAATCGGCCATGAACATTTTCGCACCAGAATTGAGGGCGTTGATCACCATCTTGCGCTCAACTGGTCCCGTAATCTCTACGCGGCGGTCCATCAAATCGGCTGGTATCGGCGCAACCGTCCATGTTCCTTGCCGAATATGCGCCGTTTCCGCTAAGAAATCTGGTTTTTTGCCTGCGTCAAGTTCTGCCTGACGCTGCTCACGTTTTGCCAGCAACTCCTCGCGCCGCGTCTCAAAGGCGCGGGCAAGCTTCGCTACGAAATTCATTGCCTCCAGCGTCAATATCTCCGCAAATTCGGGTGTAACCTCTGCCTGAACCTCAATCCCCTGTGCATACTGTGTTGGACTTGTCATGTGTAGTATTCCTCTCGACATTGAAAAAGGCCATCGTCCTTGCAATCATTATGTCATATTTGTCTGAATAATCTGATGAATGCTGATGGCATAATAGACCCCTGTACGGGCCTAATTTATTACGCCCTGCGCGAGCGGAGCGAGCCTGGGAAACGTGAGAAAGGACTGGACATTGCTCCGCTCGTCCAGGGCGTAATAAATTAGGCCCGTACAGGGGTCTATTCTATAGCCTAGTGGAATTGTTCCTCTTCCGTCGAACCCGCTAATGCTGTTGTGGACGATGTGCCACCTGAAATGACCTGTGCCACCTCGTCAAAGTAGCCTGTGCCAACTTCGCGCTGATGCTTTGTCGCTGTATAGCCTTGCTCTTCCATGCCAAATTCGGCTTGCTGCAATTTCGAGTAGGCCGTCATACCATGCTGCTTGTAGCCGAGGGCAAGGTCAAACATGCTATAGTTCAGGGCGTGGAAGCCTGCTAAGGTGATGAATTGGAAGGCATAGCCCATCTTGGCGAGTGTCTGCTGGAAGTGCGCGATGGTGTCCTCATCAAGCTTTTTGCGCCAGTTGAACGAAGGCGAACAGTTGTAGGCCAATAATTTGCCTGGGAACTGCTCATGCACCTCATCCGCGAAACGTTGCGCCTCTTGCAAGTTTGGCTCCGAGGTCTCACACCAGATCAGGTCACAATAGGGCGCATACGAGATGCCACGTGCGATAGCTGCCTCGATCCCCTGTCGTGTGCGGAAAAAGCCCTCGCCTGTACGTTCGCCAGTCAGGAAGCGGTGGTCCGTCGGGTCAATATCGCTTGTGATAAGGTTCGCGCCATTGGCATCGGTACGCGCGACAATAATTGTTGGTGTTCCCATCGTATCGGCAGCGAGACGTGCCGACACAAGATGCTTAATCGCTGATTGTGTTGGAATGAGCACCTTGCCGCCCATATGCCCGCATTTTTTCTCGGAGGAAAGTTGGTCCTCGAAGTGGACACCAGCCGCGCCAGCCTCGATCATAGCCTTCATCATCTCGAACACATTAAGGGGTCCACCAAAGCCAGCTTCAGCGTCGGCAACGATTGGTGCATACCAGTAGGTGTCGCCTTTGCCCTCGGCGGTCTGAATCTGGTCGGCGCGTTGCAATGCCTGATTGATACGCTTGACCACGCTCGGCACACTATTGGCGGGGTACAAACTCTGGTCAGGGTACATCTGGCCCGCGAGATTTGCGTCTGCCGCGACCTGCCAGCCACTCAAGTAGATAGCTTGTAAGCCAGCCTTGACCTGTTGTACAGCCTGATTTCCGGTCAACGCGCCCAGTGCCGCGACATATGGCTCTGTGTGTAACAAACTCCACAAGCGTTCCGCGCCGAGCCTTGCCAGTGTGTATTCGATCTGCACCGAACCCTGTAGACGGTGGACATCCTCTGCTGTGTACGGACGTTTGATGCCGCGCCAGCGTGAATCGGTCTCCCACTGCGTTGTAAGTTCTGCGTTCTGTTGACCGTTCGTCATGATGTACGTTCCTTTCTTTGAATAGAAACTTAGACTAATGGGTTGATGGGGAATTTCGCGCTTCCGCTATTCTCTGTAGCAAGGATAACATACTAATATGCCGAAAAGCCATGAATAGTGTCATAGAATTGTGATTGTTTGCATAAGTAAAAGGTTATATACAATGCTGTGTATAAGAATGCGAACAGCCTATTGTAGGGGCCTAATTTATTACGCCCCAGGACGAGCGAAGCAATGTCCTGTCCTCGCGTCCCACAGGCTCGCTACGCTCGCGCGAGGGCGTAATAAATTAGGCCCGTACAAGCAAGCCGTTTCTCTGCTATAGCATTGAAACCCCTATCCATGTTCAACACTTTTAAGGATATATTTCGGTTTGGGCGTACCTGTAACAGGGAGTTTACTGCCATCGTTCACAGGATAGCTCTTTGTTGGAATGACTATGCGTTGGCTCATTAGCACATTGGGGGGTTGCTGCATGAACGGTGGTGTCTTTGCCAATGTGGTGACGCGTTGTGGCGTAACAGGCTGTGTGAGTGCTATATTATCACGAACGCGTGACTCAGTGGCATGGAGTATGCTTGGAGTCTGAGCATGGATGGTGAGATAGGAGAAGGAAAAGCCGAGCAACGAGGGCATAATGCATAGCAGCAATACAGCAGCAACCGCGGGTGTTCCCACATGTATTTTTGACAGAGGCGTTGTATCTCGTAGCAGAGACGCGTTATACGCTTGCGCAAATTCGCGTGCATTTTGGAAGCGGTGTACAGGATGTTTGGATAACGCGCGTAAGACTACCTCATCAGTCGCGTGTGAGAGGGTAGGATTATAGACGGATGGCGCGGCAGGTTGCTCGCGTAGATGTTTCCAGTAGAGGCCAATCGGTGTACTGCTTTTGAATGGGAGGCGTCCGGTGAGCATCTGATAGAGCACGACGCCGAGCGCATATATGTCACTGCTCGGTGTAGCGACGTGTTCGGTCAATTCAGGTGCCATATATTCGGGTGTACCCAGGAGTGTCAGATTGCTCGTTTCTTGTACATGTCTTGCAAGACCAAAATCCGCGAGATAGACGTGCTTGCCATGCCGCAAAAGAATGTTGGAGGGTTTGATATCACTATGAACGATGCCACGTTCATGGGCAATGTGAAGCGCGTCCGCGAGTTGTGTAAGTATTCTGCTAGCTTCGTGCGTCGAGAGCGAACCCTTCGCTAAGCGGTGTTTGAGCGTCCCATAGGCGATATAGGGCATAACCATGTAGTACCACGCGCCATAGACACCGTACTCGATGGCAGGGAGGATATGGTTATGTTTAAGACAAGCGATGGCTTGCACCTCACGCTGAAAACGGACAAAATAGTCGCGTTCACTATTGTGAACAAGTTTTATAGCAACAGTGTGACCTGTGTGTATATCATAAGCTGTGTACACAATCGACATGCCACCACGCGCCAGAAGTCGTTGTAGTCGGTAGTGGGAGACGACGGTACTCTCAAGCTCTTGTATCATGATGGGGTGTCCTTGATTGGTTTTATATTCTCACTACTGTATACGTTGGCGTGAGTGCATTTGTATCAGAGCGAAGGAAGGATTGGACTGTACTATACAATTATAACTGAATATATTTTTGAAGTCAACAATACCCATTAGCTTGTATCATATGCGCGACCTGAGAA
>JAABUQ010011898.1_pt1 | contig 10964 bp, 11 predicted proteins | sample 5560001 | NCBI WGS metagenome assembly JAABUQ01 (sample SAMN10711888, study PRJNA513371) | rock metagenome | isolation source: Antarctica rocks | place: Antarctica: Victoria Land, Finger Mt nord | collected 2015-12-18
CTGGAGAGGTGATACGTCCGAAGGCAGGTTGATCTGCCTACATTGATGGAGGAGATTACGTTATGGTGGTAACACGTCGAACATTCCTGCTGACCTGCACCCCGAAAACTGAGCCAATGATTATGGGAGTATTTCCTGCCTCTCCAACTGTGCCGCGAATATCGCGGGCGGTTGATCGCCCAGCGCGCTGTGCGGTCGCTCCTGATTGTAATCGACGCGTCACCGTTCGACGATTCGACGGGCATCCGCCAAATCAAGAAACCAATGTTGGTTGAGACATTCGTCGCGGAACTTGCCATTGAAACTCTCCAAGAGCCCATTCTGCGTCGGTTTTCCTGGTTCGGTGAAGTCCAATCGCACTCCTTTCGCGTCCGCCCAGGCATCGAGCGCCTGCCCCGTGAACTCCGGCCCGTTATCCATCCGGATCATCTGCGGCACACCACGCTCCGCCCCCACCCGGTCCAACACGCGCGTCACCCGGCGACCAGGCAGCGAGGTGTCGACCTCGATCGCGAGACATTCGCGCGTGCAGGCGTCCACGATATTCAGCGTGCGGAAGGGTCGTCCATCCGCGAGGGTGTCCCGCATGAAGTCCATCGCCCATTGCTCCCCCGCGCGCTGCGGCGCGGCGGGGGTGATCCGATCTCGGTGGGCCACCCGTTTGCGCACGCGGCGGCGCACCTGCAATCCGTCCTGCCGATAGAGCCGATAGACCCGTTTGTGATTGACCGCGCCGAACTCCCGCCGTAACAGGATCGTCAGTCGCCGGTAGCCGAAGCGCGGATGGGCGAGGGCGAGAGCGCGCAATCGCTCGTGCAGCAGCGGCATCGCAGCCCGCTGTCCGCGATAGCGCACCGTCGAGCGTGCGCTCTGGGTCAGTCGACACGCCCGCCGCTGCGAGAGGTGATGATGATCGTGGAGATCGTTCACGACCTCGCGTCGCGCGACGGGCGTCACCATTTCCTTGCCAGCACATCCTTCAAGGCGGTGTTGTCGAGCGTCATGCCACCCGCAATGCGGGTACCCGGGCGACACTCCGCTTGAGACGCCGGTTCTCGTCTTCGCGTTGCCGCAGCCGCTGGAGGTGACTCGTTTCCAGTCCGCCGTACTTCGCCTTCCAGCGATAGTAGGTTTGCTCGCTGATCCCGTGGGTGCGGCATGCCGCCCAACGGGCACCCGCACCGATCTTCACACCCGCTTCCGCGCGTTTGAGGATCATGAGGATTTCGGCCTCGGTGAACCGACTCTTGCGCATGGTCGTCCTCCTTTCGGGTACTATCCGATGGGAAGACTCTCATTATGATTGGTACAACTCATGGGGGCAGGTCACAGGAGAACCGATCGACGTACGGGAATAACTGTAGATCGCGTCCCATAGCTGTGATAAGCTGGTGTCCGGGCTGTTATCCGTCCCGGGTGCGCAGTAATGCCTCTGCTGGCACGATCCTAATTGCGTTGACGTGACATCCAGAATGTGGCCAGCAGGTCCATGAGAGCGTTTGCGCATGTATTTGCATCGCTCGATGAAGAGGCATTCCTCGAGAGCGAGGAAGAGGGTAGCATGGCTTGGCGCATCCGCATACGGATCACCGTTGCATTCGTCCCGCTCGTCCTTCTTGCCTGCAGTGGGACGTCATCGCCGACCGCTGGCGGACCTGCGACGAGCAAACCGACGACCGTCTCCACGGTGAGCATGGCACCGCTGACAACGCGCCCAACTCCGTCGAGCACTGATATTGTCCACATATCAAGTACCATACCGCCGTCGGCGTGCAATCAGGATGATGTCACGCATATAGTGGAACGGTTCATTGTGGCATTCAATCAAGGAGATCAGGCGCAACTTGCTCGCTTCTTCGGGCCGCGCTTTCAGACATACTCCGTGGGTGATGGCGACCCGCAACATGGAGGACAGAGTTTCATCGCCTATGGACCAGAGCAACGAGGATCAATCGTGGCACGCGAAAACGTGACGGCGGTACCACGCGATGATCTGCTGCAATACTTTGCCACGCGCCATCGCCATGGCGAGCAGCTCTCGTTGCGGAGATTTGGTGGGCAATATGAGGCGACATTGAATACCTCCAACATCACGTTTCAGCTTGTTCGCACCGCAGATGACCTCCCGCCAGGGTTCGGTGGGCCAGAACATCTTGCCTATGGGAAAGGGGCGATTGATTGTACGGATCAGACGATCATGGCATGGACCATGTCAGAGGGAACGGGGAATCCGAATGATCCCCCGATGGGGAATACATGAATCATCAGACTCTCAGTATCCCGTCGCAAACGGAAGGAAAGCCGGCGCTCAACGGGCGCGTAATACCTACGAAAATGGGCGCGTGAGCCAGTTTCCATCCCCTGATATGGACATTGTGCCATCGCACGTCGATGATTCAGATGGGTCAGCAACATGTGCAGGGCGAGGGCGGTTGGCGAGTGAGTCCCCACAATGATTGTGACGGTACGTCGGCCGCCAATCTTACCATTCATCCAGAGGTAAGGACGGTCACGAGCGAGCAGAACAGCGTTGCAATGGGCTATCTCCACTGAAAAAGACATGACCGCAACGCGACACGGCCTTCAAGGCCGACAATCCGCTGCGATGCCCTTCCGATTAAGGACACCACGTCGCACACGTGCCTGTGTGATCTGTGCTCACTCGTTTCGGCTCCCGCGACACCGTAACTTTTCTGCCTGTCCTGCGAAGAGAACGGTAGCGGGGCATCGTTGAGCGGGCGATCGGAGAGGGAATGGCCAACCGCGTGCCACGGTCAGAGAGCATGCCAACTGAGACGATCTGCGTTATGGGCGATCACGCGACGCGCATCGCGATAGGCCTGACGCCGGAGGAGTTTGTCGCGTCCTACACGCCGCAGATGCTGCCGTTGTATCGCTACTTCTATCATCAGATCGGCAACGGCCCGGATGCCGAAGATCTGATGGCGACGACCGCGAGCGAGGCGCTCGCGCATCGGCGGCGCTTCAATCCTGCGCGTGGGACGTTCGCTGCCTGGCTCTTCGGCATCGCGCGGCATACACTGCGCGATTTCCAGCGACAGTCGCGCCCCTCTATGGATGTCGCGCGCCTTGACCCACCGCCGCGTGACACCGCTCCCTCGATCGAGAGCCAAATCGTGCAGGCGGAGGATGCCGCAGCGTTGCACGCGCAGATCCGGCGCCTGCCGATCTATCAACGAGAGGCAGTAACATTACGCTACTTTGGTGCGCTACACATCGCCGAGATCGCGATCGTGCTCGGGCGCAGTGAAGGTGCGGTGAAGTTGCTCATCCACCGCGCCCTGACCACCTTGCGTAACCGATACCAGCGGGAGGATCACCGATGACTGTCTCTCAGACGCCGCGCGACGACGCGAATGTCGCAGAAATCGAGGCGTGTTTGTCTCGCTTGGCCGAAACGACGACGCCACGCGCGAGCTTCCTTGATGCCCACCATGCTGCGGTCCAACAGGCGGCAGGCATCAGCGCAGCGCGTCGCGTGCCGGTGGCCGCTTGCATTGAGACGGCTGGCAATGCACATCTTCCCACGGTCCGCGCTCTTCCACGCGCCAGAGGCGGGCAACCCCGCCGCACTCCTTCCTGGGTCCGCTCCCTCAGTGTCGCGGCGGTCGTTGTGCTAGTCGTCTCCATCGCGGGCAGTCTCGGGTGGGTCGAGCGTCCACGACCGGTGAGTGCCCAGGGGGTGCTGACACAGGCCATCATCCGTTCCGGTGCTGATCTCACCAGCGCGGGGATTCGCAGTTACCACATCACGTCAACCTGGACCGTCCAAATTGCGGAACCCGGCGGGAAAGCGCTGCCCACGACCGTCACGGAGGAGCAATGGGGTGTTGTCGCCGATCGCTGGCGCGTCGACCAAACGGTGGAGACGACGGATAATTTGTACACGTACGGCTCGGTCGCGAGCATCGCGAGCGATGGCACGACTCTGTGGAGCTCCCGGACCGAGACGGGACAACAGCCACCCCTGTCGCCCGTCGCAACCACGCGGCACATCGCTCCTGCCGCACAGCGGCAAGCGGAGCCACCGGGGCCGGGATACAGTGAACCGGTGGGTACCACAGTCTCCGTGGGGGCGCTCCCGGACGGCGTGACGACCCGCCTACCGACGGTCTCGTTTGCGCCGGCACTGCCTCTCGGTACCGAGACCGCGCCCCCGCAAAGCGTGGGTGACGTGCTCGATCAGGCGCGGCGGTGCTATCAGCCGCACCTCCAAGGAGAGACGACGGTGGCGGGCAGGGAGGCATACCTGGTGAATCTCGGCGCCTCTTCGTGTCCGAGCAGCTATGAACTCAAGCCGAGTGGCACGGTCGTGCCAGGGACGCCGCGCCCACCGACCGAGCAGGGGCGGTACATGATGTGGATCGACAAGGAGACGTTTATCGTACTCAAGTCCGAGCGCGACAATGCCGATGGAACACCGCAGGCGCGCTACGAAGTAACGGCGGTCACCTACAATCAGCGCTACCCGGACGATCTCTTCACCTATCAGCCGCCGGTCGGCGCTCAGATTACGGATGTCCGTCCACAGGCGTACCAGCCGCAATCCGGAATTCCCATGCCGGAATCGATCCTGTACAAGAATGGGCAAAGGCGTCCAACCATCCCGCTTCCCTCCGTGCCGTCGCCCTGATGTCAGAGATTCCGAGAGTGCGATCCCGTGGCACGCCTCATCGGACGCGGTGTGCCACCGATGGATACCATCCCGGAGACGAATCACGGCGGCTCTTGCCACCCTCTATGTTTGACAAGATGTCTCTTGGGGTCAATCATCACGGCCATGGGTTGTCGCTCGTTGGAGGTCAGTACCGATGCGACGCTTTCTTTCCACTGGTCCCCTGCTTCTCATGGCGCTGTCCCTGGTTGCCTGCGGTCGTGGGCAAGGGGCATCGTGGGTGGCCCCCACGCCCCCGAGCATTGCCGGGCACCGTGTCACCTACCCGCCGTGCCCGACGGGTTCGGTCCTTTCGCTCGACGGTCAGCAGCTGACCCAGGATGATACCGGCTATTATTTGCATGTGACCGGTGACTCGCATCAGTTCACGATCTGGGCGGACCACAATCCGTCACCTCTCGCAACGCCGACTGCATCGGGTATTTTGCCTGCGGCAATCGCTGGAGCGATGACCCAATGCAACCGCCGCACGACAGAGCCAATCACGAGTACCTGAGCGCGGTGGACGCAGAGGACAATGGCCCGGTGGCGCGGTCCCACGCAATATATGCCGCCCAGTCAATCAGCCCGTAGTAGCCAGACAGCCCCGCGCCGCCCGCGAGCGGCCCCGCGATCCGTCGTGGCGCACTGCCGTTCAGGTCGAGCAACCAGACCGCGTCCTCCCGCACCGCCAGCAGGTGCGTACCGTCCTTCGCCCAGCGCGGCGTCACCCCGCCAATTCCTCCCGCGGACGGTGTCATCGCCCGCATCCCCGTCCCATCCGCGTTGGCGACCCATACCGCCGCCGTCCGCTGCCAGGCCGCGATCGCCTCCGGGCCGAAGCCCGGCACAATCGGGGTACCGTCGCGGGTCGGCGAACCGGCGGCAAACCGCGCGAAGACGAACCGGGCGCCATCCGGCGACCATGCGGGATCGAGCGAAACGGTATTCGATGGCTGCGGGAGTGGCTGACAGATCCCCGCAGGCATCGTGCAAAGGGTCAGCGCTTTCCCTCCCTTCCAGACTTCCCGCGCTCCCCCCGCGACAAGCAGGAGATGATGACCATCCGGGGACCAGGCGACCCACGCGGGGTTGACCAATGTCTCGGCGAGGATCGTCGGTGTGCCGCCCGTCAGCGCCACGCTCGTGAGGTCGAGACCGTCGGCGGCGATGGACCCCGAGCCGTGCTCGTCGACCCAGAAGAGGAGGCCCCGCCCGTCCGGCCACCATCCGGCAACGATCAGGAGGTCGTTGGTTGGTCGCGCGGGGAGGGGCAGTTCATTGGGAATCCCCCCGGCGACCGGGATCGTGAACAGCGGGCCATTGTGCCGCGGCCAGAGCGTGCTATAGGCGATGGTTGTCCCGTCGGGGGACCAGGCGAAGGAGGCGACCGACTCCGCTTGTGGAGGAGCGGGGATCAACTCGCGCGGCGCCCCCTCCGCGGGCACGAGCCACAGCCCGTTCCCCATCGCGGGCTGTGCGCCTCGCGGAATGACCACGAGGAGATCGGCGGTTGGTGACCAGGCAAATCCGGGAATCGGCTCGACGGGCGGCGCGTAGCTGAAGCCGAGGACATTGGCGATGGAGGCGCCGAGCGCCCGATGCGCGCCCTGCCCATCGGCACGCACGACCCAGAGTTGCCGTTCCCCGTTCCCGGCGTCGCCACGGACGAGGTACGCGAACCAGCGCCCATCGAAGGACCAGGCGGAATGGGAGACGGGACCCGCCGCGGGAATCGTCCGCAGCGTGCCTGCGTCGCCGTCGAGGAGATACAAGCCTCCCGCCGAGACAATCGCGAGCGCACCCTGACCGTGGAACGCGGCAGCGGCGACGGTTGGTTGCATCGCCGCCGCAGCGGACATCCCCCCGATTGGCGCAGTCAATGGGGTCATCGCGGCGGATTCCATCGGTGTGGGCGGCACGGTCGCGGTCTGGGCGAGCCGCCCGTTCGTCTCCCCACAACCGGTGAGGAGGAGCAAAGCGGTTATCACGAGAAGCATGACCGGCCGCCGCATCTCCTTCTCCTCCATGATCGATGGCGCAACCGGACGTCTCGCCATCACGATGCCGAGGTCGCCGTTGGGCCGGGCGGCGCGATAGCGGGCACGACCGGAGTGGGCGTAAAGGGCCCTGTCGCCGGTGCGATTGTCGGGGCATAGCCCTGCGGCGGGATCGTGGGCACGGGCCCGACCGAGGGGAAAGGCGGGGGCGTCGGCGGCGGGCCACTCACCGACGCGGGCGCCGACCGCGTGGCGATCGGCGGTGCGGGGGTCGCTGTCGGCACGGGACCGGGGAGGGTCGGCCCCGGCTGGTTTGCCGGCCCTTCCGCCAGCACTCGCGGCTCCCGCCGATTCTGCCCCGGCGCTTCGAGGACTGTGAGTAGACCCTGGTAGCCATCTCCACCTGGCAGCGTCCACGCGCTCCACGCGTATGGCCCGTCCGCGCCCCCCGCGACGCGCGTCCAGCCCGCCGCCTGCACCTGCTGCGCGTAGAACGCTTCGAGGTCCGCCGCACGCTTGTCGGTCAGGGCGGTCGCCTCCGAGGTGAAGCGATTATTCCCGCCACCACTCCCATTCGGTTGCACCTGCACACCCGCCGGTGGGGCGAGGATGGGCAGCCGTCCCATCCCCGGCAACGGCGGCGGGCCGGGTGCGGTTGGCATGAAGCACGGCCCTGGCCCCGTGGCATCGACATGTACCCGCACATCGGCCTGCCCGCTCGCTTCGGGAGCGGCCGTCACGGTCAGGAAAGGGGCAGCGCCGATCGTCTGGCAGAAGGTGGCGGCGGTATCGTTCGGTGCGGCGGCCTGGAAGCCGCCCCCGAAGGGGCCGACCGGCGGCTTCGTCCAGCCGAGGGCGGCGAGTTGCTGCCCGTAGACTTGCAGGATGTCTACGGGCGTACCGTGCGCGTCGAGGATGACATCCCAGAGCGCGGCATCTTGCCCACGCCGACGCACGACGCTGCCGACGACGCGGCTGTTCGGCGGCTGCGGCAGAGCGAGGGGCAGATCGCTCGGCACCTGCCCGGGGAGCAGATCGGCGGCCTGCTGCTGACTCGTCGGGCCACTACCGGGCACGGTGAGGAAGCGCCCGACGAGTGCGCGCAGCGCGGCGGCATCGTCCGTCGGATCAGCATGGGCGATGGCAGGCCCACTCGGACCTGACGAGGCCACCGCCGCAAGACCGAGCGCGACACTCGCGAGAACGATGCTGCCGACGTTCATTCGTTTCCCGTAATGCATGACATTCCTTCCCTTCCCTTGCCCCGAGAGGGATCATCCTTCGGGGTCATGGCCTTTGCCACAGCGCGCTCCTGCATCAGGAGGATACTGCGGGCGGTCTCCTCATCCGAGGGGTAGTGCCTGATAGGAATCGTACCCGGTACGCATCATCACGCGACCCGTGTCCACAATGACGTTGCCACTCTCCCGGCTGATCGGCATCCAATCGAGCGGGCGCGCGACGAAATCGGCGGGGCGATTCGTCGGCCCCCTGAGGACCGTGCCCGTTTTCCCGTCATACATCGCGCCACAACAGGGGCATCCCAGTTTCCCACCCAGCGCGGGGCTGGGCGACGGCACGGTGCAGCCTTCCACCGGACACTTCCAGTAGACCGCGATCATTGTATCGGTCGTCGCCGGGAGCAGATAGAACCGGCCATCGGTGTTGCGCACGTACTGCTGTGTGGCGAGCGCCGCGCGGATCTCCGTGATGCTGCCCGCGTTGACCTTCGTGCCGAACGCGCCGATTCGCTTGGCGGCGGGAGTCGCGGTCGCGCGCGTGAGGTCACATCCGTTGAGGAGTACGGTCAGGGTCGCATATGCCGCCCATCCGAGCAGGGTTCGTCGCGTAGAGCGGCATGACGCCATTGACCGCATCGTTGCTCTCCTTCGCCGAATTCACCGCAGCATCTGGAACGCCACACGCGTCTATCTCCCCGCATCCGGGGCCTGGATTAACCGGCCACCTCGGTAGCTGGGAAACTCCCGCTCCGCCTGGACCGTGAGCGTCCGGGCATCGAGTCGCTGGAGAAGGGAGGGGACGTCGGGGAGCAGGATGTGGCTATCGCCCTCGCCCTGTTTCGGCCCAAAGACGAAGATGTTCTGCCCGTCGGGCGCGGGGAGCACCCAGTTGATCGTTCGCCCAGGCAAGGCATTGGCCGTGATCGTGTTCCGCGTGAGATCCAGCCGCGTCAGCCCGAGGCTATGGAAGGTCTGCGCATCGTGGTCATCGAGCAGGGTCTGGACGCCGGAGAGATACAGGGAACGTCCATCCGGCGCGTAGATGGCATCGCGACTCGTGCCAACAGAGAGTCCCTTCGCGGCGACGGGCTGCGGGATGAGACCCAGGATGTGCAGCAGGCCGGAGCCACCCGTGAGGCTGATGGTACGCGCGATGGTGAGATGCTGCGTGTCAATGAGCGTCACCCGGTCCGCATCGGCATGGACGATGGCGATCTGCCGACCGTCGGGGGAGAGCGCGATCCCCGGCGAAAGTACCGCCGGCACTGCTTCGCCCTGCACCATACGGTCCGTTTGCCAGCTCCCCGTTGTCACCTCCGGGAGGGCGAGCCGTCCGCGTTCAGCTCCCGTGTGCAGGTCGTAAGCGATGAGCGAGATGGGCCGGGGGCCCGGCGCAGTGGCGGTCGGCGCTGCGGTGATGAACCGATAGAGGATCTGCGCATCCGCATCAATCAGTGTCGGCACGTAATCCTTCGACGGCGCGGCGTTCACTGTAGTGAGGACACGACCGTCCGCCGTGTCCAGCACATCCCACTCATTCGACGATGCACTGCCGGACGGATACGGCTGGACGACGAGCCGGGCGCCGTCCCGGCTGAGGCGCGTGCCGAGGACCGGGGCAGGAGGATGGAAACTTCCCCGCGTCGCGCCCGTCCGGTTATCGCGGACCGTCACCGTTGTGTCGCTGGGCGGCGAGAGCGGCCCGCCCGGACGGACGTAGTCGAACATCGCCAACAGCGCGCCGTCCGGTGAGACGGTCATGAAGCGGGTGGCGAGGCGCAGGGGAGGACGATCCTGCCGATCACCGAGCGTCTGGGCATCGAGCGGCACGAGCGTCATGCCGGACGGTAACTGGTCGGGGGGTAGCCCGAGGGGCACTTCGAAGAGAGAGAGGTCGGTCGGCGGACCGACGCGCTGCCGCGCGGTCGTCCGTGACACATCACAGCCGCTGACGAGGAGCGGGATCAGGCCCAGCATGCAACCGATTGTGAAGAATCTCCGCATCGTACCCTCCCGTCGTCTCCGCCATCGGGTGTCTGCTCTTCGTTACATTCTCTACAGCATATCCAACGCATCGGTTCCCGCTTTTGCCGCGGCACGCGCGGTCTACATGAGCGCGTGCGATCAATCCGCTTTGGGGTTCCGTCTCGTCACGGTCGTCGCTACGCCGGTTAGTCGGCGCGACGTTCATCGTTCGGGGATGAAGGTGTGACGCGGATCCGGTTGCCGTCCGCATCGCCGACGAAGGGATGGCCGTCCTCGTTCAGGTACATATAGCCGAGCGGATTGCCCTCCGTATCCGCGACGCGGTTGCTCCCCGTGTTGTACGACGCGCTCCGCATCACTGTGTCGATCTCTCCCGTGACCTGATCGGCCACACCGAGTCGCCGCATTACCTGCGCGGGCAAGTCGTCACTACTGATGATCGCAAGCAGGATGTGCTCCGGACCGACAACACTCTGGCCACGCTGTTTGGCTTCCTGCATGGCGCGTCGGAGCACTTCCCACCCCGCAGGATTCATCTCCATCAGTTGCAGGAGATTCTTCTGCGCCTCGTGCTCGATCGCATGCTGACATGTCTCGGAGAGCGGGATGCCAAATCGCCGCGCCGCGTCGAGATGCTTGAGGGAGATGTCCACCGTTACCTTCGCCATCATACCCTCCATGTGTGCATCCATGACATGCCCTCGTGAAAGAAAAGCCCCCGTTGGTGGGAGAACCGCAGGGGGCGGGGAGTGGGGAAGTGGTGGCTGGGGAACCACCGGTGCGAGAGCAAATACAATGGTATCCTGCTCTCATCCTCTTGAACGAATGAATACCGGCAAACCGGACAGGTCCGTGCAGGCGGATAGTCAGTCGCTTCGGGCGGAGGGGCCGGTCAATCCTCGAACTTGGCTCGCGACACGATCCGCCACTGGATTCTTATCCATTCGGCGCATACACGATGAGAGCAAGTTTGGTCTCTGGTGCGAGTCGCATCCCCGGCGGCAGCGTCGTCCTGGTCCCGCGTTCGATGACCGTGGCGACCTGATCCGGCGTTGCCGTCCC
>JAABUQ010011899.1_pt1 | contig 10962 bp, 10 predicted proteins | sample 5560001 | NCBI WGS metagenome assembly JAABUQ01 (sample SAMN10711888, study PRJNA513371) | rock metagenome | isolation source: Antarctica rocks | place: Antarctica: Victoria Land, Finger Mt nord | collected 2015-12-18
CTGACAGCGTCGCCCAGCCGTCGGGCACGCTCGTGCGCTCACGTGCCCCCCGCGTCGCGAGCAGCCCCGTCGCGGACGTGCGCGCCAGCGCGGCGAGGAGGGGGGTGCGGCCAGCTGGGTTCAGGTCGACCTGTGACCAGGTCAGCGCGTCGACACCGAGTACCACGACCCGCGCCGGCGGGCCGGGCGCCGCGGCTGCCGGCGGCGCTCCGGTCAGGAGCCAGCAGACGGCGAGGGCGGCCAGCACGACCGCTGCCGCGGCGCGGACCGTGCTGCCCGACGACCCGATCATTCGCGAGCCCCGCCTGGTGCGGCGACCAACCGGTCGTAGCAGGCGAGAAGCCGCGTCAAGCTCTCCTCGGCGCTGGGCCACCCGGCCGCCTGCGCACGACCGGCAGCGCCGATGAGGGCGGCGGCCGATGGATCACGCAGCAGGTGCCCGATCGCAGCAGCCAGCGCCGTCGCGTCCTCGGGCGGGACGAGCACGGCGCCCTTCCCGACCAGCTCGCGCACCCCGCCCACATCGGTCGCCACCACGGGACGGCCGGCGAGAAAGGCCTCCTGCGCGGCCAGGGGACCAGCCTCCCAGCGGGACGCCAGGACCACGACGTCAGCGGCGGCCAGCAGGTCGCCGATGTCCGATCGCGCGCCCAGCAGGCGAAGGTCGACGCCGCTCCGGGCTGCCTGGGCTGCTAGCTGAGCGGCCAGGGGGCCCTCGCCCGCGACGGCGACAGTCGGAGCCTGCTGCGCTCGCTGCATCTGCTGCACTGCGACGAGCGCTGCCGCTGCCACCAGAACGTCAAGGCCCTTCTGCGGCGCCAGCCGCGCGACCGCCAGCAGGAGCGGTTGGCCGCCGAGACCCAGCTCGACCCGGACGCGGGCTCGGGCACCATCGGCAGCCGGGCGCCGGCTCGCGGTCACCGGCGAGAGGACCGGGCGGCCTCCGAGCGCTTCGACATGAGCGAACAGGTCGCGTGAGACGCACAGGGACAGGTCGGCCGTCCGCGCCAGGACCTGCTGGACGGCCCGCGGCGCCCGCGGTGGGTTGTGCCAGGTGAGGACGAACGCCGGCCGGCGGGCGGTGCCCTGCCATCCGAGCCACCGGCGGCTGCTGGGCGGCTGATGGTCGCTGAGCCCCAGATGGTCGCTGAGCCCCAGATGGTCGCTGAGCCCCAGATGGTCACTGAGCCCCAGACTGCTGAGCCCCAGGGCCAGCGCTGTCACCAGACCGGCCCGCGCCCCGTGGGCGTGGACCAGATCGCATCCGGCCAACCGCCGTGCCACCTCGATCGGCGCCCGGAGCGGGTGTCCCCACGTCTCGCCGTCAAGGTCGCAGCGGTCGGCCGTTCCTGCGGGGCCGACGAGGCGAACCTCGTGCCCGCGCGCCCGGGCTGCAGCGGCGAGCGCAGCCGCATGCACGGCGATGCCCCCGGTGGCCGGTCCGACTACCAGCCCGATCCTCACGCTGCTTCGCCCGCTGGTGACGGTGGGGCCGAGCACACTGCCAGCCGGTCCGGCACTACGGCTGACGGGCCCGACGTCTGCACCATCACGCCGGGTGCTGCCCGGCGCACCGCACGGGCCAGCAGGAGGGCGGAGACGGACGTGCCCGCAGCCGCCCCTAACCCGAGCGCCGCAGGACGCCAGCCGCCCGCTGGCGCGACTTCAACCAGGACGAGGTCGACCACGACGGCCACTGCCCATCCGGTGGTGACCCCGCGCGTGGCGGTCCGGGCTTCATCCACCGCCCAGAGCGCACGGGTGAGCAGCGCACTCACCGCGTAGCCGGGCAGGGCCAGCGCCACCGCTACCAGCGCGCGGGCCAGCGACGGCACCCCGGCACCCGGCGCTGACGCCAGCAGCAACTGCGCCAGTGGTTCGGCGCCCGCGGCGAGCAGCCCCGCTGCGGCGACGCTGCCGCCGAGGACGAGCCGCAGGGCCGGCTGCAGCACCGCCCGGTAGGCAGCGCCAGCCGCGGCGCCTCCGGCCCGGACAGCGGCGGCCAACTCGGGGTAGGCCCGCGTGACGACAGGAAGCGACACGACCGACCACGGCACCAGCAGCACGGTGTAGGCCAACGTCCACACGAGCACGCCCCCGGGCTCCCCGGCCGCCAGCCGGAGCGACACGGCGACCGCCACTTGCTGAGCCGCGACAGCAGCACAACCGCCCACGACGAGCCCGCGCACCCGGCCGGCCACGCCGGGCGGGAAGTGCAGCGCAGGCCGCAGCCCCGGCTCGGCGCGTAGAACCGGAACCAGTACGGCGGCGCACAGCGCGCCGACTCCTGCCGTCGTGCCGACACCAAGGATCGCCACGCCCCTGCCGCTCACGTCCGCGAGCCCGCGTCCGCTGCCGCTCGCAGCGAAGGCGGCGTAGCCGCTCGCGACCACAGCCGTGCTGGCCAGCGGGGCGAGCGCAGCGGCAAGGAAGCGGCGGCGAGCGTGCAGCACCCCGACGGCGACGGAGGCAAGGCCATACAGGACGACCTGTGGTGCGAATGCGGCCAGGAGCGCAGCCCCGGTGGCCACCTCCGCCACGGCATCGGGACCGCCCCCGAGAAGCAGCGCCGCGAACCAGTACCGGGCGAGGACGAGGACGAGGACTACCGGAGTTAGGACGAGGCCCGTCCAGGTCAGCAGGGCGGCGATCGTCTGCCGGTCGCGCTCGCTGCTGACTCTCCGCCCACGGACGGCAGCGGCCTCGTCGGGCGGCAGGACGTGAGCCAGCACGGGCACCACGGCGCCGGCGAGGGCGCCCCCGGCAACGAGCTCGAACACGACGGTGGGCAGGGCGTTGAGGGCGGTGTACGCGTCGGCGAGGGTCGTCGCACCCAGCACGCGGGCCAGCAGGACCGTCCTCAGAAAGCCCGCGAAGCGGGCCGCTGCGGTAACGGTGGCGAGCACCGCGACGCCCCGCACCAGCAGCCGGCCGGTTGGTATCCCGCGGTCGGCCGCAAGCCGGCGGGTCCCGAACCTCGCGTTCACGCCCGGCGTCCCCACGCGTCGAGGCGGGCGAGCGCCGGCATGCGGGCGATGACGGCCGACAGGCTGACCCGCTCGGCCGCGAGGTTCAGGCCGGTGACGGCGGCCAGGGCGGGGAGCCGCACCACCCACCGCCGGTCGGCTCCGACGCATAGCCCGAGCAGCGCGCCCAGCGCGTTGGCTCCGCAGTCGCCGAGCATGCTGCGTTCGGCCAGGTCCGAGGGCAACGCCACGGCGGCCACGAACCCTAGCCCGAGCCCGGCGCGGCGCACCGGCGGCAGCGCAGCCCCGCCGATCAGGACAGCGAGCACGCCTTTCAAGGCCCGACCCGGCGCGACGTCGAGCAGGTTGACCGCGTTCGCCGTGCCGGCGACCAGGAGCGCGTCGCATGACTGCTGCGGCCATGAGCAGGTGCCGCCGCCGGCGCGGGCTCGCGCGGCCAGCAGCCCCGCGACGGGCAGGACGGCCATCTTGACCGTCCCGGCAGAGATGCGGCGCTCGCCAAGCGCCCGAAGGTGACCGGCGATGCCCATGTCGGCACGCTGCTCCGGCCAATGACCGGCGACATCGTCGTAGCGGCCGGCTGCTGCGGCCAGCAGCGCCAGCGGCAGGGCGCCCGGGGCCCGGGTCAGCAGACCGGCGCCGAGGGCGACCGCGGGACCGGCAGCCAGGCTCACCGGGCGCCCGCGGTAGTTGGCCCGCACCCAGGATGAGCCCCGCAGCGGGCCGGACCAGCTCACGGGTCGGCGGAGGGGTGGCCGACGTGGTGTCTCAGGCCAGCCGGCCCCTCGGACTGTCCCATCAACTGCACCGCCGACTGCGCCCCGGACTGCGCATGTACGGGTGTGACGACCCCTCCCCGTGACCCGCCGAGCAGGACGGCGCAAGCGACGGCCGTGACGGCGGCGATCAGGGCCGCTGCGGCGACGAGCCACGTCCGGCGCGCCGACGACCGCTGGTACAGCCGGCTCACCCCTTTGGCGTCCACCAGGGTGTCACCGAGCCGCAGCCGGGTGAGGAACGTGCTGGCCATTCCGGCGCGTCCTTTGTCGAAAAACTCCTCCATCGTCGCGTGGGTGCCGACAGCGACGATCAGCTCGATGCCGAGCTCGTCGAGCAGCCGCATAGCCGCGTCCTCGCTGGTGCCGACGACGGAGAACAGGACCGCGTCGAGCCCCAGGTCGACCAGCCGGTCGAGGCCGGGGGCGCGCCCGTCGCGATAGGCGTGCACGACGAGCTCGGCCCCGCAGGTGAGGGCCGAGTCGGAGACCGAGTCCATGTCACCGACGATGAGGTCCGGCTGCCAGCCTTCGGCGAGCAGCGCATCGGCTCCCCCGTCGACGCCGACCAGGAGCGGCCGCTGCCGCCGCACGTAGTGCCGCAGCGAGGCGAGGTCCTCCCGGTGCTGCGCCCCGCGAGCGACCAGCACGGCCTGCCGTCCAGCTACGGCGGTACGCAGCGGCGGCAACTCCTCAGACTCCAGCAGGGCAGACCGTTCCGTGTGCAGGTGCTCCAGTGTGTTGCAGGCGAACGCCTCCACCTGCTCGGTGAGCCGGGTTCGAGCCGCGGTGACGACCGCCGCCACAGCCGGCCCACTCAACCGGTCGCCGACGCCGACGACCTCCGGGGCGCCGCGCGGGACGACCCGGCTCAGACTCGAACCGGCCAGCAGCAGCATCTCGCCCTCGCGTACGGCATCCAGCAGGTCGCCCCCCACCCGGTCGAGAACCGGGACGCCGGCCTCCAGCAGCAGGCCCGTGCCCCGTGCCGGATAGCGCCCGGAGACGCACGCTGCGGCGTTGACGACGGCGCCGACTCTCGCTGCCAGCAGCTCCTCGGCACAGACCCGGTCGAGATCGACATGGTCGATGACGGCGATCTCACCCGGGCGCAGCCGGCGGACCAGCGCTTTGGTGCGGACGTCGACCCGGGCAGTGGCGAGCACGACCCCTGCTTGTCCGGCCTGCGGCGAGTCCCCGGCCGAACCGGTCTCACGGGCCTCCCTGGCGGTACCTGTGGCTGGTCCGCCCCGCGACGCTCCTGCCCCGGGACGCGAGCGGCGGGGCGGCGCGAGCTTCACGAGCACCAGTGTGCACAGCGCCGCCGTCCGCTCCACCGCGCGACTCACGGGCCCGGACCAGTTCCTTGCTCATGCTCAGCTGCTGGCCATGAACAACCCGACGCTCATCGCTCGCCGTGCGCGGCCGCCGCCAGCAGTTCGCGGGCGTGCCCCCTCGCGAGCTTGCTGTCGTCGACCCCGGCGAGCATTCGTGACAACTCGGTAACCCGCGCGGCGCCGTCAAGCGGGGTGACGACCGTAGGAGCGCCCGGTGCGCCCCTGTCGCGGCGCACCAGCAGGTGCTGCTCGGCGTAGGCGGCCACCTGCGGCAGGTGCGTGACGCACAGCACCTGGCGTCTGCCGCCCAGCCGTGCCAGCAGGCGTCCTACCTCGGCTGCCGTCCGACCTCCTACTCCGGCGTCGATCTCGTCGAAGACGAGGGTCGAGGACTCTCGGGCATCGCTCAGCGCGACCTCGAGCGCCAGCAGGACTCTTGACAGCTCGCCGCCGGAAGCACCACGGCCAAGCGGCTGCGGCGGCGACGAGGGATGCGCCTGCAACAGCATCGCGACGTCATCCGCCCCGTGCGCTCCCAGGGCCGCGGCACCGGCAGCAGCCGGCTGAGCAGACGAGGGGCGCACCAGCACGTCGAGCCGCGCCTGGGGCATTGCGAGGTCAGCGAGCGTCGCGGTCACTTCCGCCGCCAGTCTGCAGGCAGCGGCCTTCCGCAGCTCGGTGAGCCGGGTGGCCAAATCCAGCAGCGTCGTGCGGCTCGACTGCTCCTGGGCGATGAGGGCATCGAGCCGGCTCTCCGCTCCGTCGTGCTCGGCTAGCCGCCGCGCAGCGTCGCCGGCCCACGCCAGGACGCCGTCGACGTCGAGACCGCGTGCACGGGTCAGGCGGCGCAGGGCGGCGCGCCGCTCGGTCACCCGCCCGAGCCGTGACTCGTCGGGCGCGAGGTCGTGCAGCCGAGCCGCCAGGGTCGAGGCCGCATCACCGAGCTCGGCGGCGATACCGGCCAGCCGCGTCGACACCTCACCCAGCGCATCGTCGAGGTCGGCCGCACCCGACAGGGCCGCCCGGGCGACCGACACAGCCGTCAGAGCGCTGCATGAGTCGTCGGAACGCTCGTCACCCGCGATCGCCGCCACGGCACCAAGAGCGGACGTGGCCAGGGTGGCAACCGCCTGCAGCCGTTCGGCCTCGTCGGCGAGAGCGGCATCCTCACCCGGCTGAGGAGCCAGCTGCTCGACCTCGGTCAGCTGCGCCCGCAACAGCTCACACTCGACGGCTGATGTCGCCCGTCGGCTGGCCAGCGACTGAAGATCGGCAACGGTGGTGCGCCACCCGGTGTAAGCCTGCTCATAGTCGTGCACCACAGCAAGGGCCGCGTCTCCCGCGTAACGGTCGAGCGCGTCACGCTGCTCAGCCGGGCGGGCAAGGCGGACCTGGGCTGACTGGCTGGTCATCTGCAGCAGCCCGGAACTGACCTCTGCCAGCAGGGCGAGCGGGACGCCGCACCCTCCCACGTGACACCGCGAGCGCCCCGTGGGCATGACGTCCCGGCCGACCAGCAGCTCACCGTCGTCGAGCTCCGCTCCGGCCTCGAGCACCCTCGCTACAGCAGGGCCCGTGGCATCGGTCCGGAACCGGGCTTCTACCCGGATCCGCCCGCAACCCTCGCGAAGCAGCGCAGCATCGGCCTTGGCTCCCCCGAGCAGCGCCAGGCCGAGCATGAGCATCGACTTGCCCGCACCGCTTTCACCAGTGACGGCCGTCAGCGCGCCCCCGGGCTCGAGCACGGCGTGCTCGACCGTGCCCAGGCCCCGCACCGACAGCTCGACCAGGCTCATGACAGCACTTCTGGGCAGCAGCCTGCCGGCGCCCGCATCGCACACCTGTTCGAGTCCACGAGCAGACTGTAAGGCATGCGGCCGACGGAATCGATGACATCCGCGTGCCCCTGCTAGCCAGGGCTCGTCCGCCTCCCCCGCCAGCCGGCCACCGGCAGGTCGAACTTCGCCACGAGGCGGTCTCCGAACGGCTGGGTCAGCACGCGGGCCAGCCGGACCGGCTCGCTCCCCCGGACCACCTCGATCCGGGAGCCGACCGGTACGTCGAAGGCCCGGCGCCCGTCGCAGGTCAGCAGCCCGGCGCTGGTGGCCTCCTGCACCTCCAGGGCGACGGTGGCAGCAGGGGACACGACGAGCGGCCGGGCAAACAGGGCGTGCGCGCTGATCGGCACGACGAGCAGTGCCTCGACGTCCGGCCAGACCACGGGGCCGCCCGCGGAGAAGGCGTAAGCCGTCGACCCGGTGGGGGTCGCACACACGACGCCGTCGCAGGACCACCGTGACAGCGGGCGCCCCTCGATCTCGAGGACGCACTCGATCATCCGCCCGCGGTCGACCTTCTCCAGGGACACCTCATTCAGCGCCCACGAGCGCACCAGCTCGCGGCCGTCGCGCCGGACGACGACGTCGACCGTCATCCGATGCTCGACCACGTAGTCGCGTCGCAGCAGATGCTCGACGGTCTGCTCCAGCGCCTCGGGCTCGGTCTCGGCCAGGAAGCCGACGTGGCCGAGGTTGACGCCCAGCAGCGGCACCGCGTGCCCCCGCGCCAGCTCGGCCGCACGCAACAGGCTGCCGTCGCCGCCCAGCACGAGAACGGCTTCGACCCCGGCTGCCGCCTCCGCGGCGTTGACCACCCGCACGCGGGCGACGTCGAGGCCGCCCACCTCGTCCTCCAGCACACGCGGGGTCACCAGCGCATCGGCGAGCAGGTCGAGGACGCGCTGGGTGCCGTCACGCACGTCTGGACGACGGGGATGGGCGACGACAAGCACCTCACGGTCGGCCGGTGCCATCACGACGGGCCCTTCGTGATGGCAACGCGCAACGCGTCGTCGTCGAGCGGCGCCGCGCCGCTACGCAGCCACAGCAGGTACTCGACATTGCCGGCGGGCCCCGGCAGCGGGCTTGCAACGACCCCCGCCACACCCAACCCCAGCGCGGCGGCCGCGTCAGCCACGCCTCGTACCGCGGCCGCCCTCGACGCCGGATCGCGTACCACTCCGCCTGCACCGAGCCGCTGGCGGCCGACCTCGAACTGGGGCTTGACCAGGAGGACCAGGTCGGCGTCAGCGCTGGAGACGGCGCGAAGGGCGGGCAGGACGAGATGCAGCGGGATGAACGACAGGTCGCCGACCACGAGCTCGACCGGCTCGCCCACGTCGGCGGGGGTCAGGTACCGCACGTTGGTCCGGTCGAGCACGGTCACCCGCTCGTCGTTTCGCAGCCGCCACAGGAGCTGGCCGTAGCCCACGTCGACGGCGAGGACCGCGGTGGCGCCCTGCCGAAGCAGGACGTCGGTGAAACCGCCGGTCGAGGCACCCGCGTCGAGGCACCGCCTGCCTGCTACGGCCAACGGCGGCTCGCCCTGCGCGAACGCCTCGAGCGCACCCAGCAGCTTGTGCGCTCCTCGGGACGCCCACCCGGGATCGTCACCGCGCACGACGACCGGCTCGCCCGGCGCGACGGCGGTGGCCGGCTTGGCCGCGGGCCGGCCGCTGACCAGCACCCGGCCTGCGGCGATGGCTGCCGCGGCCTGCTCCCGGCTCGTCACCAGGCCGCGGCGCACCAGCTCGGCGTCCAACCGTGACCGGGAGCCACGAGGGGTCACCCGTCTCGCGACGGTGCCGTCAGCGCGCGGCGCAGATCGGCGTCGATGGCGGCGAACGCTTCTGGGTGCCGCTCGATCGCCAGCGCGGCGATGTCAGCCAGCCGCCGCTCGGCCATCGCGAGGGCAGTGGACGCGTCGTCAGCCTGCCCGGCTGGGCTGCTCGCCGCTACGTTCTGGTGGGCCGCCGAGTCGAGCATCCTGCCTGCCCTTACTAGTCTGCCGGAGGGTCCGCCCTGACGGGCTGGTCCTGCTCGCGGACGCTACCGCCTCGGCGACCCCGCGCAGGGGTGCCGCCCTGCAGGCGGGCCGTCGCGCGGGCGCAGTGGGGGTGGCAAACTGCGCCCTGATGGCCACGAAGGAACAGTGCGCACTGGCTCTTGCCGAGCTGTCCCAGCGGCTCGACGCAGTCGACGAGCACGTGCGCCGCCAGCACGCGCTCGACCGCACGCTGGAGTGCCGCGTGTCAGACCTCGGGGTGACGTTCTCCGGCCGACTGCACGACGGCCGGCTGATCGACGTGGTGGAGACGGGTGTCAACCGGCCGCAGATCCGGTTCACGGTGGCCAGTGACGACCTGCTGGCACTCACGACCGGGCATCTGGGCCCTGGCGCCGCATGGGCGACACGTCGGCTGCACGTGGAGGCCACCGTGCTCGACCTGCTCCGGCTGCGCAGCTGGATCTGAACGTTCTTAGTGTCCCTGGCTGTCCGCCCTCAGGCCGAACTCGTCACACCCCGGCGGAAGGGCCCCGCTCGACCTCCGTACCGGCTGACCGGCATCCGCCGCGGCCCAGGCGGCCTGTAGACCTGCACGCACGGGGTCGAGCTCGTCGGCTGCGCTTGCTTCGGCGGGGCCGCACCCCTGTCCGATAGCCCCCTCGATACGGTCCCAGCACAGCGTCCCGTCCTTCGCAACGGCTCGCCAACCTCCGCACGTCGCGGCGTGCTCGGCAGCCTGTGTGTCCAGAGCGGCAACCGGCTGGGCGGCAGCCAGAGCCGCCAGCGTGCGGGCGATGAAGGTTGGCCGGTGGATCTTGTCGGCACGGAGCACATCGGCCAGCGTGGCCACGCCGGTGAGCACGAGCAGGCTGGGTGTCGCGGCGCGGTTGGCCCCCTCGATGTCGGTGTCGAGGCGGTCGCCAACGACCAGCGGCCGGGTGGCGCCGGTACGCATGATGGACTCCTCGTGCAGCGCGCGCTCGGGCTTGCCCGCGACCAGCGGCTCGCAGCCGGTGGCTGCACGCAGCAGCGCGACGATGGAACCTGCTCCTGGCAGCAGCCCGCGCTCGGCCGGGACCGTCAGGTCGAGGTTGCTCGCGACCCACCACGCACCGCGGCGGATTGCGAGCGACGCCTCGGCCAGCCGCTCGTAGTCGAGCGTCGGGTCGAAGCCGTTGACGACAGCCGCCGGGCTGTCATCGGCCGACACCACAACACGTAGGCCGGCCTGCTCCACCGCAGTCCGGAGTCCGGCCCCCCCGCAGACCAGCACCGCCGCTCCTGAGGGCAGCCACTCGGCCAGCACCCGCGCGGCGGCCTGTGCGGACGTCACGACGTCGTCGGGCTCGGCGGGGACGCCGAGCCCCGCGAGCCTGGCCGCGACGTCGGCGGGCTCGCGCAGGGCGTTGTTGGTGACGAAGGCCAACCGCATCCCCGCGGTGCGGGCGGCCGCAAGGGCGTCAGCGGCTCCCGCAACGGCCTGCGCGCCCCGGTACACGACGCCGTCGAGGTCCAGCAGGGCGACGTCGAAGCTGGTCTGCAGCATTCCTGCCGGCTCGAGCGGGCTCACAGCGCCTCTCGCCGCTCCGGCGTGCGGAACGCCGCGCGGGCGTACGCCAGCTCGCGGCCGTAGTGAGCCATGTCGGGGCGCATCGCCACGGCCAGGGAGAGGTGCTCCACGGCGCCGCGGAGGTCCCCGAGGCGCCGGCAGCTCAGGCCGAGACCGAACTGCGCGTAGTCGTCAGCAGGGTCTGCCTCTACCAGGTGGGCGAAGTTGTCACGAGCTGCCACGAGTTGACCGGCTTGGAACTGCGCCCGCGCCAGCGTCTCGAGGATGCTGCGCGAGGCGGGCTCCGCCCGGGCGCAGCGGGTGAGCAGCTGGACGGCTGGTGCGGCATCCCCGGCATCGAGCAGCGCGCGCCCCCGGACGAACCAGTCGTACACCTCACCCGCCGGCTCGCCGCTCGGCGCAAAACCTGGCTCCGGTTCGGCTGCGCCGTCGTGCTCCACCCGACA
>JAABUQ010011902.1_pt1 | contig 10960 bp, 18 predicted proteins | sample 5560001 | NCBI WGS metagenome assembly JAABUQ01 (sample SAMN10711888, study PRJNA513371) | rock metagenome | isolation source: Antarctica rocks | place: Antarctica: Victoria Land, Finger Mt nord | collected 2015-12-18
CGGGTGGGTCGTGTGGATACGGGTGCTCCTCGACTACCTGACCCCGGCTTGTGTATCGACCATGGGGGTACTCGCAGGATCCCGGCGGGCGGCCACCACCAACGGCCCGTGATTCGGTCTGGCTACGTCTCGGAGGCGAGAGTCTCGGCGACCGCCGAGGGTGTGGGCGTCCGAACTAGTGGCGTGGCATAATCCGACAGGTCACAGATGATCCATCAATTGCTTCTGCCCCGAACCGACACAGCCGTGGTGATCGAGGTTCTGCTGACCGTTGTGGTCCTTGCTCTCGCTTTGTTGGCTACCTGGCGACGTGGAGAGCTACGGACACTGACGATCGGTATAGGGGTGTTCGTGCTGGCTCTTTTAGCCCTGCGGACGGTGCACTGATCGGACTCGCCTGATCCGCCGACCATGGGCGCTGTGCACTCCTCGATCATGGCCATGTCCCGACCACCAGGGATGAGGCAAAGCCGCGTAGCCGTTCGATGGCCAACTCGTCTTCAGGATGCATCTGGCGGTCCTGGCCGGCTCGCTTCAGCGCTAGCGCTAGCCGGATTCGCTCGTAGACGTCGGCATTCAGACCGCAACGCCGGGAGGGCCCCAGGTGGACGGCCATCCTGCGCACCTGCACATCGTCGAGCTCCCCATCGAGATAACTCTGCAGCAGGCGTCCGACCTCGCGACAGGTCACGAGATCGGCAACTCGCTGCCGGAGCCGTTACGGGGTGCTCATGGCATTACTCCTCGGGGGGCGAGACCAGCGGTGACGAGTCGGCCCCGGACCTTCTTCCTGGCCCGATGGAGCCGGCTCATCACCGTGCCGATCGGTACTCCCGGGATGACCGACGAAGGATGAACTCGGGGGTTCACGGGAGCAGTCATCCCTTTACGCCGGATGCTGGGTCATGACGGTTTGTCGGTGACGGGGGTGTTCTGCCCGGCTGCGAGCCACCATTGCCCGTCGTGTTCGATCAGGGCGTACAGCGCCATCTCCGAGAAGCCTGCGGGGTCGTCGGGCGGCAAGGCCTGACGGCGGACGTGGGCGAGCGCTACCCCGGGTGGGGCGAGTACCTGCACCACCTCGTAGCGCGACGGCGGGGCGGTCGCGGATGCCATGAGGGAGCGATGGGCGGCGCTGAGATGCGCGAACCCGGCCAGCGTCTGGCCGTACGGGCTGCACCACGAAAGGTCGGTCGCGAAGTGGCGGTCGTAGACGTCGGCATCGGAGCTGTCCAGGCCGGCCTGCAGCTCCTCGACGAAACCGGTCACCGCGCCGCTGGCCTCCGCTGCGTTGGAACCGAGCGACGGTCGCCGTCCCTCGATCGTTACCAGTGGCGCCTCGGTGGCGGTCTCACGGTTGCCGGTGACTTCGCCGTGACCGTCGATCGGGGCGCGCAGAGTTGCGAGGGCGTCGGCCCAGGCGATGACCTCGTCGAGCATGCCGGTCAACGTCGGTCCGTGGTGGGCGTCGGGGACCAGATCGCCGTCGCCGCCGAAGTCGGTGAACAGGGACAGCGCGACTTGGTGGCGGACGTCGGCGACTTGCAGTTCGGCCATGATCAGCCGGAGGTGTTCTACCGCCCGGGTCCCGCCGGTGGCGCCATAGCTGACGAACCCCGCGGCCTTGTTGTTCCACTCGGTGTAGAGGAAGTCGATGGCGTTCTTCAGCACACCCGAGGTGGAGTGGTTGTATTCGGGGGTGACGAAGACGTAGCCGTCGAACGAGGCGACCTTCGCCGCCCACTCCTTGGTGTGCGGGTGGCTGTAGTGCTGCGGGCCCATCCCCGCTCCGGCCGGTTCGTCGAGGTCGGCAGGGGGTAGTCGGCCAGGTCGACGATCTCGAAGGTGGCGTCGTCGCGTCTGATCGCCAGATCATGTACCCAGCGGGCCACGGCTTCGGCCCTGCGGCCGGGTCGGGTACTACCGACGATGATGGCAACCTTGGTCATGTATCTAGGGTACACGCCATATCTAGGGTAGAGTACATATATGTCTCGGGATGAGCCCGCCGGCCCCGCTGTTGGCCTGCGTGAGCGCAAGAAGCGTCAGACCCGCCAGCTCATCGCAGAAACTGCGGCGACCCTTTTCGCTGAGCGGGGCTACGAGCATGTGGCCGTCCTCGACGTGGCGAAGGCTGCGGAGGTGTCCGAGCAGACCGTCTACAACTACTTCCCGACCAAGCAGCGCTTGGTCCTCGACCGAGAGCAGGAGTTCCTTGAAGCCTTCACGCAGCTCATCCGGGCCAGGCCGCATGGCTCCAGCCCGGCAGCGGCTCTCAAAAGCGCGGCGCTGGCGCGCCTCGATGAGATCGGCTCCACCCTGCCCGACCAGGCCCGAGGCGGCCTGGGCTATCTGGCCACGATCAGCCCCGAAGTCCGACGTCTCAGCCTCGAGATGACCGACCGCCTAGCCGACGCCATGGCCGGCGTCATCGTCGAGCCGGCGAACCGACCCCCGACCCATGTCGCCAGGTTGCAAGGGATAGCCCTCGCGTCGGTGTTCCAGACGATCACTGACGAGGTCGGCCGGCGAGAAGTCGCCGGTCAGGACCATGCCGAGATCGCCGTCCAGCTCCGCCCGATCGTCGAAGACCTCTTCGACACGATCGATCGATGGCTCTCCGCTCACTGAGTGGCGCAATTGCTGCTGAGCCATCGCCAGCCGGGACGGGGATGGCGCTCAGCGCGACTCTAGGAGACCTGGTTGCTGCAATGCTGAGCAGGTGGACACCCCAGCTGCTCAGGCCTTCGATAACGCAGCCCGCTGGTTCCTCGAGGTCAGCGGTTCCGCGGCTGGCCGCTATAATCAGTCCGGCCTCGGCGAGTGGTCGGTGCGCGACCTGCTCGGGCACACAAGTCGGTCGCTGTCGACGGTGGAAACATACCTCGACGCCGCCCCCGGCGAGCCGGGGGGCCCAGTAGACATGGCCGACGCCGTCGCTTACTACCAGGCCACCGCCGACGCCCTCGCCGACAGCGCAGTGGTGGTCGAGCGCGGACGCGCCGCCGGCGCCGGGCTCGGCGAGGACCCGAGGATCGCGCTGAGCGCCCTAGTGGCCCGGGTACCCGAGCGGGTCCGGGCCGTTCCGGCCACGGCACTGGTGCGCACCCCGTTCGGGACGATGACCTTGGAGGGCTACCTCCCGACCCGCACCTTCGAGCTGACGGTGCACACCTGCGACTTGGCGGCCGCCCTTGGCCTCAGCACCGCCGTTCCCCCAGCGGCGGCAGCCGACACGTTCGGTGTCATCGGTGGTCTGGCCGCCGCGCAGGGCACAGCATCCGCCGCGCTGCTGGCCCTGACCGGCCGCCGTTCCCTGACGGCTGCCTACTCGGTCTTCTTGACACCGCCGGCGCAACGCCGCACGACCCGAGTCGATCGTGTCCCGGAATCGGATTCCACGTACGGGCGGGTGGGGGTGAGCACCGACCGACCTATCCGAGGAACGCGTTTATGAGCTGCCAGACATCTTCGGGCGCCTTCGTCTGGTGGTTAGGGGTCTCAGTGGGTGCGTTGCTCACGCAGTGCGCGCAGGTGGACTGCCGCCCACATGCGGTAGGGACGCCAGGCGTCGGAAACCTCCGCGAGCGGCCGGTCGGTGCCGTAATGCTCGACGATCTCAGCGTCGAGGCGCCGCTCGTTGCGTGGCAGGACGTCAGGAGCGTTGGCGCCCCGCAGCACCACCAGCTCGGCCGCAAACGGTCCCAGCCCCTTGACCTCCTGGACCGCCCGGATGGCGTCGTCGGAGTCAACGGCTCGCAGTGCGGTGCCGTCGAGGCGCCCGTCGAGCGCGGCGCTGGCGACGGCGTGCAGGTACTCAGTCTTGCGGCCGGGCAGATCGAGGTCCAGGGACCGTAGAACTCGTGGAGCCGGGAATGCTCCGCCGTCACCATGCCGGTCGACGAGGTCACCACGTAGTCGGGCGGCCTGCACGATACGGATGCGTTGGGACAGCACCGACCAGGCCGCTGCCTCGTACGGCGAGTGGAACCGCACGGACGCAGCCCGGGTAGCTGATCCTGGGCGTCGGCGATGATCGGGTCGCGGCGAGCGACGTCCGGCCAGCCACGCGCGTCGACGTCCAGGGCGAGGAACCGACGGACCTGGTCGGCGGCGGCCTCGAGGTTGCCGTCGCCGACCAGGCTGATGGTCGCAGAGTGCTCGTGTTGGGTGACCTTCACCTCGGCCCGTGACCAGTCGGCCTCCACTTGGAACACGGTGCGGATCCCGTCTCCCGCTCGTGGCGCGTCGAGTGCAGAAGGGCTGAAGCCTTCCCAGAACGCTCGGCTGGTGATGAGCGACCACGGGCCGAGCACCTTCGCGTCGACTGTGTGTCGTCTCATCGCCGTGCCTTCCTGGTTCGAGCTGGTGGCGTGGTCAGGGCTGGTCGTGGATGGTGATGGCGTAGCCGTCGGGGTCGGAGAAGGTGAAGGTCCGCCCGAACGGCGAGTCGAACGGGGCAACGGTGATGGAGACGCCGTCGGCGGCCAGGCTGTCGTGCAGGGCCTGAGCGTCGTCGGCGTGCAGCCACACTGCGACGCCGATCCCAGGGTTGGGGCGAGCTGCGTTGAGGTCGACGCCGGGCAACGGCTCGCGGACCGCGAAGGAGGCCGGCTTGGTGTCGAACACCACCGCACCGGGCGGAGCGACGGGCGTGGGCTTCAATCCCAGGCGGGTCTCGTAGAACTCGGCCGCCCGGTCCAGGTCGCGTACCTGCAGGGCAATGAAGGTCGGTCCGGTGACGGTCATGGTGAACTCCTCTTGGTTGTGTGTCAGTACCTTGACACGCACAGTATGTGTCAGGATATTGACATCAGTCAAGTAGAGGGCGTTGGCCCCGTGGACCAAGCGGTGGGGTACGTGCTCAAACAGGCCGCCACCGCCCTGCGCTCGGCGATGGACGCCGTGCTGCGTCCGCTGGAGCTGACGGTTCCGCAGTACTCCTGTCTCGAAGTGCTCGATCAGCGACCGGGCCTGTCCAGCTCGGAGTTGGCCCGGGCCACCTTCGTCACCCGGCAGTCGATGAACCTGGTTCTCCAAGGGCTGCAACAACGCGGTCTGCTAACCCGGGCTGCCGTCGCCGATCACGGCAAGGCGCTGCCCACCGAACTCACCGACGCCGGCCACGTGCAGTTGCGTGCGGCCAGCGCCGCGGTCCGCACCATCGAGAAGCAGATGCTCGCCCCGCTAACTCCGAGCGCTCAACAACGGTTTCTTGCCGACCTTGCCACCTGTTCCGCCGCCCTCACGGGGTGAACCACGCACGGGACCGCACGAGCACGCAGTTGGAAACTGACGCGAAACCGTCCGAGTCCTAAACCCGTGACCGACATCGTTGTCGGGCCAATAAGTGGACGGAAGAATGCGCGGTTCAGCGTCGTCCGGGTGGTTCAGTCTAATCCATCGGAGAGCTCGTCGCCGAAACGCTGCAAGATGGCTTCGCGTAGGCATCGGCCTCGTCGAGGTCGGCCTGGAAACGGGTTGGACCTGCAACGGAACCGGAACGCACGATTAGCCGGCTCGGGAGGTCGTAGTGGGTGCTCGGGGTGAGGTCGCTGAGCCGCCGGCGACGAAGCCCCCCAACAACAAAACAGGCTGGAGGGCCGTTGTGAACATAGTCAGCAGCTCCGTGCGAGCAGTTGGCTGGACAGTTCGACCAGACTGTCTCCGACGGTGCCGTAACGTTCGGCCTCGCTCTCGCAGGCCCGTCGCATCTTGTCCGTGGCGGTCAACAGGGCTACTCCGGGAGGCTGCTTGACGGTCAAGTCAGCGGCTTGGCTAAAGGCGGTGGCGCCGTGCGGTCGTCGTTCTCAAAGCGAAGCTCGGCGAGGAGTTTGGCTCGTTGGTCCTCGAGTGAGGCGAGCTGAATTCGTAGCTGCTTCAGCTCCTTGCCGACCCCGGCCAACTCGGCCTTCGCCCTCGTTTGCTTGTGCTGGTGGTCGTTGTAGGTGCTGTTCATGAGACCCTCGACCTCGCGACTGGCACGGCGCCTCCCGAAACATTCCGAATCGGCGTCGTCGCGGTTAGCTGGGTCAGACGTGGAGCACGACGAGTGCCGGGTGAGCCCGTGCGAGCTGGTCGTAGTCGTTGTCCTGGGTGACGACGGGCAACCCGTGTTCGACGGCGGTGGCGGCGATGAGCGCATCGGCGAGCTTGACGGTGCGGTGGATTCCGGCCCGTCGGCAGTCGGTGACCAGCCTGGCCCAGGTCACCATAACCGCTTCGCTGATGGGTACCGGGTCGCTGTTGCGGGCCAGATCGAGAGTTGCCGCTCGGCGGGCCCTGTTGTCGGCATCCGTCGCGACCAGGACGCCGAGTTGTAGCTCGCCAATCGTGACGACCGAGACGGCAACCCGCCGAGGCAGCTCGCTGAGCGTCCGGCCGGTCTCATCGGCGATGAAGACCGAGGTGTCGAGCAGGCCCGCGGGCCTGCTCACAGATCCGCAAGGGTCTGGCCGGCCAGCTCCTCCAGGTCGTCTCTCAGGCGTGGATCGGCGGCTCGGTCGATGAGCTGCTGTCGGAACTCTTCGCCATCGAGCCATCTGCCTCGCCGGTTGTGCGGCACGATGTCGGCGACCGGCTCACCATGGACGGTTAGCGTGACTGGCTGGCCGGCGCGGACCGCGTCGATCACCTGACTGGTGCGGTCACGTAGCTCGCGCACGCCAATTTCCATGTGCGACAGCGTAGCATAAGCGGTATTGTCCCTCCGCCGGACGCGGCCCCATAATATCAGTCGGAAACGACCGGAAAGGCGCTACGGGTGCCGTTCAGGGGCGCGCTGCGGTCCGCACTCCAATAGTCGCAGCGCCAAGGTGACAACATCGACGGGACCGACGCGACGGGCGCCTGTCCGCCAAGACTCGCTTCGACTACCGCCACTCCACCGACGACTACATCAGGCCCCATCTGGGGACGAGACGAGTACGGGACGTGGCCGCGGAGGTCGTGTTGGCCTGGCAGCGAGAGCTGACCCAGGGCGGGGCACCAAGGCTGGTCGGGGGCTGTCGCCCAACACCATCCGCCTGGCCCGAGCCCCCCCGCCCGGAGCGTTCAAGTTCTCCAAGCCGGAGGAGATCACTACCATCCCCGCGCCTCTCCCGGATGCCGGTACCTATAGGCGAGCTTGGGAGCCGGAGCGCGTCCATGCTGTTTTGACGCCGGATAGCCGGCCGATCGGATAGCCGAAGCAGGGGGCTACTTCCTGCTGTGGCGCGTTCGACGGGAGGGCGGTAGGAGGCCAGCAACAGGGCCAGTCCGAGCATCAGCAGAGCGACACCGACGAGCAGGAGCGTGATCGATGGAGAGCCGGTGGCGGCGATCCGGCTCTGATGCGTCGCCCTTGACGGATCATCGCTGGTGTTAGGAGACGTGGACGCGTCGGTCGGGTCCGCAGTCGTGATTGTGACGGCTCTCGATCTAGTCGGTCCGGTGGAGGGGGCGACCGTGGTCGTCGGGCGGACGGTGGTGGAGGGGGCGACCGTGGTCGTCGGGCGGACTGTGGTCGTAGTGTCGCAGTTCGTGACTACGCCGACTATGGCAATTCGACATGGGACAGTGCGACGAGACTCATCGGCGATTGGAGCTTCCCCGCCCGGCAGTAGCCATCTTGGCGAGCCCCGTCACCCCAGGAGTGCCCAGCTCCACGTGCGGCCGCGCCCATCTCCGGCCGAGCCCCGTGGCCATCGGGCTGGTCCTCCTCGCGGAGCGGCCTGCGTGGCGTACCGGACCTCGGAGCCATGTCCACAGTCGACGCGTAGGATCGAACCAATGGCGTCAAGGTGGTTGCGCAGAGCGTCAGTGTATCTGGGTATCACCGACGAAGAACCTGGTCCGGTTCCACCCTGGTCCTCCTGGTCCTTCTTCCGGGACGTGATGGCAGCCGTCCTGACTGGAGTCGTCACCTTCCTGTTCTTTCTCGTGGTGGAAAGTGATTCCCTGCCCGACGCTGTGATCAAGGGGGTCTTGTTTTCCGTCCTGCTGACGACAAAGGATTGCATACGTCACGGCATAGGGCACTGGCGTCGAAAGCGCCAACAGACGGAAACCATTCGTGAATTGTCTTCGCCTTCTGAGTACGACGGGAAGGATGGTCATTTGGCGCAGTGATGGCTCCTAAAGAAGGCGGCGCTCGGTGGCCCACCGGGTGAGCTGGTGGCGGTGGAGGAGCTGCGGCGTGCGCAGGACGGCCGATACGTGGCTCTCAACCGTCTTGGCGGCGATGAACAGGTCCCTGGCGATCTCCTTGAAGGTGTAGCACCGGGCGATGAGGCGAAGCACCTTGCGCTCGCGGGGGAGAGCTGGTCGAGCGCTCGCGGGGGAGAGCTGGTCGAGCTCGGGGTCGATCGGCGGGGTGGCCCCATCGGGCGTGGCGGCGAAGGCGTCGAGGACGAAGAGGGCCTGTTGCATCACGATGTCCGGCTTTGAGCCGGGCCCTTCGCCCCACCGGAGACAGCGCCATGTATGAGCACTACCATCAACCCCGCTCGGCGCGTTCCAGCGTTCCGGGCCCAGCACGCCACGCCTCCCGGGTCCACGTGCGTGTCTCCGACGCCGAGCGCGCCGAGGTCACCAACGCCCTGTGCCGCCACGTGGCCGATGGACGCCTCGACGATGCGGAGTTCAACGACCGGATGGCGCGCACCACCGCCGCCAAGACCCTCGACGATCTGGCTCGATTCTGGCCGATCTGCCTCTCCGCACCGCCGGTTGCCCGACAGCTCGGAGCGTCGGCCCTTTCGTGGGCTGTTGCTGGGAGTCATTGCGGCCGTGATCGTCGGCTGGTTCATCACCGCCGCGACAAGCAGCATCTTCCACCCGCACCTACCGTGGTGGTGTTGTTGATCGCTGCGTTGGTCATCGCGCGCCATGGCCGACATGGGGAACGCCGGCATTTCCACCGCTGATCTGGCGGGTGCCCCAGGGCTAGAGTTGAGCAATGGTCGGACCCGTCGCCGTTTACCTCGAGTGCGGGAAGAAGCGGACCTTCGCCTGCGCGCTGGACTGGCCGGGCTGGTGTCGGTCCGCCAAGGACGACAGCGGCGCCCTCGAAGCGCTCGCCTGCTATGCGCCGCGGTTTGCCGCAGTCGCCGGCCAGGCCGATCTTGTCTTCGATGTGGACGCTGGCTTCGACGTGGTTGAGCGGTTCCGCTACCACGGACTTTGGTGTGCCCGATGTGATCCCGGCGAGGGATGGCTGCGCCCTCGACGCCGCCGAAGCGGCACGCCAGGCCGCCATCGTGGAGGCGGCGTGGTCCGTCTTGGGCGCTGTGGCGGCAAAGGCGCCGGCTGCGTTGCGCAAAGGCACTCGGGGCGGAGGGCGCGATCGTGACGAGGTGGTCACACACGTGGTGGGCGCGGAGATCTCCTACGCTCGCAAGATCGGCGTACGCCATCGAGGGCTGAAGGCCGATGACGGCGCTGGGATCGCGGCCATGCGCCAGGAAGTTCTCGGCGTCCTGCTTGCAGCCCGGTCGGCTCAGGTCGTCGTCGAGAAGGGATGGCCCCCGCGCTACGCCGCCCGCCGGGTCGCCTGGCATGTCCTCGATCATGCCTGGGAGATCGAGGACAAGTCGACCTGAGACGGCGCCCGTCGCCGATCCGTCCAGCGATAGGATGATGACTGGAGTCGCCATGACCAGACGAGCGCCACGACGTAAGGCCAACAAGCCGGTTGCCGATATCGACCGCGTGTTGCGGACGCTCGCCGATCCCACCCGAATGCGGCTGTTTCGTTCACTGCGGGCGTCGGAGCGGTGTGTGCGCGACCTGGTGGAAACCGAAGACCTCTCGCAACCTCTCGTCAGTCATCACCTGCGCGTCCTCCAAGAAGCGGGCTTGGTCCAGAGCCGGCGCTGGGAGGGTTTCGTGCTCTATGCCATCGACCCCGACGGTCTCGACGCCGCCTACAGCGCCATCTCGGAATTGTTCGATCTCAACCATCTGGCGGCCGTCGCCGCCCCCGGCGGCAACACCGATTGCTGCCGCTGAGTTGCCGAGCTGGGACCGCGCCGTGCGGGCTGAGTGGCTCACTGATCACTGAGCGGCGGTGATCCCTGAGCGGCCTCGCTGGCCGCGGGGGAAGGGGGCCCGCGCAGGATGTGGGCGATACCCACGGCGACAACGACGCCGATGGCCGGGCCCAGCAGATAGACCCACCAGTACTTCCAATGTCCGCCGACCAGAGCCGGGCCGAATGACCGGGCCGGGTTCATGGACGCGCCGGTTACCGGCGCCGCCCACAGACCGGCGAGGGCGATGTAGCCGGCAACGGCAATGGCCGCGTTGGTACCCACGTTGCGGGCCCCCGACGCCGTTCCCAAGATGACACTCAGCAGCCCGGCGCTGAGCACGGCTTCGATCATCACCGCCGTCCATGCGTCGATGCCCGGGCCCGGGGCGCTGGCCCCGAGTTGGCCGATGTTGGAGAACGTGAGGCGCAGAAACCCTGCGGCGACGATGCCGCCCAGGACCTGGGCGCCGAGGTAGCCGGGGACCCGTCGCCACGGGAAATTTCGGCGGAGAGCAAATCCGATGGTGACGGCAGGATTGAGGTGGGCGCCGCTGATGGTTCCCATGAAGTAGATGATGGCCATCACCATCAAGGCGGGGGCGACGACCTGGGCGGCGGGGCCGACCTGCCCGTGGCTCTGGGCGTTGACCACCGGAGCGCCGGCGGCCACCAGCACCAGGAGGAACGTGCCCAGGGCCTCGGAGAAGAGTCGACGCCACTCGTAGCTCAGATCGAAGAAATCCCGGGTCCATGGCGTCTCCAGCCCCGGCCGTTCCATGGCTGTCTGGTGGTCAACTTCGTGGCGTGGTGGCACGCCGGCACCCTAGGAGGCCTCTGAAGTAATAGCCAGGATCCACCACCCGAGCACGGCTAGCGGTGAGGCTTGGGCATGGCTTTGGGTGTGGTGCCAAGAGCGCAGCGGTTCGAGAATCCGAGGGAGTTGCTGGG
>JAABUQ010011903.1_pt1 | contig 10959 bp, 10 predicted proteins | sample 5560001 | NCBI WGS metagenome assembly JAABUQ01 (sample SAMN10711888, study PRJNA513371) | rock metagenome | isolation source: Antarctica rocks | place: Antarctica: Victoria Land, Finger Mt nord | collected 2015-12-18
CCTGGACTATCGCGGCGCGCTCGGCGACTCGGAGTTCGCGGTGATGCGCGCGACGGTGCTCGACGAATTGCGTCAGCACTTCCGCCCGGAGTTTCTCAACCGCATCGACGAGACGGTCGTCTTCCACGCGCTGAGCGACGATGAGCTCAAGCAGATCGTCGACATCCAGTTAGAGCGGTTACGCGCACGGCTTGCCGAACGGCGGATCGTGCTCGAACTCGACGATGCGGCCAAGACGCATCTCGTCCGTGTCGGGAACGATCCGGCCTACGGCGCGCGGCCGCTCAAGCGCGCGATCCAGCGCGAGCTCGAAACGTCGCTCGCCCGCAAGATCCTCGCCGGTGATGTGCGCGACGCAACGACCGTGCGCGTCGGGTACGACGAGAACGCCGGTGCGCTTACGATCTCCTCGGAGCCCTCGATTCAACTTCCGTCCATACCGGGGCTGTAATTTACGTAGGAACTCGGCGTCGCTCGTTCCGGTTGGACGAATCCGGGTAAGCGAGCGCCGACTGCGCCTCGCGATGGGTACGTCTGCTGGTATGAAGTACGTGCCCGCGCTCTCGATGCTCGCGGCGTTCGGGTTAGCCGGTATGGCCGCCATGGCGGGCGGTGCATCGGCACAGACCGCACCCGTCTTGCCCGCGCCGACGCCGATCACCTCGCCGGCTCGCCCCGGCGAGCAGTCCTCGCGTAGCGGCGCGGCTCCTTCGGTGTTGCCGACGCAACCGGTGCCCGTGGTCGGCAACCGCATTTCGACGCGCTATGCGTTTGTGTTGCACGGCGCGTTCTTTTCGCTCGAGTCGCGGGCGGACACGCTGCTCGATCCGCAGGTGTTCGTCCAGGATCCTCGCGTCAGCGCGGGAGTCGGGCCGCAAGCGATACCGCATGCGGCAAACTTTCGGCCGGCTTTGTTCATCGACGATCCCGCATCGTCGATCGCGAACGCGAACGGCGATCCGCTCGGTCACAATCTAGCGAATTGGCTGCAAGCCCGAGGCACGGCGTCGCTCGTGGCCGTGGGCTCGACCGAGCGAATCACGCTTAGCTTTCTCGACCTCATATCCGGCGGGCACTACAGCCTCTTCGAACTGCACTTCAACCCGCCCGCGCCGATCACGTTCACGCCGCTCGACGGACGCGGCACGACAAACAACTTCGTCGCCGAGAGTACCGGACGCGCGACGGTAACGGTCGTCGCACCGCAGGTGCTCACGCATGCCTACGCTATCGTGCTCGTGTATCACAGCGATGCGCAGTACCATGGAACGTCGCGCGGCATACCGGGCGTTACCGCACACCACCAGCTGATCTTGAGGATTCCGTAACGCATGAGTGCATTGGGTTCGGGTTTGCTCGCCGGCGCGGCCGGTACCGTCGCGATCGATATCGCGACCTACATCGACATGGCGCGGTCGAACCGACCGGCGAGTGAACTCCCATCAAACGTCGTCGCCGCGATCGCGCGACGTCTCGGCGCCACGTCGCTCGCCGACGCCCCGGAGAACGCACATCGGCGCACTGCGCTCGGAGCACTTGTCGGATACGGCAACGGTCTTGCGCTCGGCGCACTTCACGGCTTGCTGCACCCGGTGATGAAAAAGCTTCCGTGGCCCATCGAAGGCGTGCTGCTCGGCGTCGCATCGAGCGCCGCGAGCGACGTCCCGGCCGCGAGGCTCGGCGTCACCGATCCGTCGTCATGGTCGCCGACCGATTGGGCCTCCGACCTCGGCTTTCACATCGTCTACGGTCTGGTCACCGCCGGGACGCTGCGCGCCCTCAAGCCGTAGCGCCCGCGCGGGACGTCGCCGATTGTGTGCGTGCTGCTTGCGCCGATCCGAAGCGTAGCGCCACCACGGTATTTCGACAACGCAAGAACGATCGAGCGCGAGAATCGATCGAATACAAAAAAGGCCGAGCTCTTGCTCGGCCTTTTCTAGAGAATGCGACGTGCTGGACGTTAGGCGAAGACTTTTTCGCGTTTGCGCGCGCGCAGCCGGTCGGTTTCGGCGAGCAGCCGTTTGCGGATGCGGATCGCCTTTGGTGTAATTTCGACGAGCTCGTCGTCTTCGATGAACTCGATCGCACGCTCGAGCGACAACTCTTCGGCCGGCGGAAGCCGGACGCTCTCGTCGGTCCCGGATGCGCGCATGTTCGTGAGCTTTTTCGCCTTGACGACATTGATTGCGACGTCTTTATCGTCGTTGGCACGCCCGACGATCATGCCCTCGTAGATCTCGACGCCCGGATCGACAAAGAACCGACCACGCTGTTCCAACCCCATGAGCGCGTAGCCGGTGATCGTGCCGGTGTCGCTTGCGACGAGCGCGCCGTTGGGCCGTCCGGGGATGTCGCCCGCGAGCGGCTGGTGCGCGTAGTACGTGTGCGACATGACGGCGGTACCGCGCGAAAGTGTCAGCAGTTCGCCGCGCAAACCGAAGATGGCGCGCGTCGGCATCGTGTACTCGAGGCGGCGCGATTCGCCGACGTTGATCATGTTCGACATGATCGCGCGCCGGCGTCCGAGCGTCTCGATGACCGATCCGGCATACTCCTCTTGCACGTCGATCACGACGTACTCGACCGGTTCCATTTTCACGCCGTCACGTTCGCTAATGATGACCTGCGGTTTGCTCACCGCGAGTTCGTAGCCTTCGCGACGCATCGTTTCGATCAAGATCGAGAGATGCAACTCGCCGCGACCGCGTACCTCGAACGTGTCGGCGCTCTCGGTATCGGCAACGCGCAACGCGACGTTCGATTCCAGCTCGCGGAACAGCCGTTCGCGAATTTGACGCGACGTGAGATATTTGCCGTCGCGCCCCGCAAACGGCGATGCGTTCACCATGAAGAACATGGCGACCGTCGGTTCGTCGACCGCGACCGCGGAGATTCCCTCAGGCGTTTGCGCGTCGGCGATCGTGTCGCCGATGTTGAGCCCCTCGATGCCGGAGACACAGATAATGTCGCCCGCCGTCGCTTCTTCGATCTCGATGCGTTCGAGGCCGGCGAACGCGAGCAGCTTCGTGAGCCGCAAGCCCGTCTCGACGTCGCCTTCGCGGTCGATCTTCGCGATCGGCGCATTGACTTTGGCGGCGCCGCGGAACACGCGGCCGATGCCGATGCGGCCGACGTATTTATTGTGGTCGATCGCGGAGACCAGCATCTGAAATCCGCCCTCTTCGCCGGGGGCTTCCGGCACGAACTTCGCGATCGTCTCGAAGAGCGGCTCTAAATTCGCGCCCTCGTCGTCGAGCGAGAATTTCGCGATACCGGCGCGACCGTTCGTGTACACGACCGGGAAATCGGCCTGTTCGTCGCTCGCGCCGAGCTCGATGAAGAGATCGAACACTTCATTGACGACTTCCGGGGCACGCGCATCCTTGCGGTCGATCTTGTTGATGACGACGAGCGCACGCAGATCGAGTTCGAGGGCTTTGCGCAACACGAACCGCGTTTGCGGCATGACGCCTTCGGCGGCATCAACGAGCAAGACGACGCCTTGCACCATCTGCAGAACGCGTTCGACCTCGCCGCCGAAGTCGGCGTGTCCCGGCGTATCCACGATGTTAAATTTCATGTCGCCATGCCGGATCGCGGTATTTTTTGCCAGGATGGTAATCCCGCGCTCGCGTTCGAGCGGGTTCGAATCCATGACGCGCGTATCGACGTGCTGGCCTTCGCGAAAAACGCCGCTCTGCTTGAGCATCGCGTCGACAAGGGTCGTCTTCCCGTGGTCGACGTGCGCGATGATCGCGACGTTTCGGATGTCGCTTCGAGTTCTCACAACACCTCAGTGTAACACGAGTTCGGCGATAATCGTTGCCGTTGCCGTTTAGATCGCGTTCGAGACCTCACGTCCGATCCGACGCATGCGGAACGCGAGCGATAAGAGCGAGAAGCCCGTTACCAGGGCGAACATGCCGATGAGGTACGAGAACGCCACCACGCCGAGCGCCGGAAAGGCCACGAGGACGACGGTGAGTGCGATTCCGAGCGCAACCGACGATCCGGCCGCGAGCAGCCACAGCCACTCTTCGGGTAGGTGCCGCCGCGTGCGGATCGCGGTAACGATCGCGAGCACGCCACTCAAAACCGCCCACACCGCGACGAATGTGGCGAACGTGACCGCCGCCATGGCCGGCCGCATGATGGCGAAGGCCGCGGCGATCAGCCCGAGCAGACCCTCGGCGAGCAGCGCGATCTCGCCGCGCCATGTGCCGCCGGCGAAGCGCAACGCGGCGAGGACCGCTGCTACGCCGTCGACAAGCGCGTAGGCCGCGAAGAGATAGACGAGGACGATCAGCGTGTCGCCGGGGAGGACGAGGGTGGCCAAGCCAAAGGCGATCGCCGCGATCCCCCGCAGTGCGATCGTCCACCAATGGCGCGCTAGACGCTCTCGCATGCAATCCTATTCCCGAACCGGGGGACGGTCACGCTCGAATCGCACGACCGCGCCGATCGTTCGCTTCGGTCGGGCGCTAACGCCCGAATCGCCGTTGCCGTCGCGTAAAGTCCGCGATCGCTTCGCGGAAGACCGCGGGCGTGAACGCGGGCCAGGCGTGCGGCGTCGACCACAGCTCCGTATAGGCGCACTGGTAGAGCAGGAAGTTCGAGAGCCGGAGCTCGCCGCCGGTCCGGATGAGCAGATCGGGGTCCGGTAAGCCCGCGGTTTGCAAGGCACCGGCGATCTGCTCGTCGTCGATCGCGTCAGGCGCGAGCGTCCCCGACGCGACGGCCGCCGCAAGCGAGCGGACCGCGTTCACGAGCTCCGCCCGCGCGGAGTAATCGACCGCAAGGTTGAGGAGCATGCCGTCGGCGTGCGCCGTCGCATCTTCGAGGCGTCCAAGCGCGTCGGCGGTCGCTTGCGGCAACCGGTCGCAGCGTCCGACGATGCGAACCCGCACGTTTTGCCGTGCGAGGCCGGCCGCTTCGCGCTCGGCGAACGTCGCCGCCACGCGAAAAATCCCGCCGATCTCGGCCGAATCGCGCCGCCAATTCTCCTCGGAGAACGCGAAGACCGTGAGGATCTCGATCCCGAGCTTGAGACCCGTGGCGACGGCCGAGCGCAGGCTCGCGGCGCCGCGGCGATGGCCTTCAAGCGTCGGCAGCCCCTGTTCGCGCGCCCACCGCCGGTTGCCGTCCATGATGATGGCGACGTGACGCGGTGCGCCCGAGGGAGCCGCGACCGCTTTGCGTTCGATCATGATTGCGCCGCTAGTCGCGGGAGCGACGTTCCGCGTGCGCTGGCCTGAACGGTCGCGACGACCGTTTCCAGCTCGTCGATGTAGGAGAGGAAGCGTTCACGTCCGCTCGGGGTGATCCGTACGACCGTCACCGGGCGGCCCGCGCCGGTTGAGCGCGAGATCTCCACGATCTCGACTTCGGCGAGCGCGTGCAGATGGCGGTTGAGGTTACCGTCGGTGAGCGCGCAGGCGTCCTGCAAATCGGTGAAGCGCAGCCCGTCGGGGTGGGCGATCAAACAGGTGCACACGGCGAGCCGTCCCCGTTCATGAAAGATCCGCTCGAGGCCGGTGTACGCGAAGGGGGCGCTCATTTCGTCTCCAAAGGCTGATCGGCGAGCACAAACGCGCCGATCGTAAACTGCCCGACGCCGAACGCCGCGGGCATGATCCACCACGTTAGCGGGTCGATGACGGGAACGAGCAAGAGCCCGGCCGCGGCGATCCCGAACCCGACCGCCACGCCCGTCACGCGGGGCGGCACGAGCGTCCGCGACGCGAAGAGGCCGAGGGCGTAGGCCGCGCACCACATCCCCGGCAGCATGTCGTAGGCGCCGTGTGCGATCAGCGCGACCGTCAGCACGCCGCCGGCAGCGATTGCCGGGACGATCGACATGCCGACGCCGCGCACTTCGGTCCTCGTTCGCGCCGTCCAGTGCCGGACGAGGAAGAGCATGATCGCGCCGTAGTTGAGCACGAGCGCGAACGCGAGGCAGCTCAACCAGATCGCGAGGTAAAGCTGCAACTCCGCGGGGGTGACCGGGCGCGGAGCCGTCATCGCCTGGACGATTCCGGCGCCGAACGCAACGACGCCGCTCGCGACCGCCGCCCAGCCGGAGATCCCGCGAAAACGCTGAAGAGCGGCGAGACGCTCACGAACCTCGGCCAGGTCGGCGAGAGCGCGGTTGACCTCGATCATCGCTCACTTTGTATCACAAAGTTTACCCTCCGGCAAGAGCCCGCCGCTTCGGAAGGCCGCGCTCGTCGAACGCCGAGCCGACGAGCAGATCGACGAAGGCGCCGTAGCTCGCGGTTCCATTGGCGACGCCATTGGCTTTGAGGTAGTTGCCGTAGCTCTGCCACTGCAGCGCGAAGAGCCGGCGATCGATCCGTTCCGCGTACCCGCGTCGAATCGCCGCAATGTCGGCGGCCACGCCGGCATCGATCGGCAGCCGCGCCGCCTCGCCGGCCGGGAGATAGAAGGAGATCCCGAGCCAGCCCGAGTAACGAACGGCCGGATCGGGCGACCGGGTGCAGGTGAGGGCCGCGATGAAATTCGCGGCCGTTTCGCTCGCGAATCCCGCCAGGTGGCCCCACTCGTGAGCGAGGACGAACGGCCGCTCGAACGCTGAGAGGTGACGCTCCAGCACGACCTCATAGGTGAAGGGGTTGGTGTAACCGGTGATCGCGGTCGAGGCCAGGTACGGGTTGAACACCGTCGCCTTGGGCGGCGAGCCGGCGAACGGTCCGGCGTTTCCCAAGCGCGCAATGACCTCGCGGAACGAGGGTTCGATCGTCGTCGCGAGTTCGGGACCGCTCCGCTCGGGCGTGGCGTGCGCCGCGGTATACGTCAGGTTCAGCCCGTACGCCACGCGCGTCGTCAGCCGTTCGAGTTCGGCGGCGGTGATTCGTCCGGTTTGAAAATCCAGCTTCGTTGCAAGCGGGATCCGCTCGTAGTTGAGCGCCCAGGCGGCGCGAAACCACACCGCGACGATCGCGCCGACCGCGGCGAGCCGCAAGATCACGCCGAGTCCGGCGAAGAGCCGCGCGCCGCGATTGCGCGCGCGAACGACGCGCACGATCGCCCAGGCGGTGATCGCGAGCAGCGGAATCGCGAGCAGATCGCCGACCGCGAACGGCACCGCGGCGGCGAACGGAGCAAGGGCGTGCTCGATCGCCGGATACCACCGGCCGGAATAGGTTCGCTCGATCCAGCCCGCGCCCGGATGCGCGTACAGAATCAGTATGGCGGCTGCGATCACGGCGAGGTCGATCGCGGCGGCGCGCCGGCTCCAGCCAAAAGTCCTACGGTCGATGGTCGATAGCCCCATAGAGTGCCGTCGGATGACAGTGGGTAAAGGACCGCGCGTCCCTAACAACCCCTCAGACGGTTCGCGTACGCTTCGACTCGAACATGGTTGTCGTTGCAAGGAAGCGCCCTTCGATCACAGGCGCCACGACGGAAATGCTAGCTGCACCTCTCACCGCTCATGCCACGAGCCCTCGGATCACGCGCTTTTCCGTGCGTTGGGTGGCGGCGCTTGTCGCGTGCGACGTTGCGATGTTCTTTCTGTCGCTCGTCGTCGCGACCGATATCGTCACGCACACGCGGTACGCGTCGATCGACACGGGCCGTGTTGCGGTTTCGGCCGTCATCTTCATCGGGGTGTGGCTCGTCATCTTCCAGCGGCTCGGGCTCTACGAGCGATCGTTCGCAATGTCGGTCAAAGACGAGTTGTATCACACGACCGCGGCCCTTTGCCTCGGCATGGCGCCGCAGCTCGTGCTCTTCACGATCGTGCCCTCGCTCTCGACCTCACGTCTCACCCTCACGATCTCGCTCGGCCTCTCGATCTTGCTCGTCGGAGCCGTGCGGGCGGTCGCCCACCGTCTCCGCGACGTCGAGTCGCTGCGCCGTCAGACGCGCATTGCGATCGTCGGACACTCGACGCGCATCGACGGCGCGGACGAAGCGATGCGCATGGTCCCCAACGCCCGCATCTTCCGTCTCTCGGTCAACAACCTCGACGAGGCGCTGCCGTTCGCCGCGAAGTACGGGCGCGCCGCAATCGAGGGTCTGCCGTGGTTCGCGCAGGCGGTCGCTTGGGATTGCGACACGCTGATCTTCACCGAGATGATCGCGCCCGAAGTGCTGCCGGATCTGCTCGCCGCGGGCGAGCGATTCGGCTTGAAGATCGCGTTCGCGCCGCCGCGCGTCCGTTGCCATGCGTACTCGCTCACGCTTGAGGTCGTCGGCGAGCAGGCGCTCATCGTCCCCAAGCCGCTTCGCGCCACGACCTTGCCCTCGCGCCGCCTCAAACGCGGGTTCGACCTTGCGCTCGGGTCGTTCGCATTGCTCGTCTTCGCGCCGGTGATGGCGGTGATCGCGCTCGCTCTCGTTCTCGAGGGCGCCGGGCCGGTGTTGTACAAACAGACGCGCGTCGGTCGCTTCGGCCGCCCGTTCCAAATCTGCAAGTTCCGCTCGATGCGCGTCGATGCCGAGGCGGCGGGTGCCCAGCTCGCGACGCGCGGCGATGCGCGGGTCACGAAGCTCGGCCGGATCCTGCGCCGCACGAGCCTCGATGAGCTACCGCAGATCTTCAACGTTCTGGCCGGCGAGATGTCGGTCGTCGGGCCGCGGCCCGAACGTCCGGTGTTCGCGGAGATCTACCGCGAGCGGTTTGCGCGTTACGAAGAACGGCATCTCGTGCAGCCCGGCATCACCGGTTGGGCGCAAGTGAATATCTCGCGGGTGCTCGCGGCCGACGACATCGGTCAGAAATTGGCGAACGATCTGTTCTACGTCGAGAATTGGTCGCTGTTCATGGACGTCAGCGTCATCTTCAAAACCGCAGCCGAAGTTTTATTCCACCGAGCGGCATAGCGGACGCTGCGCGTCCGCTATGCCGCGGAGCCTCCGCTGCGCTACGGCTCGGAGGAGTTGTTGAAACTTGTTCCGACCTTATGGTCGGGTCTCTCGGGCTGAAGCCCGAGAGACGAGATTTGGAACGAGGACCAGGTCGCGGCTGAAGCGACGCGCTCTAGGCCCGGCACCAGTTGTCGTCTGGCGCTGACCTCCAAGCTTTAAAACAGTCTCTCGGGCTTCAGCCCGAGAGACCCGACCGTAAGGTCGGAACAAGTTAAACAGGTACCTCCGAGCCGAGCGCAGCCGAGGCTCCTCGTTGGTTAGGATTTCGCTAACCGTGCGCTTCGCGGCAGTGCCGAGGTTGCCGACGCGGTAAACTAGCGTCATGCAACAAGGCGCGACGGTTTGTATTCTCGGTTTGGGATATATCGGGCTGCCGACGGCGGCGATGCTCGCGCTCGGCGGTTATCGCGTCTTCGGGTACGACATCAACTCGAAGGTCGTGGCGTCGTTGCAGAATGGCGCATTACACGTCGCCGAATCGAGCGTGCGCGATCTGGTTCTCTCGGCGGCCGGCTCGGGCGCCCTAACGTTTCACGACCGGCTCGATGAGATCGATGCGTCCGCGTACGTCATCTGCGTCCCGACGCCGACGATCGACCACAAGCCCGATCTGCGATACGTTGCCGATGCGACCGTCGCGATCGCACCGCGGCTGCGGCCCGGGGACTTGATTTTGCTCGAATCCACCGTCCCGCCGGGAACGACCGAGCGCGTGATCGCCGCGCGTCTCCGAGCGGCGGGGCTTAACCCCGATGATTACCGGATCGCGCATTGCCCCGAACGCGTGATCCCCGGCGCGATCGTCGAAGAGTTGACGCACAACGACCGTGTGATCGGCGGCCGCCGTCCCGGGGATGCGGAAGCGGCGCGCGAACTCTACGCCTCGTTCACGCGCGGCGGAATCCATCTCACCGACTGCGTCACCGCCGAGCTCGTAAAGGTCATCGAGAACACGTATCGCGACGTGAACATCGCGTTCGCGAACGAACTCGCGCTGCTGGCCGAAGAACTCGACGTCGATGCGCGCGAAGCGATCGCGCTCGCGAACAACCATCCGCGCGTCAACATTCTCTCGCCCGGACCGGGCGTCGGCGGGCACTGCATCCCGGTCGACCCGCATTTTCTCTCGAACGCGAACCCGTTCGTAACCGAGCTCATCCAAACGGCGCGCCGAATCAACGAGCGGATGCCGCACGTCATCGTCAAGCGGGTCCTCGAGCTCGCACCGCTCGCGACGGGCGGATCGCGCGTGGCACTGCTCGGTGCGGCGTATAAAGCGAACGTCGACGACACGCGCGAGAGCCCAACCACGCGCGTCGAGGAGCTCTTACACGAATCCGGTTATCAGACGACGGTGTACGACCCGATCGCGTCGAGCTACGGCAGCCCGCTCGCGCCGACGATCGAGGCCGCGCTCGACGGCGTCGATGCAATCGTGCTGCTGGCGGCGCACACGCCGTTCGCTTCGATCGACCCGGAGCTCGCCGCCCGGCTCGTTCGCCGCAAGGTGCTCGTCGACGGGCAGGCGTTCTTGGATGCGGACCGCTGGCGCCGAGCCGGCTTCACCGTGTACGCTTTGGGCACGCGCCGTTCGACCGCCGCTCCGGCGACGGTCCCTGCCTAGCGACTCGTCGGGGCGGGGCCGCGTCACAAGCGCGGCCAAGTTTCGCCTGCGACAATGTAACGATGCGCGGCGTTCCACTCGATAAGGTATGACGTGAGCGAATTACCGGTGGTCCCTCGGGCGGGCGTTTCGTGTCCGATCGAGTAGGAGGGACGCCCCGTCCCCTGTGCGTGGCAATCGTCACGCAGTTCTTTGCGCCCGAACCGTGCGCGGCGAGCAATCGTCTGGGCTCCCTGGCGCGCCAGCTGGTCGAGCACGGTGCCGACGTAACCGTCATCACGGGGATGCCGTCGTTCCCGTCCGGGGTCATCGCGCCCGCGTATCGTGGCGCCTGGTTCCGTCGTGAACGCCTCGACGGGATGTCGATCGAGCGCGTGTGGACGTTTACGAGCAGCCGCATCATGAGCGGAACGCGGGTCCTCAATTGGGCGTCTGTCGCGGCC
>JAABUQ010011904.1_pt1 | contig 10957 bp, 11 predicted proteins | sample 5560001 | NCBI WGS metagenome assembly JAABUQ01 (sample SAMN10711888, study PRJNA513371) | rock metagenome | isolation source: Antarctica rocks | place: Antarctica: Victoria Land, Finger Mt nord | collected 2015-12-18
AAGGTTGTAGATAGAAAAGCAGAGGACATCGTTGGTACTCTTTGGCATGGGAGCTGGTGGATGTCATTCTCTTCATGGCAACTGGCTATCAAAACCACAACTCCCTCCGGAAAGTTTCCCTAAGCATGACAACCCATCCACATCACCTTCGCCCCAGCAAGCGCGCCCCCTCACCCCCTCTACCCCCCAACTCTGCCCCCTGAACTCCCTTCCCCCTCGAAACCCCTATCTCCCCCTTAAATCCAAGTCTCCCCCATATCCCCCAGCTCCTCCCCCTCCTCCTTCCCCATCTCCCCTTCCTGGCCCAACCCCTCAAGCCTCTGCGCAAACGCAATCTCCTCCAGCTTCTCCACCAAAAACGCCATATTCCACTCCGTTAACACTTGTTTTTCCTTGATTGGAAGCCGGACGGGGGCTGGGATTTGGGGGTAGAGGGCGCGGGAGTTGGTGGGGGAGTGGGAGGGTGAGGAAGTTGGGGAGGAGGGGGTGGATTTGGGGGAGGAAGAGGGGCGGAGGGAGGAGGTGGAGGTGGAGGTAAGGGAACGCGAGGTTTGTTGGTTGGGTGGATTCATGAGGGGGTCGTTGGTGGGTGCTTTGCCCGGGGTTGGTTGGGAGGACTGGTGAGGGGATGGTTTGTTGAATTGGTGAGGGGGTGGTTGCTGGGTTGCTTTGCTGGGGGTTGGCTGGGTGGATTGGTGAGGGAAAAGGGGGGTAGCTCACGGGTTTGGATGTGGGAGGGTGGTTGATGTTTGTGCATGTGAGGGTTTGGATGGTGGGTTGGCGGTGGGGTGCACGATGTGTGTGTTGGACGTGACATGAAGAATCGAGGTTGTGGGGTTGTGTAAATATCGCTAGTTTAGGAATTGTCATCGTGGTATGGTGTCAAGGCTCGGCATCGTCGACCTCTCTATGCTTCTTCTTCTTTTTCTTCTTGAGCTTCTCACCTCCTTTCTCATCCCGTTTACGCTTTTTCACCCCATTTTCCGGAGGTGGCACAAAGTCCCTCTGCCGCGCTATCTTCTTCTCTGCTTGCTTCTCTCGCTGCCTTTCCTCCCTTTGCTCCTTCACTGCCCTTTCCTTCGCCTGTTTACCTAGGAAATACTCCCCGCTCTCAATTTGCAAGTCGATCTTACTCTTCTCCTGTGGTGGTGGGAAGGGCGTGTATGTTTTCTTGCTCTTGTCTGTGACCTTCATTGGTTTCTTTCGCTTGCTCAATGTCCGCCTTTTGAAATGCGGAAGGAAGCGTTCCCAGTTCTCGTTGGCGAGTTCGGGGTCTTTCATTAGTTCGCGTTTGATCATGAGCTCTTTGATGTGATAGATTGGGTGGATATTGGCCATGCAGTCTTCCACTACCCTTCGCACTTCTTTTAAGCCTTTGTAATTGCCCATTGCACTGACTGTGTTGCCTTGTACGAGAATGTAGCAGCCTGTCAAGAGTTCGAGAGCTTTCAATGTAGAGCCATTGGGTCCTAGGATGCGTTGACGTCTCTTCACAAAACGCTCCTTGTTCCCAACCAGATTTCGAATTTTTACAACGTCAGCCGCTACCCCGTCCTCCAGAATCTTGACAGCCTGCGGGGCGGGGACACTACGCGAGAGAAGCTTGATGAGGTCGCGAGCATTGAGTATGGCCGCGGGGTCGTACGTTTTCCGGGTGGTCTTGACGGACATGCTCCCTTCGATCAAATCGAGGGTGCAGGCAATGTGGTGTGTTGCGAGGGAGCGAGTGATGAGAGGCCATGCCTCTTTGAGGTATACTTCACGGTATTTGGGAAAGAGGGTCGCAAAGGAGGATTCTTCTGTGAAGGTGCCCGCTGCGTTGTCTGCCGGGGTAAAGGTATCGAGCTGGTTTAGCGTGTAAGCTTGGGGACTTGGGTGCTTTGATGATAGAGGCCTTACCTTCCACTTGTCAATGTCATCCGTATCCCACGGCTTTTCTTTCTTGTGGGTTGAAGGCATGCTTGCTCTGGGTGGAGTTGATTCTGTTGGTGGGGAAGACGGGGAAAGATTTCTTGAGGCTACGCCAGTATTCGGGTATTCAATACATGTCGAAATTGTAATAGGCTAGTGAGAAATACATGTAAAACACGTAACCATATTGACCAAAGTCAACGATATTGGACGAGACTGAATACTAGATCATGTTCGCTCACAAGTCAAGAGTGCTGACGATCACATTGCTACATCTAGAGTATCGCTGCATCCAGGCTCGGTAGGGATCACGTGCCTGAAAAGAGCTGCGGGGCTCCGCTTTTAGGCTGGCTCCAAGCTTGAAACTCATGACAGCCGTCAGACCCTAGTGAACATGAAAGCATCTAGGGTTTAAGCTACGTGGGATCTTTCAGCTGAAGGATTGTTCTGATATGCTCTAGGCAGCCCGACTCCGCTAGTTTGAAGGTAAGGACAAGGGACCAAGCGCAGCGTATTTAGTCTCCCAGCCGTCGAATCAGTAGCCGCCGCAAATCTGCAGGTTGGATCACATTGGACATTTATCACATCCACTAGGCATGTGAGAGGCTCTACCGCTTGGGCGCATGACTGGATGTACATGTAGATTTAGCGATCCGTACTTTGATCTCGACTCGGTCCTCCATTGTTGTTCCTGATCAAATGGGACGAGATGGTCTACAATTCCTGTGATCGTATTTGACCGCAGGGTGTATGCACAGTCCGTCTGCCCTTGATAGCCCTTAGCGATTCCCGTGAAGTCGGATACCTAAGATACCTTACCTTATCATTCAGGACCTCCAAGTAAAGCCTTAGCGGCCATCGCGGAAGATAGACTTTCCCTCTCGGTACCAAACTCCTGGGTCTGGGCATTGCTCGACGACGTCTCTTTGATTCCGTGTCTTCATCTCTTGCTTCACTCCTCTCTCCGTCCTTTCTCACTCGGCATCCTTCTTTGTGAAACATTGCTTGATGGGCTGCATTTGATACTATTGCCATGAATATGCTCTTGATTCTCACTGGCTCGACACCAGCTCAGAATGCAAACAAATCCGCATAACATTCTCGAGTATACATCGTGGAGCTGCCCATGATAATGTTTCTTCTATGCAGCATGTCATTCTCTGCCGGTTTGAGCATGCAAAATGAACACCATGGCAGGCAGGACTAATGTTGACGATCAGCCAACACTCAACTGGCCGATCCAGTCCGGCAAATTGATTTCCATCTGCACCTAACCCCCCGGCTTTCTCCCAATGCATACATATCTTGCACACAGATATCAGCACTTGCAAAGACCTACACCACCTTGGATGGGAGACCAACAATGGAAAATAGGCCTTGAGGGCCGGATCGGTTGCCTCAACACATGCCCTCTCTACCAGTGCGGTGACATCATCGATATCCATTCCCAAGCGTCTTGTGAATGAGAATATTGACAACGAGCTCAACGCTTGGCGGACATTTTTCTTGTTCGCATTTCCAATGCGCCGCTGTCTTGGATCTGAGGAAGCATCCTCGTCAGCCTCAAAAGTTCTCAGAGGATGATACGGCGACAGGAAAGGGAAATACCTTGGGACCACCCGCAAAGCGGCAACGGAATCATCTTGCTGTCTACATCCACCAGCCCGGCTGCTGTGAAGTGATCTTGAAGTCGCAAAGGCGCTCTCGGATCCTTGATATTCTCTATCGATCTTATATAGCTATTGCTCCATCTTCTCAGGGCATGTGAGTCTTTCATTGTTCCATTGTCCGACTGGCACATATAGTAGCACTCGATCATCTGGATCCATCCTCCAGGCTTGAGTACCCTACGGCATCATTAGTCCAGCCTCTTAAGGACTTCGGAGACCGGAGGCGGCCACGGATGTTCCCACTTCTTGATGTCTCGAATATATGTTGACCATCTTGCCGAAGCGATGCCGCCTGCTACCATTCGCGACTGGACGAGATCAAACGTGTTCGGTTGGAAGGTGAATGGTTCATTGAGGTCATCGAGCTGGATTCAGAATCATTAGTTTCATGAGTTCATGGAATGTCAAGGAAGTGCAAACTAGTCCCGGTCTAGGTGTGAATGTTGACGTCCTTCGACTAAGAACGAAGGACTCCACAATTGCTGGTGGGAGTTCGGAACGAGATTTACTCGAATAACAAGAGACGGGTCGAACGCACTTGGGGCCAAAAGTTCTCCGGAGTGTCATCTGGCTTCAAAAGCGGCGAGATGTCGACGCCAATGACCTGGTCAGGGATCAGTAACAGCCAGAGACGAAGAAGTGACCAGTCTCACATCACACTCTGGGTACTCTTCAGCCACCACAACAGCCCAGGATCCTGAGCCATACCCGCAGTCCAACACACGCTTAGGTTCTTCAACTGGAGGAAAGAACAGCCTTCCGTCGAAGACGATGTCGAACATGCTGTTCTGCGCCTCCAATCGGTCGGCCTCTTCCTGCCTGCCGGTAAGTGCATGCAAAGGCTGGCTACCCTAAACCTTGCTCACCTCATCGATGGGAACGAGGTAGATGGAATTGTCGATGGAGTGCTTTTGAAATTCTCGGTCATGGATGGTCACAGTCTCAAGATACCGCTGGTCGAGCTCGACAGTGTCTCCTTGAGGACTTTGAATGATCTGTCAGATAAGGCCAAGTCTTCTTCTCCTGGAAGGTTGTGACAGTCTTGGTTTACTCACCCCATCTAGTGACTCAGACTTCGCTCTCCTTCAAGATATCATTCTTGTCCTCGAATAATTGCTCGCATCGAAAGAACAGACTCGGTCTGATTTCACTGTAGGTCGAGACTGGGCATGTTGAGGGAAGGAGTTGAGTATCCCTTGTACAAGTTGCAACCCATGCTGTTAAGATTTCGACTAGACAGGTCACGTCATTGACCAATCAGGGGTGCAGTAAAACAAGAAAAGCGCACTACCCTTTACCATAGGAAAGCCCAGTACCGTGGCATCCGTTGTCCCCAGTTGTCGTGTGGACGGCGTAAGAAACGATCCATACCCTAGCTTGAAAGACAAGCATGTGGGGAACGTAGCCTGCCGGATTCGAAACTTATCTCGCAGAGTAATCCTCACAGCAGCGTTGCGTTTACTGATAAGGGCAGACTAAAGACATCAATATCAACCCCACCCAGGGACACAAAGTCCCTTCAGCAAGAGCGGAATGCTTGACGTATGGTAAGGTCTCATTTGTGGAGATAACCACCTATTTCGTCGGTGCAGAAGGAGGCATAGCACACACTGAAGATCCGTCTCCTATTTCAGTATGTTTAGCCAACTACATGGACTTTAGGCTCCATTGCAGCTTCAGGTTACATCCTGCATAGTGTTGTACCCCCACATCGCCAAACCATCACCACTCTCTCAAATACTTTCACAGCGGATTGGCCCACAATGGCTACGGCCGTTGGACTGACGCGCTTGCCAGCGAAGAAAGCACATCCTTTATGCTTTAGTTGCCGGCGCCAGAGGCTCCCCCCATTGACAAAAATCAATTCGTCTTCATCTGCAACGCTGTAATCTTCAAGCCATCGGCAAGGGGGTGGAGAAAGACTAATCTAGGCTAAGATGTTGTGGGCTTGGTTTATATGCGAGTGCTGGGATGCCGTACTATTTAAAGATCTCGAATCCAAGGCCATGGCACCGGGTTTCGCTGGCCATCTAAGCTACCATGGTTGAGCTCAAGCTGACTGGCTAATTCCAACTCGCAAAATCACACTCTCAGCCTGATCTCTTCACCCTTAGGAGATGCACCGAGGCCTCGACTTCATTTCAGAACCTCTTTCGGCGAAGTGGCCGGATGAGTATTCCGGTCAGTTACATCGGCGGCGAACAACTCATCGTGCCGCTCGAGTCTGCGTCTAGCTGTTTCTCTCAACGTATACATCGGTGTCTTGAGACATAGTCCAACACGCCTTCGCGGCTGTGAGAAAACTCTCGAGGGGCGCTCCAGGAGCTTTGTTACCGAGAATGTCCGCCCAAGGGTCACTAGAGAATCCTCACTGATCGTTTGCGGGGCCCCCTCATGACTCGGGTTGCAATTTGTCCCTGCATTTCATTCAGTCGATTGTTCCCCAGACCACTTTCTGAGCTCGACTTCACCAGAAATTGGCCTTGGTGGCTTGCACGATCTACATAGCCTACTCGTTCATCGAAGATTTCTTCGGGCCTTCGGGCCAAAGGTACACTTATGTGATGCCCAGACCGACGATAAAGCTCGTGGAGCTGACGCAGGGACTCATTCCAGGTCTGAGCTTACCAATTAGGGTTGACCGGGTATAGTGTCTTGAGACACATTTTTTCAACGCCGACTGTGTCCTTGAAAACGTTTCGAGCTCCGACCTCACCTTTTGTTTCGACTCTAGGGTGCGAAGCTGTGGGCATGACTGCTCGTCCAGAAATAATCAAACAGACGTGTATTAGGTCACATTGGTTCCGTCCAGAAAGGAGTCCTAAGTAGCACAATATCCCAAGGTTTCTCCCGCTAAACTGGAAATAAACGAATCGAACATCATTGTGTCTTTAAGGGAGCCCACCGGGCCAAAGATTGCAGTAGCCTCATGATCTCTCGTATGTAAGGATCGGCCATTCGAAGACCTAGATTTTGTGAGGCTTGCTGGGCCTTCCTACTCTACCATGATGTTCCTCACTCACCCGCAACCTGATCGTAGTCCAATGTCTGAGTGCAAGCAGTGGAGGTCAAGAAAGTGGACACACGATCCCAGCTGGGAAATGCCCGGTCAGAGTCCATGGTTCCCACAATGAACATGGAGTGCTGAGTCACACATTCTGTACTATAGAGTCGACCAACATCGGCCCCGGAGATGTAAAGATCTGATTAGAGTGCAGTCTCGTGGCTAGCTGTTAGACAGATGGCATATGGTCACCATACACAAATCCTGTAGCACGAATTGTGTCTTCAGAGCAGACCATCAGCCAGCAACTCGCACAATGCACAGGTAGACCATCACAATAGACCATGATGTATTAAGCAAGAATGCAAGCATTCAGCAATTCAGTAAATCTATCTCTCCACCCTCCCCCCCCAAAATCACATAGCACTCAATTCGTAGGCAACCTTCCCACAACCTCCGCCATCTCCTCATCGCTATAAATCCTGAACCCCTTCTCCTTGGTCACACTCGCCAGCTGTACATTCTTCGAGTCCAGCTTCTCCTCCATAACCTGCTTCAGCGTCTTCAACACCAGCGTCTCCGCCTCCTCCAGCGTGAGCGATTTGTGGAATTCGTTCTGCAGTTCCGCTTGCGCGCCCTCGCTGCCGGAGCCGATCGCTTTGGCGTCGTAGCGGTAGAAGGTGCCCGAGGGCTCGGCGTGATATCTGTTTAGGAGGCTTTAGCACATGCATCCCACAACCCCTTCCTGAACGCAGCACAACCCAGCGGGATGGAGAAAACTCACAACTGCGGGCCCCCCTCATCAACCCCCGCGACCAAAAGCGCAACCCCAAAAGGCCTGCTCATCACACTCTCCTCCCCCTCCGCGCCCTCTCCAAACCTCAGCGCCAGATCGCAAATCGCCTGCGTGCAGCTCTCCACCCCGAGCCGCTCATTGTAATGGAAAGAGTGGTTCTGGCTTTCCACCCGCGCGTGCTCGATCATGCTTCGAGCGTCCGCCTGGAGCCCGGACATGGCGCAGCCGATGTGGGAGTCGATTTCGACGATTTTTTCGACGGAGGAGGTTTCGAGGAGGGTGGAGGTGACGCGTTTTTCGACGCCGAGGAGGACGCCGTGGGAGGTTGCTATCTGTGGATTTCATACATGGTCAGAGATGTGGGATCGATTCGGGATTCTGGGGAGGCCGAAAGTGGCAGTGAAAAGGGAATAGTACGCCTATAGCTGTTGAGCCTAGTTTGATAGCTTCGAGGGAGTATTCGACTTGGAAGAGGCGGCCTTCGGGGGAGAAGGTGCTGGTGGGCTGTTAGATATGAAGTTCTGGATGATAAGGTATAGGAGAGGTCACTTTATGCCCCGGTCTGAGAGGAGGTTAGACATAGCTTTTGTTTAGAGAGCTTGAGGAAGGACGAACCATATTCTGACCGTGCAATAAACATTTTGAGGGGGTGGGCGAGCTGGGGAGCCCGAGGAGCTTAAAAGGGGTATTGAGCGTAACAGAGACCTTCTGGTACGAGTGTGAAGTGTAGGCTGTTCGTAAATGGGACTCAGAAATTGGTATCGTCTATTTCTGGTTGTAGTACTTCTGGTGTACGCAAGAGCAGCTCTACCTTGAAGCATACAAATCGCGCTAGAGGCTTACGGGAATGTTCCGCACCTTGTCGCCCTCAATTGCGCGTGTCCCACCAAAGAGACAACACCATGTTAACGATTATGAGCCTACGAAGATTACGATTGACACTATCTGAGAAGAAGGAAGGGATGAGATTTGGCAATGTCCGGCGCTGGGACTGCTCGAACGCGAGTGGAACATGATCAAGGACCATCCACAACATTCGGCGCGAGGTCCAGAGTCCCCTCCTCCCGCGCCCAAACAAGGGAGAGACCACTTTCTTCGGTCGAGGTCATACCTGAGGATTCGGCGAGCAATGGGCCCCATCGGAGAGTAGCCTCAGTACCGCAAAAGGCGAACGGGTTTCCGTGCAAATCAACGAGTGAACGGCAGAAAGGGAAGATCAATTTGACGACAAGGGACAATATCCAGATACGTACGCGGAGTCCGACCAAGGCTTCAGCTAGTGATGGTGTGGATGAGAGAGGATCGAGGGGATCGTCTCGACAAGGGCAGGGCAGCCAAGCTAGCCATAGAGCGGCCCCTCCACCAAAGAAGGAGAAAGAACCGTTGCGTTCGTCATACAACCTCGGATTTCTCGGTCAGAGTGCTGATGAATGCCTTTATAGCGCCATGGAAGCCATCTGCGTCTCTCATCCCGCATACGACAGCACCACTTGCCTCTCGCATTTCAATCCCACCGCTTTCTACACTGCTTCCAGAGTCGCTACAGCCCGAATCATTGAAGCAGCTGACACCAGCAAAACAAGAAAATGCTATACTGGAAGACATACTCTTCGTCTTTATGGGTTACGAAGGCCAGTACATTCGATATGCTGAGAAGTATGATCCTTCGGTGGAGAAAGAGCGCCTTGCTGGCCCAGCCTTCAGGATACTCCCAGGACTGGACCCAAGTCTGAAAGATCTCACCAATTCGGTGCTCACAATGGCTACATACTACAGCGCAATGGTAGCTTTTGTAGACGTACAAAGTAGGGACGAGTTTGGGGCTATCAATCATGCTCTTTGTGCTTCGATATCCAAATACTTAAAGGAATATCTCACGCTGGCTGTACAGCTCGAGCATCAACTCATCAGCAATCCATCATTCACACTCCATCAATTACATTTGCATACCCTGAAGACGAGTCATATCATGTTCCAGCTCTATACACTCGCGCAAGCGATCTTGAAGAAGAACTCGCTGCTTGAAGAGGACCTGGATGACTCAATGGATGGTTTTGATGATGTAGACAATATACTGGAGCAGCTCAGAGAAGGCGGTGATCTTACCCCTGGCAGCATGGCCAAGAAAGTCTGCAAGGGTGGGAACGTACTCCGTTTGCTGACTGAACGGCTCTCCTTCATGTCAGGCGACCCTGCCGCCCGAGAAGTGCTCCAGAGTTTACTACGCGATGCCAGCCGGCCGTACATGGCGATGCTAAACGAATGGCTCCATCATGGCGGTATTAAAGATCCCCATGCTGAGTTCTTAATAAAGGAGCAACAAAGCATCCGGCGTGAAAAGTTGGAAGAAGATTACACTGACGAGTATTGGGAGAAGCGCTACACGATTAGAGATAATGACGTGCCTCCCCAACTCGAGGGTGTGAAAGAGAAGGTCTTGCTGGCTGGAAAGTATCTGAACGTGGTCAGAGAATGTGGAGGCGTGGACGTTTCCAAAGAGGTCAAGGACGTGCCCAAGAGTTTCGACGATCCACAATTTTTAGACAACGTCAACGGGGCCTATGCTCACGCCAACTCTTCTCTCCTCAATCTACTCCTCACAACTCATGCTTTACCGGATCGGCTACGATCGATGAAGCACTATTTCTTCCTGGACCGTTCCGACTTCTTCACCTACTTCCTCGACCTTAGTGCCTCCGAGCTCAAGAAGCCCTGGAGACTAGTCAACGTCAGCAAGCTCCAATCCCTCCTCGACCTCGTCCTGCGTCAGCCAGGCACAGTAGCCGCTCAAGACCCGTTCAAAGAAGACATAAAAGTGCACATGAACAACGTGGGCCTAACCCAACTCGTAATGCGCGTGGTAAACGTCAGAGGTTTCGACGAGCAAACCGCCAACGACGAATCCGCAGACCGCTACCGCACTCCAGCTACAAAACCGACTGTAGATGAAGAAAACAACATGACCGGTTTCGAAGCTCTGGAGTTCAAATTCTCGGTTCCTTTCCCTCTCTCCCTTGTTATAAGCAGCAAGACTGTCTTCAGATACCAAATCCTCTTCCGCTACCTCCTCTCCATGCGCCACCTCGAGGGTCTTCTGGTCAACAGCTGGGAAGACCACAACAAAATCCTCAGCTGGACGCATAAAAGCGGTGATCCGAAGCTCGAAATGTGGAAACGCAAAGCCTGGACCCTGAGGGCGAGGATGCTCGTATTCGTGCAGCAAACCACATACTACTGCACATCAGAAGTGATCGAGCCGAACTGGCACGCCCTCATGGCCCGCGTCAACGGGGAAGGTAATTACGACAGGAACGGCCGACCGGGCTCTCAGAAGGTATCGAGAACGGTGGACGAGCTGATGGAAGACCATGTCGATTTCCTGGACACCTGCTTGAAAGAGTGCATGCTCATGAACTCCAAACTCCTCAAAGTTCGTCACCCCCCCTCCCTCCCCACCAAAACCCCTCCTCATCCCCATCACTCACACCCCCCCTCCCCCCTAGATCCACAGCAAACTCTCCTCCGTCTGCAACATGTACGCAACCTACACCACCTCCCTAACCCGCACCCTCTTCA
>JAABUQ010011905.1_pt1 | contig 10956 bp, 9 predicted proteins | sample 5560001 | NCBI WGS metagenome assembly JAABUQ01 (sample SAMN10711888, study PRJNA513371) | rock metagenome | isolation source: Antarctica rocks | place: Antarctica: Victoria Land, Finger Mt nord | collected 2015-12-18
AACCGGGGCACTCCGAATCGTCAATCGAGCGAATACAGCATCGAATAAGATGGTCATGATTCAGGAAATCCCGGTTTTTATGCGGTTCCCAGTGTGTGAACGGTTACTCCTTAAGTTGCTGCGTATGGGGTCTGGATACTGACCCCAGCCACCCGGAGGGGATCGAGGAATCTCCAGAATCGAGAGCGCCACCTGGATGAGGTCGCGGAATGGGGGGCGGCTTGCGGGAGGCGGATCGGGGCGAGTAGGCTGGTGGCGGCCGTGCGTGGCAAAGGAGGGCCGGGGCATGTCCGTGGGCGATCTGGCTCGGGACGACGTGGACGACTTGCCGGGGTTCCTCGCCCGCATCCGCGCCGGCGACGAGGAAGCGGCGAGGGAACTCCTGGCCCGTTACGAGGCGGAGGTCCGCCTGGTCGTGCGCCGGCAGTTGCCCCGGCTCCTGCGATCGCGGTTCGACTCGCTCGACTTCCTCCAGAGCGTCTGGGGCAGCTTCTTCCGCCGGGTGCGGACGGGGCCGGCGGACTTCGACGACTCGCGCCACCTGGTCGGCTTCCTCGCCAGGGCGGCCAAGAACAAGGTGATCGACGAGTACCGCCGCGCCGCCAGCCTGAAACAGGACATGCGCCGCGAGGAGCCTCTGGCGGCCGGCGATGGCGGCCTGGTCGGCGATCTGCCCGACGGCGGCGACTCCCCCAGCGCGCTGGCCGAGGCCCACGAAGCTTATGACCGCCTGCGAGACCTCCTGCCCGAGGGGCGCCACGCCATCCTTGAACTCAAGGCGGACGGCCTCTCCAGCCGCGAGGTCGGCGATCGCCTGGGCCTGTCCGAGCGGACGGTCCAGCGCGTCATCGAGGACCTCCGCCGCCGCGTGCGGGACGGCGAGAACACCCCCCCGGACGTGGAGGGCTGAGCGTTGTCCCCGACCGCCCCCGGCCAGACCTGGGACGCCGCCGCCTCGCCCGAGGCCCTGGGCCTCGCCCGCCGCTACGAGGCCGCCTGGCGCCTCGGCGCTCGACCCGACCCCGGTGACTATCTCCCGCGTGATCCCGGCGCCCGCCCCGGCGCGCTGCTCGCCCTGCTGCGGGCCGACCTCGCCCTCCGCCGCGAATCCGGCGAGCCGACCCCGACCCGCGTGGAGCAGTCCCTTGCCCGCCACCCCGAACTTCCCGCCGACGCCGCCGTGGCACTCGTCTACGAGGAATTCTGCCTCCGCGAGGAGGCCGGCCAGGCCCCCGAGCCCGCCGACTACCTCGCCCGGTTCCCCGCCCTGGCCGCCCCCTTGCGGCGCGTGCTGGCGATCCACGACCTGGTCGGCTCGGGCCGCTCGACTCCCTCGATGGTCTCAACCACCACGGGCGGCCCGTCCCCGTGCGACGCCACTATGCCCGAGGCCGGGCAGACGATCGCCGGTTTCCACCTGGTTGAGGAACTGGGGCGGGGGGCCTTTGCTCGCGTCTTCCTCGCCAGGGAGCGCCAGCTGGCCGACCGTCCCGTCGCGCTGAAGGTCGCGCGCCGGGGCTCGCGCGAGCCGCAGGCGCTGGCCAGGCTCCAGCACACTCACATCGTCCCCATCCACTCCTACCGGGTCGACCCGGCGACCGATCTGCACCTGCTCTGCATGCCTTACCTCGGCCGGGTGACGCTGGCGCAGGTCTTGGCCGACCCCGCCGCGCCTCTGGCGCGTTCCGGGGCCGAGCTGGCCGCGATCGTCGACCGCCTCGGCCCGCCGGAGGACGCCGGGGGCGACGGTCCCGGCCGACGCGAGCTGGCCCGACGGCCGTTCGCGCAGGCGATCGCCTGGTGGGGCGCCCGCCTGGCCGAGGCGCTCCAGCACGCGCACGACCGCGGGGTCCTGCATCGCGACGTCAAGCCGTCGAACGTCCTGATCGCGGGCGACGGCCTGCCGCTCTTGCTGGACTTCAACCTCGCGCACGAGCCGTTGGGCACCCCCGACGCCACCCCCGGCGGGACCCTCGCCTACATGGCCCCGGAGCATCTGGAGGCCCTGGCCCTCGGCGACGCAAAGGCCGTCGACGCCCGCTGCGACGTGTACGCCCTGGGCGTCGTCCTGTACGAAGCCCTGGCCTCCGCCCGCCCCTTCGCGAATCCCGAGGGCGCCGTCTCCGCGGGCGACGCCTTGCGCCGCGCGGCCGGGAGTCGTCGCGACGGCGCCGAGCCCCTGCGCCACGCGCACCCGGAAGTTCCCCCCGCCCTGGAGGCGGTCGTCCGGCGCTGCCTGGAGCCCGATCCTGCCCAGCGCTACGCCTCGGCCGGGGACCTCGCCGCCGACCTGCAAGCCGTGGCCGACGACGGCCCCTTGCCATTCGCCCGCGAGCCCCAGCCGCATCGGGCCTTGCGCTGGGTCCGCCGCCGCCGTCGCCCCTTGATGGCCGTCGCCGCGTTGCTGGCGGTCCTGGGCAGCGTCGGGACGACCCTGTCCGACGCCCGCGTCGGCCGTCTCCAGCGCCTTGCGGAGGTGCGGACGCTCTTCCAGGGGGGCGAGGCCGCGGCCAAGGAGCTCGACTTCGCCACGGCCTCGGCGCAGTTCGAGGCCGCCTCGAAGCTCGCCGTCGGCCATCCCGACCTCGTCGAGGAATTCCATGAGGCCCGCCGCCGCCGGGCGCTCGCCCTCAACACCGAGGAGGCCCGCAAGAAGGCCCTTCTGCTGCTCTCGAAGGCCGAGTCCTTGCGGTTCCGCCTCATGGGGTTCGGCGGCGACTCCAGCGCGGTGGGCCGCGAGCTCGGCGAAGCCCTGGCGCCGTTCTTCGTCCTGGCCAACCCCGATTGGGCGGAGGCCGACGGCCCCAGGCTGCTGGACCCCCAGACGCGGACCCGGCTGATCGAGGAGGTCGACGGCCTGCTGTTCCTGGGAACCTGGGCCACCCTGCGATGGGCGGAAGCGGAAGCCGCGGGCACCTCGGCGCAGCGCGAGGCTTTGTGTGGGGCATTGGCGACGTGCGACCGGGCGGTCCAATCTTCGCCGACGGACGGCCCCTGGCGCGCCCTGCGCTCCCGGATCGCCGCGGCGATCGGCGACGTTCCATCGGCCCGCGCGCCGCTGGCCGAGACCCCCTTGGCCGAGAAATCGGCCCGTGCCTGCCTGGAATGGGCCCTCCTCTGCGACCTGGACGGCCGCCCCGACGGGTCCCTCGCCTGGCTGGAACGCGCGACCCGCCTGGTCCCGGATGATTACTGGTCGCGGTTTTACCTCGCGCATCAATACCAGCGCGTCGGGAACCTGGAAGAAGCCTCTCGCCATTATGAGGTCGCCGTCGCCCTCCGGCCCGATTCCCCCTGGGCACGCTTCCACCGCGCCCGTCTATGGGCAGCGCGCGGGGCCTGGTCGCGAGCGCTCGACGATCTCGACCGCGCGATCGAGGCCGCCCACGAGCGGCACTTCGACTTTGCCGAAGCCCGCCTCGAACGGGGCGTCGTCCTCCAGGCGATCGGCAAGGAACCACGGAGGCGCTGAGGACACGGAGAGGATTGAGGAAATCTCGATCCTTGATTCTCTTCTCCGTGTCCTCCGCGCCTCCGTGGCTCATTCCTTCCTTCTCAGGCGACGGATGTGGTGCAAGGTCCCACGGACCTCCTCACCCTTCTCGGTCCTCGACGCGATCGGGGACGACTCGGCGACGAGGCCCCCGCGCGCGAGCTGGTCGTCCAGGTCCTCCGTCGCGACTCGGTAAGAGCCGGCGACCAGGGCGACGCCTTCGGGGGCGAGCATCCGCGCCAGGACGCCCACGACCAGCGGCACGAGCCGGCGCTCGTAAAGCACGTCGGCCCCGAGGATCACCGGATACGACGCCTCGGGCGGGTCGCGCCAATCTAGGAGAGCCGTGGAATAGACCGAGGGTTCAAACCCACTCGCCTCGGCGCTCCGGCCGACGAAATCCAGGGGGGCTCCGTCATAGTCGGTGAAGCGGACCCGGAGCCCCGAGGCGATCCCCACGAGCCCCGCCAGGCCGAGCCCGCAGCCGAGTTCAAGAGCCTCGGCCCCGGCGGGCCAAGGCTCGCGCGCGACGGCTTCCGCCAGCAAATAGGCGCCCGGCCAGAGGTAGGCCCAGTAGGGCATGTAGTCGTCGCGGGCATTCCACTCCAGCACGCCCGGGTCGACCAGCAGCCGGTCCGGGTCCGCCGGCCGGACCAGCCGGATTCCCTTCCCGCCGAACGCGAACGGAGTGATCGCCGTCGGCCCGTCGTAGCGCGTCGCCGTGCTCATGTCGTCCACCTCGCGGTGTCTCGCTCTCGATTCTGGAGAGGAGATTCCGAGGACCGATTGGGGGGCGGACGTCGGTGAATCTCCGGCTGCCAGCGCGCCGCCCCCCACCTGCCTCTTGGAAAATCCTGCGGGGAATTCCGCAATCTCCTGGCGGAAAGGTACGCGGATTAGTCCAGCGGTCGCGATCCTTTCCCGTGGTGGTCCATCCCTCACGAATCGGGCCGTATCCCGCGAGGGTGCCCGTCCTCGCGACGGATCGACCGTCCCCACGGATTTCCGGTCCCTGTTCGCGGGCGAGAGACCGTTCATGACCCCGTGCCAAACGAAGCCAATCGCTTTCCGCGCCCCTTGCATCTTCGCCCTGGACCACGCAGCGGCTCGCGAGCGAAACGAAGCCATTGGCAAGATGGGGAATCCCTCCACCGGATCACGGCGGAGGGCCACGGACGAAATCCGAGGCGGCAATGGGCTCCTCGTCACCTTGCGAAACGAACCCAATGGCGCCTCAGTCAAACCGGGTCCAGTCCGACCCCCCATCCGCGAAACGAACCCAACGAGCTCCGGGCCGAATCACCCTAAGCTTTTTAATGATTGGGAGTTATGGCATAGTCCGTCACTCGGTTCTTGGAGCCTTGACGCGACATCAGGCCGATCCCACGGATTCCGGCCAGGTGGCGATTCCGGGTGGCCGGGCTCCGCGGAGGCACCCCACCCCGCGGTCCCGCGATCCCGGCCGGAAACCGTTTGACGATGCCAGGCCCGTCGCTTTATAATCAGGGCGTTGAGATTGAATCTCAATACGCCTCCCCGGTCGTGCCGCCCGCTTCCCGCCGAACTCCCTCGCCCGATGGGTCCGACACACATGCCCAGAGCATCGACGGTGCTGGCCTGGCTGGTCGCGATGGGGCCGCTCGCGGCTTCGGCGGCCGACGTCTCGGGGCGGGTGGCGATGCCCGAGGCGTGCGCCACGGCGGTAAGCCCGGCGGTCGCGGTCCTGGTGCCGGCGCGTGGTGCCGAAAAGGTTGCGGGCGAACCGACGCCCGTGGCGCTGGTCGTCGGTCAGCGGGGGCTCCAGTTCGAGCCGCGGGTCGCGGCCCTTGCGCTGGGGACACCTCTGCGGTTCACCAACGGCGATACCGAGACGCACAACGTCCACGTCCTGTCCGATGGCCAGGCGTTCAACCAGAGCGTCCCGCCCGGGGGACAGGTCGCGTTCACGCCGACGCGGGCGGGGGTGTTGCGGCTGGTCTGCGACGTCCACAGCCACATGCGCGGGTTTGTGGTGGTGGCGGATTCGCCCTGGGCGCGAGCCTGCGACCGGGAGGGGAACTTCCGGTTCCGCAACGTGCCCGATGGCCGCTACACCCTGAAGGTCTGGCACGAGCTGGGCGAGGGTTTGAAGGCGGAGCGCGTGGTGGTGGTCCACGACGGCGAGGCGGTCGCGCTGGGTTCGATCGCCGTGGAGTCGCGGTTGCCGGCGGCGTCGACCGCGGCGGCGATGCCCGCCAGGCGGTGGGCGGAAGTGATCGACCGGGTGGGGGTCCTGCTGGCGTCGAGCCTCAAGACGGCCTCGCGGCCGGACGGGCTGGCCCGGGCACGGCGGCTGGCGCAGGATTCGTACTTCCAGGAGTTCGAGAACTCGGGGATGGAGACGGCCGTCCGCCAGGCCCTCGGGCTCGAGCGGTCGAGTGAGATCGAGGAGCAGTTCAAGGACTTCTTCGGCCCCGAGATCGCGGCCATCGCCCGCGATCCCCAATCCGCGGGCTCGAAGGGCGTCGCCCTGTCGCGATCGCTGCTGCTGGCACTCTCGAAGGCGGGCCGCGACCTCGACAGCCTCGGGATCATCGACGCCTCCCACCTCGGCGAGGCGGGCCGGGCCGCGCACGGGGCCGGGGGCACGGTCGACCACCGGACGCAGCTTGACGCCCTGGGGAAGGCGTTCGCCGGGGTACGGGCCCTGGCCGATCGGGGTCAGGCCGACGACGCGGCGACGGCGATGGGGGGGGCGTATTTCGACGCCTTCCACCCGATCGAGCGTGACTTGCAGGTCTTGCTGCCGGGCTCGGTCCTTCCCCTGGAGGGGCGATTCAACACGCTCCGGGGCCGGGTCGGGGAGGGCTTGAAGGGGGCCGCGCTCGCGACGGAACTGAATTCGCTCCACGCGGAAGTGGGCGAGGCGGTGCGTCGGATTGGCTCGGAGGCCGTCTCGGGTGGGTTCGGGCCGGCGTTCCTGGCCTCGCTGGGGATCATTCTGCGCGAGGGGGTGGAGGTCATCCTCCTGCTGGGGATGCTGTTCGCGCTGGTCGCCAAGCTCGGGCAGCCGCGAGCCTTGGGGGCGATCCGCTGGGGGATCGGTCTGGCGGTCGTCGCCAGCGTCGCGACGGCCTTGGCGCTCAACCTGCTGCTGGCGTCGGCCCAGGGACGTACCCGCGAGCTGATGGAAGGGCTGGTGATGCTCGCCGCGGCCGGGGTCCTGTTCTATGTGAGCTACTGGCTGATCTCCAAGAGCGAGTCGCGCCGCTGGACCGACTTCCTGAAGCGTCGCGCCCGCCAGGGGGCGGAGGTCGGCGGGTTCGGGACGCTCGGGCTGACGGCGTTCCTGGCGGTCTACCGCGAGGGGGCCGAGACGGCGTTGATGTACCAGGCGCAGGCCGTGATCTTCGGCGCGAACCGCGACGGCATGCTCGGCCTGGTCGGCGGTCTCGCCGCGGGCCTGGCCCTGCTGGCGGTGCTCTACCGCCTCCTCCGCTCCGCGAGCGTCCGCCTGCCGTTGCGAGCGTTCTTCAAGACAACGGGCGTCTTGCTGTTCGCGATGGCGGTGGTCTTCGCGGGCAAGGCGGTCGGCGAACTGCAAATCTCCGGCCACCTACGCATCACCCCCCTGGCCATCCTGGGCCGGGGCCTGCCTGAGCTGGGCTTCTACCCCAACGTCCAGGCCGTCTCGATCCAGGGGCTCCTGCTCGCGGGCGCCGTCCTCTCGGTGGCCCTGTTCGCCCTGGGCGGCAGCCCGGCCATCGCCTCCGCATCCCGCCCCAAGCCGAAGGTCGGCGTCGGGGCCTGAAACCAGTCGAGTCGATTCGAGCCAGGGGCCTCGCCCAATGAGCACCAACCCCGAAGCCCCGCCCGCCGAAGCCAGTCCCATCCCCAGTCCCGGCCCCGGCATGTTGCGATGGGCTGGCCCGTTGGTTGCGGTCGCGATTCTCGGGGGCGTCGCCGCGATCCTGCTGACCAACCTCGATCTTGGCGGGAAGGGCGGCGAACCGCCTTCCCCTTCGGAGGACGGCGGATTGAGCCCCGACAAGGCCCCGGTCGTCGCTGGCGAACATCCGATCGGCCTGGAATATCGCGACGACATGCGCCACTTGCGCGTGGCCGCCGTCTGGCTCCCGTCGGTTCAGTGGGACGGCGGGAGGGCCGTGATCGGCGACGACGTGATCCACATGGAGGCCGATGTCAAGGCAACCGCGGAGAACCCCAACGGGTTTGCCAAGAATGAGTTCATCCCGTACCTCAAGATCGCCTACACGATCGAGCCGGCCGACGGAGGCCCCAGGCTTTCCGGCGACCTGATGCCGATGATCGCCTCCGACGGCCTCCACTACGGCGCGAGCGTCAGCCTTCCCAAAGCTGGCATGTACCGCCTGACATATGATATCTTACCCCCCTCCGCCGGTGGACTCGGCCGCCACAGCGATCCCGCGACGGGGGTGGCCCCCTGGTGGCCGCCCTTCCAGGCCACCTACGACTGGGACTACGCCCCCCCCTCGGCGACCGGGCGGCGCTGACGCTGAGGGAATGGCGCGCTCCCCTGGTCAGGGCGTCGCGCCTGGGATAGTCTGGAATCGGCGGGCGGACGCGGCATCAGCGCGGGCGGGCGGGCGAGAGGGGGGCGTCCTCAACGGCGCCGCGACGGCCAATGGCTCGACTATTCCGGGGCCGGGCGTCGTACAAGGGGTCGGACGTGGCCGCGCTGTTCCTCCTTGGCCTGCTGCTGGGCGGGTTCTGCTACCTCCTGTTGACCCTGATCAATCTGATCTACGAACGCCTGTTCCTGGGAGCCTGATCGCCATGCCCCACCGCCCGCGATCGCGACCGGCCCTCGCTCTCGCCCTTGCCGCCGGGCTCGCACTCGCGCTGCTGGCGTCGCGGCCCTCGGCGGGCGAGCCCCCGCCGAAGCGGTCGGCGGCCGAGGTGGCCGACGGGCTCCGGATGGCGGGTTCCGACGGCTATGGGCAAGTGGACTGGGCGAACCTCCCCCCCTGGCGGCAGACGTCCTTCTTCGGGATTCGCTCGCAAGGGCAGGTCTTCGTCTACGTCGTCGACTGCTCCGGCAGCATGGACGACGGCGATCGGATGCTCCGAGCCAAGACCGAGTTGCGGCGGAGTGTCGGCGCCTTGGGCTTCCCTCAGCGGTTCCACGTGATCTTCTACAACGACCGCCCCCTGCCGATGCCCGGCGGCTTCCCCAAGTCGGCAGACGCCCACGCGAAGGTCGACTTCAACGCCTGGCTCCGTTCAATCGAGCCCGAAGGGGAGACCGACCCCCGAGGCGCGTTGAGTCAGGCCCTCAACTTCCGCCCCGACGCCGTCTTCCTGCTCTCCGATGGCGAGTTCCCCGCCGGCACGGCCGAGGCGATCGCCAGGATGAACCGCCGCAAGGTCCCCATCCACTGCGTCGACCTTGCTGGAGGCGCAGGCGGCAACCAGCTTCGCCAGATCGCCGCCGACTCCCAGGGGCAGTACGCGGCTAGGCCCTGAGCTATTGACCCGCCGACACCGTGCCCGACGGGCTCCCGCGGATCGGCAAGGACTCGGGCATCGGACGCGCGGCGACCTGGAAACCCCTGGCGTGCAAGACCTCGCGGACCTTGCGATACAGCGCGAAGCCGTCGGGATACACCCACATCGTCACGGTCGACCGTTGCGGATTCAGGCGGTTGATCGACCGGGTGAAGTCGGAAGCGGGTGCGAGTGCGTCGTCGAGCGACTCCCCGCGCAGCTCCTGTTCCGGGACGATCTCCCAGGCCTGGAGCCCGAACGAGCCGGAGTGGAGGTTCAAGGGGTCGTCCGACGAACGGCCCAGCTCGTACTGCATCGCGAAGGCGCCGACGGGCCCGACCCGGCCGCGGATCGTGGCGGCCAACCCCTCGGAGCGCCGCAACTGCAAGCGGGCGTCGAGCTTGACCTGCGTCAAGAGCCGTTCCAGGTCGATCGGGGCGATCCGGCCGCGGCGGACCTCGAAGTGGAATTCCTCGCCATCGGCCGGACGGGCCACGGGGGACTTGTCGATGAGGGCCTTGCCCTTTGGCCTCGGCGCCCTGGCGAGGCTGGCGATCTCCTCCTGGAGGCGATCGCGATCAGCGCGGAGCGCGCCCGCGCGGACGGTGGCTCTGGTGATGCGCGGGCTCGGGTCGCGCAGGCGGGAGGCCAGGCTCCGCAAGGAAAGGGCCTTCCCGGCCGCGTGGGTCGTGGCCGTTGCCAACGCGTCCTTCGCCGCGTTCAATCGGGACTCGGCCCGCCCGCGTTCGCGACGCGCCGCCTCGACCTCCCCTTCCGCCTGGGTCACCGCCTCGCGGTCGAGAACTGGCGCAGGGGGCTCGGGCTTCACGGGGACGGGCAGGGGCGCCACGGCCAACGGAGTGACGGTGGCCTTCGGCGCGGGCGCCGGAAGGAGACGGCGGAACGTTTTCGGCCTGGCGAACTGGGAGATGCCCAGGGCGACGACGGCCGCGAAGACCAGGACGATGTTGCCGACGGCGCGAGCGTAGGGCTCGCGGGCGGGCGGGGAATCTGGGCCTCGCATCAGCGAAGCTCCTGTCCGAAGGTGCGGGGGATGGCGTCGGCCAGCCGGACGGTGGTCGGCCAGGGCAGGCCCTCCATCAGGACCTGTCCCCGCGCGGTCCAGTACGTCTTCTGTCCGCCCGGCTCCACCTGGAACCGGACCTGAGGATTCCAGATCGTGTCCGGCTGCGACAACTGCCGCGCCGCCACGATCGTCTGCAACGCCTTGGCCAGGTTCGCCTCGCGGGCCTTGAGGGTCATGGTCGACAAGCGATAGGCTCCAGGGTGGATGACCACCCCCTTCGGCCCGCACGACACGACCAGTTCCAGGGCCTTCTCCGCCCGGTGGCTCGCGGACTCCCTCCCCGTCCCCTTGCCCAAGTTTGGTCCCGAACCAGAGCCCGGACCCGCACCCGCACTTGAGCCATCGACCCTGGTCTTCCCACCCTTCGCCGCGAGGCCGCCGGCCGCGTTGCCCGGCGCGATCGCCCTGCCCGTCGCCGTGGTGCCGCCGTCAGCGATGCCACTCCCGCCGGCATTCCTGCCCACGTTCGAGGGTGCCAACCGACCCGAGCGCGTGCCGCCGCCGGGGGAGAACTTCGCTCCTGACGCCCCCTCGGCACCCGGACGCCCGGAGGCCATTCGTCCCGGTTCCGACCCACTCCCGAGTCCTGGCGGCAGGTGATCGCCGTCTTCCGGGCCCGTTCCCCGGCTCGCGTTGGAATGCTCCGTCCCCAGGAATTCGCCGCCCCCGCGCCCGCCCCCACGCGTGGGGTGACGAGTTCCGGCGGGCGCGAAGGGGGCGAGAGCCCGGTCAGAACCCTTCGCAAGGCCCTCCCCGCCTCCGGCGCCCCGATCCTGACCCGGAACCGAGCGTTCGAGCGGCGGTGTCGGCTCGAAGTCGAGACCGTCCGCCGACTCCCCTGAAAACAGCAGCGGACGGCCCGCGGAGT
>JAABUQ010011907.1_pt1 | contig 10955 bp, 17 predicted proteins | sample 5560001 | NCBI WGS metagenome assembly JAABUQ01 (sample SAMN10711888, study PRJNA513371) | rock metagenome | isolation source: Antarctica rocks | place: Antarctica: Victoria Land, Finger Mt nord | collected 2015-12-18
GCAGCAGAACAAAGGTCAGAGTGGGTCGGTAACTCTACCACATTGAATATATGCGGCTTTTTTCGTTCTTTTAGTGATATAGATTGGAATGCGGTTCGTCTTTGCCCGGGGTTTTGCCCCAGTTACGCCGCGGCTGGCCCGGCCGGCAATCTTCTTCTGGATCGCGCGGATGCTGAGGTCCGTGGTGGTGGCGAGTGCCTCGATCTCGCTGACGACGCGCGGTGGCGTCCCGGGCCGCCCCAGATGCCTTCCGCGCGCCTCAGCCGCCTTCATGCCAGCGGTGACGCGCTCGCTGATGCCCTCGATCAGAAACTCTACGCGCACTGCGATTAGTCTCCGGGCCAGGGCCTAAGCGGCCTGCATTGCTGTGTGGGACCGCGTCTGGTCCCCCCGCCCAGCCAACAGGCCGGCGATGGAAATATCCTCGTCCAGTTCCTCCCAGTGCAGGCCGCGGCTGCTGATAGTCACCTGCTCGCGCTGCTCGGGCGAGCCATGCAACAGGCGCGGAAACCACGCCAGGGGAACGCCCAGGATGCGCCCGTCCGACAGGTCCACCCACATGCTGTCCTGGTCAAAGCGGACGCTGCTAGCCCTCACTGAAAAACTCATCCCATGCCCTCGCAATCTCGTCCCGCCGTCCCTCGATGGTCTCGGTCAGCTCGCGGAGGATGCGAGCGTTGAAGCCGTCGTTGTAGGCCGGCTTGACCTCTGGCCAGAGCCAAAATTTAGCATCAATCCCGTCCCGCAGCGCATGGATATGCACCGGCTCGCGGGGGCTACCCTCGTTGGCGTAGAACAGGAACCGGAAGCCATCCTGCCGGAAAACGACCGGCATTTACGCCCCTGTGCTGTCCTTGATGGCATCCTCAAGGTCGAGTTGCTGACCACCCTCGATGACCCGTGGCGCAAAGCCTGGCTTGGGGATGCGGCGCAGCTCCTCCTCCGTGGCACGGCTGCCGTACTCGGCGACGTGCTTGTTCATGAAGTAGAGGACTTGCCCCGGCCCGCGGACGCCTTCGACGCGGCGACGCTCGGTGAAAATGGCGTTGCACCGGGCCAGTTCGCCCATGATCGCAGACACTTCGGTAGGACGGATGCCGACCGCCTGCGCGATCTGCTCCCGGGTTCGCATGATCTGGCCGGTGTGCGGGTAGAGGTGCTCGAACAGGACGCTCCAAACCATCATGGCCTTGGCCGGGCGCCGGCTGTTGGCGCCGAGCCACTGGATCACGGCGGCATTCTGCGCGGGCTTGAGCATGATGAATGTCTCCGCTGGAGCGTCGGGGCGGGTCTTGCGGTCAATCTCGTGCAGGAGGCCGTGAACGTGGTCCTGCGGGTATTCCTGGTCATCCAGAAAGGGCAGCAGCGCGGCCTTCAGCGCCTTGGCCTGGGCTTCCTCGAAGCGCTGCGGGCGGGTCTTCAGGCCGACGACATTCCCCATGTGGATATCCCCTGTATCGCGCGCCATTAGGACGCATATATGCGTCTTTAGGGACGCATATATGCGTTGTAAAGGGGGGGGCTACGCGCGCGCGCGCGAGAGCTTAAGTTAGATAAGAAACTTCCTTCCTATGGTCCTTCATCTTTTTGGTGGATAACCTTTGTTCCTGAATGGGCTGGCGCTGGCTCTGCTGTGGGCGTGCCACGGTGCTCGGAGCCGTCAAGGACGCCCTTTGGGCGCCGCTTCGCGGTGGCTTCGCCATCCCTGACTGCCCCTGCGCTCCGTGCCCCGCGGGCGGCGTCGGGACGGGAAGCGTCCCGCGCATTCAACCCGTGGCCTCCGGCCAGGGTCGAACAGGAAGCGGCTTAACAGGGGGTGCTGCTTGGCATCCTTCCCTCCTCCTACCCCGACGGCAGGGCCAGGCAGCAAGGAAGTCAGGGCAGGAGGAAAGGGGGACTCACGGCAGATACCAGTCTCCAGCCGCCTTTCCTGCGCTGGCGTTGGGGTAGCAGACCTTGCGCCCGTTTTGGACGGCTGAGGTCCATCCCTGCCCGTTGCAGCGAGCGACTTGGTCGAGACTTCCGGCTTGGTCGAGTGCGAGAGCAAGCCGGCCGGTTGGGGTATTAGCCCAGCTCGCGGCCGCGTTCTGGTCGAGGGCGGCCCTGTAGCCGTCCGCCAGGCCGTTTTCCTGGCCGCTGGCGTGTCCGAGCCAGTATCCCCCTCCTCCTGCCCCCAGGATGCCCGCCACGGCTCCCAGGACGGCCCAGGAGGCGGCTGAGCGGGCTTCCTGGCGGGAGGTGGCTTCCAGGCGTTCTGCGGCCTGCCTGGCGTTCGCTGCGGCGGTTTCGGCCTTGGTCGCCGCCTGTTCGACCCGACCCACTTTGCTGCCAAGGCCCTGATCCAGGGCATCCAGGCGGCTTTGCAGGCCCTGCATGGCGTCGGCCATGCGGTTGAATGCCTCGATCCCTTCTTCCTCGTAGCCCTCTGCGTCGTCCACCAGGTCGCCGCTCATGCTGCGGTGGAAGCGGCCGGGCTGGGAGTGTCGGCTGGGACCGGGGAGGGTGCGGGGGAAGCCACGGGTGCGGGCGGTGTCCAGCCCTCGAAGGCAATGCGGTCCTGGTCGCGGTCGATGCGCCCGACAAGGGCAGTGACCACCTTGGCATATCGTTCGTCCTTACCTGCGGCGTCGATCAACAGTCCGCCGAGGATGATCTTGCGTCGGGTATCGAGCTTGCGGCTGGCTTCGCTAAGTCTGGCTTCGAGGGCTTGCAGGCGCGCCTTGAGCTTGGCCTTTTCCAGTTGATCGGGCGTCGGCAGGGGCATAGCTGTCTTCCTACCTTGCTGGGTTCATGGTTCGGAAGTTCAGCGGCTTCGACGTGGGCGTTTCGACCCCAGCCGGGACGACACCTTGCGCTTCCATCTGACGTAGAATTCTCATCATGACCTCCGCAGCCGTAGTGTCATCGTGAAGGGCTTCGGGATTGCTACGCTGGGCAGTTTGTATCTGGGCAGCAGCGAGTGTAGCGGCGGCTAGAACGAAGATTGCGCGCGCCTGTTCGTCCATGAATTCTGTCATCCTGTATCAGTGTTAAGACAGCTTCTAAACTAGAGCAAAAAGAAAAGAAAATCGAGCTAAATAGCGCCAGCAACTCGCGCCGACATAGGAGGTAAGAGCGCACTTTAGCATTCTACGAATGCGTGCTAAGGAAGCAAGCAGGAAAGCGAAGGAAGCCGCGGGATGGCAAGCTACCACCTGTCCGTGAAGACCGTATCGCGCGCCACCGGGCGCAGCGGCCCCGGTGCAGCGGCCTACCGAACGGCCTCGCTGATACAGTGCGAGCGGGACGGCACGACGCACGACTACACGCGCCGGAGCGGCGTCGAGGCGTCGTTCATCGTGGCCCCGCCCGGCGCTGCGTGGGCGCAGGACCGCGCCGCCTTGTGGAACGCGGTCGAGGCGGCGGAGAAGCGCAAAGACGCGAAGGTTGCGCGCGAGTACGAGCTTGCCCTGCCGCACGAGCTTGCGCCGGAGGACCGGCGCGCGCTGGCGGAGGGGTTCGCCCGCGAGGTGGTGGCGCGGTTCGGCGTCGTTGCCGACGTTGCGATCCATGCGCCGCACCGGCACGGCGACGAGCGCAACTGGCACGCGCACGTCCTGACGACGACGCGGGTTGCGGGAGCGGAGGGGTTGGGCGCGAAAACCCGCGAACTGGACGTGGTGCAGACATCGGGGCCGGCGGTGGAGGCGCTGCGGGAGCTATGGGCGGTGCAGATGAACCACGCTCTTGAGCGCATCCAGAGCGAGGCGCGGGTGGACCACCGGAGCTACGCCCGGCAGGGCGAGGACCAGGTTGCGACGCAGCACATGGGGCCGGCGGCGGCGGCGATGGAGCGCAAGGCGGCGCGGTGGTCGGCCGAGCGGGCGCAGGAGGGGGCCGGGACACCCCCGGAGCCGGTCCAGGAGGCTCCCATGCCGGTCCTGCAGCCCGTGGCGAAGGAATCCTCCCCGGACGCCCCGAAGGCAGCTGTACGGCCTTCTGCGGGGGTTTCCGGGGCGGGTTTGGAGCCGGCGACGCGGATCGGTCAGCGCAACGCGGAGATCGGGGAGCGCAACCGGGCGGTGCAGGCCGCACGGGCGGCGCTGGACGTGGCGCGGCGGGCGCTGGAAGGGCTGGAGCGGGCCGCCGCGGCGGGGCAGCGCTGGGTGTCGGGGCTGGCACGGGGCTTGGGGGCGCAGATCGCCGGCGAGCGCGAGGAACGGGCGTGGCAGGCCGAGCAGGCGGCCGAGCGGCAGCGGGAGGCGCTGGCGAGGGACGCGGCGGCACGGTTGGCCGAGCAGGAGCGTCAGCAGCAGGCGCGGATCGCGGCCGAGCAGGCGAAGCCAGCGATCACGCAGGAGCAGCGGGACGCGGCGCGGCAGGCCGGAACGTGGGGCAGGGTGGAAGACATCGGGCGGCAGGCGCGGGAGGCGGACCGGGCGCGGCGGGGGCCGGACCACGAGCGGCCAGGAGAGCGCCAAGGGCCGAGCATGGGGCGATGAACTGGCAGAAGCACCGCAGCAACGCAGAGGGCCGGTCACGGGAACCGCTACTGTAACCAGTTACGTCACGGGTTACACCCCAAGCGCGGGTGCCGTCCGCCCTATGTCGCGTCCCTGATGGCGTCCTCCAGGTCGAGTTGCTGGCCGCCCTCAATGACCCGTGGCGCGAAGCCCGGCTTGGGGATGTGCCGCTGCTTCCCTTCCACCAGCGTCAGCACGGGCGGCTTGGTGTCGGCGGCTTCGGCCTTGCGCACGTCCAAGCTGCCGTTCCAGGCGACGTGCGGGTTGATGAAGTAAACCGCCATGCCACGGCCTTGGACGCCCTCGATACGGCGGCGCTCGCGGCGGATCACGCCCATGCGTTCCAGGGTGCCCATGACGGTGCTGACGTGCTTGGGCGCACAGCCGATTCGCTTGGCGAGCTGGTCGCGGGTGAGCATGACCTCGCCGGTGTCCTGGCGCAGGTTGAGCAGCACCAGGTCGAAGGCGTGGCGGACGTGGTTGGGTCGGTCGTCGGCCGGCAGCGCGCGGATCGCATCCCACACGGCGGCGGTCTGATCGCGGCTCAACATGGTGAATCCTCCGGGCCAGAGGCCCTGTTCGGTGCTGGGGCGGGCATGGCGTTGCAGGGCATGGGTGGCACGGGAGATTGCCATGCGGGCCTCACCCGGCAACTGCGCCAGCAGTTCGGGCGGGAGCAGAGCCATCTGCTCGGCCAGCGCCGCTGATGCTTCGCGCTCGGAATGCTGCTGTTTGGTCCGTAGGCGCGTGAGTTGGGCCATCACAATTCCCTCTGTGGAGAAGCCGGGTTTACGTCCCGGATTCCGGGACCTATTAGTCCCACAGGGCGGGACCTAAAACAACCCTTTTCCCCAGCAAATCCGGGCGGTTTGAGGACCCCTAAGAATCTTAAAAGAAAAGACCTTCCTCCTGTAGTCCTCCCTCCATCGGTGGAAAACGCGCTCTGCTGGGAGCGTGCCACGGTGCTCGGGGCCGTCAAGGACGCCCTTCGGGCGCCGCTCCGCGGTGGCTTCGCCATCCCTGACTGCCCCTGCGCTCCGTGCCCCGCAGGTGGCGTCGGGACGGAAGGCGTCCCGCGCATTCAACCCGTGGCCTCCGGCCAGGGTCGAACAGAAGGCGGCTAACAGGGGGCGCTGCTGATCCGCTCCGTTCGCACCAACTTCTGACAGCCTCGACTCCGCCGGCACTCCTGCCGGCATACAGCGCGAGGTTTCTTTTCATTATCGCATCATTCCTCCCTTCCCTATCGTCGGCGGTCGCGGCATGTTGCAATCACTGTGGATACGGCGGCGAAGGACCGACGCTCGGGTCTTTCAGCCAAGCTATTTTGGCATCGACGAACGAGACTATTCTTTCCAGCTCAGAAATTCTTCCTGTAAGCCGATTACGTTGCTCTTCTAAGAAGGCGATTACCACATCGTCTTCCTCTCCGTCGAAAGCCCGTTTGTTGATGAACGCGCCGATTTCTTTGAGCGACAATCCCAGTGCTTGGCCGGCACGGATAATGCGAGCTTTCTCAAGATCGAGGGCTGAGAAAATCTGGTAGGGCCGCGACCCTCCCTTCATCCCGATCTCCGGATGGAGCAAGCCCCGGCGGACGTAAAGCCGCACTGCATCAACCGACAGCTTACTTTCCCGGGCAAAGGCAGCGATCATCATTGCGGACGAAACCATTGACTATGGACCATAGACCATAGTTATACCCACCAGCCGGGGGCGACAATGGCCTTGGTCATCAGCCGCTCCCATCCGGCCCTGCCCATGATGGAGATCAAGATGTCCGAAACTGATGCCGTTGAGAGCTTCCCAGCTATGTTGCGTCGCGTGCTGGGTAATCGCCTCAGACCCGATGCTGAGACGTTTCCAGACATGTTCGCCGTGGATGGTGTCTTGGAGTATCCCTATGCGCCGCCCGGACTGAACACGCCGATTGCAGGTCGGGATGCCATCATCGCGAATTTCCAGAGGATCAGGAAGCTACTTCGGATCGACGGAGTCGCCGACGTCTCCGAGATAGAGGTTAGTGATCCGGACATGGTTGTGCTTGAGTTCTCCGGTCGTGGGGAGGGCATTCTTACGAAAGAAGCTTACAACCAACGTTACATCTCGGTGATCCGCATGCGCGATGGAAACATTGCTCATTACAAGGATTACTGGAACCCGATTGCTTTTCTTCGAGCAGTCAAAGGGAGTGAGACGACGAAAGCTTTTACGATAGACTAAGCCCTATGGTCCTGGCGAACGTCCCGCGGCTAATAGGGGTCTAACCGGGCGGGTGCAGGGTCACGGCAGATACCAGCCATCGGCAGATTTCCCCTGGCCGATGCTGGGATAGCAGACCCTGCGCCCGTTCTGGACGGAGACGGTCCAGCCCTGCCCGTTGCAACGGGCGAGCTGATCGAGGCTCCCAGCCCGGTCGAAGGCTTGGGCAAGCCGGCCGGTTGGGGTGTTGGCCCAGTTCGCGGCCGCGTTCTGGTCCAGGGCGGCCCTGTAGCCCTCCGCCAGGCCGTTTTCCTGGCCGCTGGCGTGCCCGAGCCAGTATCCGGCCCCTCCCGCCGCCAGGAGGCCCGCCACGGCCCCCAGGACGGCCCAGGAGGCGGCTGAGCGGGCTTCCTGGCGGGAGGTGGCCTCCAGGCGCTCTGCGGCCTGCCTGGCGCTCGCTGCGGCGGTTTCGGCCTTGGTCGCCGCCTGTTCGGCCCGTCCCACCTTGCTGCCGAGGCCCTGATCCAGGGCATCCAGGCGGCTTTGCAGGCCCTGCATGGCGTCGGCCATGCGGTTGAACGCCTCGATCCCTTCTTCCTCGTAGCCCTCTGGGTCGTCCACCAGGTCGCCGCTCATGCTGCGGTGGGGGCAGCCGGACTAGGAGCGTCGGCCGGAACCGGGGAGGGTGCAGGGGGAGCTGCGGGCGCGGGCGGTGTCCAGCCCTCGAAGGCAATGCGGTCCTGGTCGCGGTCGATGCGCCCGATGAGGGCAGTGACCACCTTGGCGTATCGTTCGTCCTTGCCAGCAGCGTCGATTAGCAGGCCGCCGAGGATGATCTTGCGGCGAGTGTCGAGCTTGCGGCTGGCTTCGTTAAGCCTGGCTTCGAGGGCTTGCAGGCGGGCCTTGGCCTGGCTTGCCTTGAGGCGGGCTTTTTCAACCTGATCGGAGGTGGGAAGAGGCATTCTGTTCCTCTTGCTTCTCGGGATGTTCGGGCTCGGGGTTCACTGCTTCCGACTTGGGCTTACCTGCATCAGAACGGGTTGACCCTTGCTGGCCCATGATGTCGTGTCAAAGGTGCGTCATACGTTCAGCAAGTTCCTCGGACGTTTTCTCGGCATGATCGGACTCTTCCATAACTTGCGGCGTTCCTGTTCAACGTCAAAATCCCCCCCCATGTAGGCTAGGGTAAAAGTGAAAAGAAAGCGAGCCAAACAGCACCAGCCACCCGCGCCGACATAGGAGGTAAGAGCGCACTTTAGCATTCTACGAATGCGTGCTAAGGAAGTAAGCAAGAAAGCGAAGGAAGGCGCGGTATGGCAAGCTACCACCTATCCGTGAAGACCGTGTCGCGCGCCACTGGGCGCAGCGGCCCTGGCGCTGCGGCCTACCGCACGGCCTCGCTGATCCAGTGCGAGCGCGACGGCACGACGCATGACTACACGCGCCGAAGCGGCGTCGAGGCGTCGTTCATCGTAGCCCCGCTCGGCGCTGATTGGGCGCAGGACCGCGCCGCACTCTGGAACGCGGTCGAGGCGGCAGAGAAGCGCAAGGACGCCAAGGTTGCGCGCGAGTACGAGCTTGCCCTTCCGCACGAGCTTGCACCGGCTGACCGGCGTGCGCTGGCGGAGGATTTCGCCCGTGAGGTCGTGACGCGGTTCGGCGTCGTGGCCGACGTGGCTATTCATGCGCCGCACCGGCACGGCGATGAGCGCAACTGGCACGCACACGTCCTGACGACGACGCGGGTTGCGGGGGCCGAAGGCTTGGGCGCGAAGACCCGCGAACTGGACGTGGTGCAGACGTCGGGGCCAGCGGTGGAGGCGCTGCGGGAGCTATGGGCGGTGCAGGTGAACCACGCTCTAGAGCGCATCCAGTCCGAGGCGCGGGTAGACCACCGGAGCTACGCCCGGCAGGGCGAGGACCAGGTTGCGACGCAGCACATGGGGCCGGCGGCGGCGGCGATGGAACGCAAGGCGGCGCGGCGGTCGGCCGAGCGGGCGCAGGAGGGGGCCAGGACGTCCCCGGAGCCGGTCCAGGACTCTGCCAGGCCACTTCCGGCACCCGTGGAGGCTCCCCGGCCTGTCCAGGCCCAGGAGGCGGCCCAGGACAGCCCGGGGCCTGCCAGGGAGGCTCCCAGGCTGGTCCTACAGCCCGTGGCGGGGGAATCCTCTCCGGATGCTCCGAGGGCGGCTGTACGGCCTTCTGCGGGGGTTTCCGGGGCGGGTTTGGAGCCGGTGACGCGGATCGGGCAGCGCAACGCGGAGATCCAGGAGCGCAACCGGGCAATGCAGGCCGCACGGGCGGCGCTGGACGTGGCGCGGCGGGCGCTGGAGGGGCTGGAGCGGGCCGCGGCGGCGGGCCGGCGCTGGGTGTCGGGGCTGGCGCGGGGGTTGGGCGCGCAGATCGCCGGCGAGCGGGAGGAGCGGGCGCGGCAGGCCGAGCAGGCGGCCGAGCGGCAGCGGGAGGCGCTGGCGAGGGACGCGGCGGCACGGTCGGCCGAGCAGGAACGGGCGCGGATCGCGGCCGAGCAGGCAAAGCCAGCGATCACTCAGGCGCAGCGGGACGCGGCGCGGCAGGCAGGGACGTGGGGCCGAGTGGAGGACGCCGGGCGCAAGGCGCGGGAGGTGGACCGGGCGCGGCGGGAGCCGGACCATGAGCGGCCAGGAGAGCGCCAGGGGCCGAGGATGAGACTATGAACCGGCAGAAGCACCGCAGCAACGCAGAAGGCCGGTCATGGCAATTGCTCTTGTAACCCGTTACGTCACGAGTTTCATGACAGGCGTGGGTTCCGGCAGCACAGAGCCGGAACCCCAGGCGAACCGTAAGCGGTGCTCCCAGGCCCAGCACCGGTCATGTCTCACTCGGAGGATCAATGCGGGAGGCGATGCCGAACTGCTCCAGCTTCCTGACGTGCCCGTTCTTGAGATGGAGTTCCGCGCGGGTCCTGCCATCTGGTCCTAGGAACACCACGCGCTCGGACTTTGTTCCGCCGCCTCGGGTCACGTCGGCGTATCCGCTCAGCAGCCGACGTGGGATGGCGTTCACGTCCTCAATCTCGAACGGCACGAAGCGATACCGCTCTGTCTTGACAGGCATGTATCCCCTCCTCGGGACCGATCCGGAGCATCATCTTTCTCGACAGGCTTACCTTGCCGTCCGCTCTATGTCGCGTCCTTGATGGCGTCCTCTAGATCGAGTTGCTGCCCGCCCTTCGGGCGCCGCTCCGCGGTGGCTTCGCCATCCCTGACTGCCCCTGCGCTCCGTGCCCCACGGGCGGCGTCGGGACGGGAAGGGGTAGGTTCAGGATACGTGTAAATAGTGGTCACAAGCGCGATGCTGGTCCACCGAGACCTGCGGCGTTTCGGAACACCTCGACCGCGGCGGCGGTCAGGGCAGCATTGCTGGCCGTGATGGCGCCGTTTGCAAGCTGGTTGCCGTCCTCCAAGCCGACACGGGTGGACCAGCGGCGTTGTGCCGCGAGGGTCACGAAGCGCCAAACCGTCGCATCAAAGCCGTGCAGGAGCATGGGCCGCCGCACCCCGGCACTGTCCAGCACCGCCCTGATGCCGCCGGCAACGGCCATTGCCTCGCTGGTGTCCTGCTCGCTCATCTCGACCATGACCCGCAGACAGCGCCTGGCTCCGTCCAGCGCCACCAGCCGCTCGGCGTCAGCGACGGATGCCAACCCGGCCTCGATGCCGATGCCACGCTGCCGCAACCGCTCCATCACTGCCGGGGCGTCCGGCTCCTCAAGATTGACCGAGGCGTAGTCGGGCAGCTCGGTCCAGCCGCCGATGCAGGCGAGGGTGCGGCGCTCGTCGCCCTCGATCCAGGCGCCCGTGGACACTCCGATCAGCGTGCCCGGGCAGGCCCGGCGCATCGCGTGCATCGTCGCATCCATCGTGGCCGGGGTCAGGCTCTCGCGCCCGTCCAGGTTCCGCGGGTGCAAGTGCAGCTCGGCTGCGCCGGCAGCGACGCAGGCCGCGCCGTCGCTGGCCATCGTGTCCGCAGAGAGCGGCAAGGCAGGATGGAAATCCGAGGCCCGGGCGCCATTGATGCAGGCCTGGACGATCATGCGGCGGCGACCCCGGCCCGGGCGCGTTTGGTGATCTCGCCGACGATGCCGCGGCGTAACTGGGGCAAAACCCCGGGCACGCAGTTGCAGCAGAACAAAGGTCAGAGTGGGTCGGTAACTCTACCACATTGAATATATGCGGCTTTTTTCGTTCTTTTAGTGATATAGATTGGAAT
>JAABUQ010011908.1_pt1 | contig 10954 bp, 17 predicted proteins | sample 5560001 | NCBI WGS metagenome assembly JAABUQ01 (sample SAMN10711888, study PRJNA513371) | rock metagenome | isolation source: Antarctica rocks | place: Antarctica: Victoria Land, Finger Mt nord | collected 2015-12-18
ATATAAAATATATAAAATATATAAAATATATAAAATATATAAAATATATAAAATATATAAAATATATAAAATATATAAAATATATAAAATATATAAAATATATAAAATATATAAAATATATAAAATGTTAATTTAAAAGGTTAATTCAAAAAGTGAACTTAAAAAGGTTTATTTAAAAAAATTTATTTAAAAAAAGTTTATTTAAAAAACTTCATTCTAAAAAATATTTATTTAATATATTATAAGAAGAAAATAAACTAAATCGTATATATATAATACGAGAATAAATAAACAAAATAAAAAAATGAATACTAAAAGAGATAAGAAGATAAGCCAAATTCCAGTTTGGATTATGACCAAGTTGGCCTTATCGTGTGCCGTACCGAGGGGGCAAAGAGATTCTCTCACGTGCCACGCTCTAGACGCCGCCTCCACGGTTCCGCCGATCATAGATATCTACATGCAAGGTCCAGCATCTACATTCATTCTCTAGTCGCGCCTTGCTTGTGGGAGGAGCGAGATGGTCGTCTCCCTTGTATCACATCCATCTACCGCTTCGGCAGAATACTGCCACGGATTCCTACCATTTGCGCTTGATAAGATCGACTATCCATTTCGGCTTCGACGAACACGGTGTTGAAAATATACGTCTGTCTGATCTGTGCTCGAACCTTCATTCCGATTCGAGATCCAGTTCGGCCCGTTCTCCAAATCATTACTCCTTCAAGCGGTATACATAAGCCAGTCCAAGAACAGCTCACGACCAAGACAGCTCGATCTCCAGCAATCACTGGCCAGTCTTCTTCCCATCTACCATCCTTCAAACTGGAAGAACACCAACGCCGTTGGGCGAAGCACAGTCCAGTCTCTCCGTCTGGTGAACAATCTTCAAAGAGGCCGAGGTTGGCCTCGAAAAACCCCATGGACCCTCCTCGCTGTTACTCAAGCTCGGTCACGTCTCAACATCAAACCTCACCATCTCGCTCTCGGAACTTTGCCTTAGGTCCAGATAGTCGATACAGCTCAGGAAATCCTTTGGCGGAGCGGATGATGAGAAGAGGGCACAGTGATGGGGAGATGTTCGGATTCGCTCCAAGTTCATCTCACAGGGAGGCTACGGAAAGAAGGCCAGCAAGTGGGGAAAGAAGAATGGGGTCTCTCGGGCATGCTCAAGAACCTAATGAAGAGGACCGAGAGAGGATGAGCATTGCTACAAAGCGAACCGCTATGATGGTAGAAGATCGCAGGAGGAGATTATCAGGCTACCTAGATGACCCCCCAAGGCGGAGTTCGCCAAACAGTCTATCTTTTGACAATTCAGGAAACTCTCGACGCAATCACTCTTCGACGTATGCTCCAAGCCAACGCTCCTCGTTTGAATTCCCAAACAGTCCGGCCAATCCCTTGCCACCCAGAATCACAGACCGCCCTCTACCTAGGCGACCAAGTGAGGAGCGATTGCACAATCGCCGTAGCCGGGAAATAACACTTCCAAAGTGGCAGCCGGACGCAGAAGTATCTACTTGTCCAATATGCAGTACTACGTTCAGTTTGTGGTACAGGAAACATCATTGCAGGAAATGCGGGAGGGTTGTTTGCGCGAAGTGTTCTCCACACAGGATTACGATCCCTCGCCAATTCATTGTTCATCCACCTGACGAGGCTTTCTTATGCCCCGAATCATCTCATGTCGAGATCGTGGACCTTACAGGCGATGATGACGTGCAAGATAGTGCGTTACCGAATGAGCGACCGCAAAGCTCGGATTACAGGATCGATCCAGCCCTAGGTGGGGGGCTTGAGGTCAGGTTGTGTAACCCTTGTGTGCCAGACCCAAATCCGTTACCACATGTGTCTTACCTTTCGACTCAACACCCTCCCAACCTCTATCCAAGGCCAGACCGCCTGTCCTCAAGTCTTCACCACAACTCTTCTAACTCTCTTGGATCGGGTAATGATCATCCTATGGGTTCACTCCGGCGAACTTCATCCGGCCGCCAAAGCAACGACCCAGCTGCAGTCATTGCAAATATGTCGCCTTTTGTAGGCCAGTCCACAAGTCGCCGTCACAGTCATGTTGCCCGTCCTGCAGCATCTGCGATGGTTCCTCCCCACCTCGCCACAGTCTTTGGATCGGCGCCGGATCAGTCAGCCCAGCAAGTGAGTCTGACAAATACACTGACACCATCTCTTACTGATTATTAGATAGCGCTATCTTGAATCACTCCTCGACCGACATCGTCCCTCCCACATGCATCACCGCCAACACACTTCGTTGGGACCAGTCCCAACGCTCCCTCGCTTCTATCCGCTCCCTGATCACCCACCCTCGCCCCCACACAGACCACAATTACGTGAAGAAGATGAATGTCCAATCTGCCATGAAGCACTCCCTCCACAAGGTGCAGACGGCTCCGAAGCTGCTCGGGAAGCCCATGTTACATCTTGCATCGAATCGCACTTCTCCTCGTCAGGACCCAAACAGCCCCAGCCACATCCTTCTACGGCTACAGCTGCAGCGGTAATTGCAAGCGCTGCTACTCCTTCGCAGGTTTCGGGTAGCAGGTCCATCCCTATAGGGCACCGCGTGTCTGTAGCTTCGCAACATGGGCCTTCTTCCTCTTTCCAACAACGGAGAAGGACGACAGGAATGGTGGTCTATCTTGCTACAGAGAAGGATTGTGTAGGCGAGGGTGGGGAAGGTGAGGCGGAGTGTGTGATTTGCTTCGAGGAGTTTGCTGTGGGTGATGAAATGGGGCGTTTGGAGTGCTTGTGCAAATTTCACAAGGTACTCAAATCTCCTTCCAACTTTGATCCTCTGGCTTTTGGCCAGGGATCCTGCTCTATATGCTAACAACCTTGCTTCAGGCTTGCATACGGCAATGGTGGGACACTAAAGGTCCTGGCGCTTGTCCGGTGCATCAAAAGGGCACTTGATTCTACATTCTGGGTGCATCTTCAGGAGATGGCGCAACGCAGGTGGGCTTCCTAAGGTGTCTGAGCATTTACACCGAGTTGTTTTTACGTTTGGATCACGATGGCCCCCTCCAATGCAGATATGCTTAGATCTCGATCAAATGATATCATGTGCAATCTAACGATGGGCAGGGTCAGTCTCTGATTTTCCTGTCTGCATACTCCACGCAAGAGACCCTTCGCCTCTCCCCTTCCCTCTCTCACGGGTGACATCATGATAGTGACTGGCTCCCCACAAAAGACACCCGAAGCACCCTTATTTTGGGCTTGATCCCCCACCAAAATCATATTTTTCTCTACCCTCATACCCTTATATAATAGACTGGAAGATATATAATTTCGATTCCGAACCGATAGATGCGATGATAATGAATTAGTATATATAATGCGATAAAAGGATTTTTTGGTTGGAGATTAAGTAGGCCTGTAATGAGCCAGTCGCATTTATTTTGTCACCCGCAACGTGCCCTTCCTTCCTTAGGCCTGATATTGCGGCTCTTTCAACGGCGCCCGCCATTGCTAGTGAATTTAGGTCTTGGCGCGGGGTAATTCGCCGGCTTTTAGCAGGCCCCTCTTCTTTCAGCCCCATGGCTATCTGGATTTCTCCATGACGCCTCAACCGCATTTCTTTTTCCATTTATCCCGTATATATTGAGCAATTAATTCACTTCTTGCCCCTCAATTCAGCCTAAAATTCTCCTATGGCTTGTCTATAAAGCCATTACAGTGCGACTGTACATTCATCCTCCACAAAAGCTCTTCGCCGTGATCGGAGCGCAGCACCCTTTTCAAGATGTCCCTCCAACGAATCAGCTTCATGACCTCCTATGAACATATCCGCGGCTCTTCTCCAGCGCGTTCGGAGCATCGAAAAATGTCATTCAACCCAGTGGGCAATTGGGTTCCTCCCGAGGCAAAAGAAGAGCCCTTGGGAGCTTTCCAGGTTTCCAAAGTAAAACGGATAGGTCAGTATGCCCTTTCAAAGGCGCCGATTGAATGATGCTGATGGCTGTATGATACAGTGCAAGTTGCAATCGCTGTTCTCTACTGCCTGTTCTCGGCCGGCGTCGTTTTTGGGTATGCAGCGCTCAAGCCGGTTCTCATAAAAGAGGGGGTGTATGCACAATTTTGTGATAGAGTGGAGATCAAGAGTATTGGTAAGACTTGTTATGAGCAGGAGATCAGGTGATACCTATACCGCCATCATTCTGAAGACGGCAGCTGATATTCTCAAGGCTCAATTTCATGTTTACAACCGCCGCTGTGGCAACAAACGTGTGCGCTCTTCCTGTCGGTACTGTGTTGGACAAATATGGACCTCGAATCAGTGGCATCGTTGGCAGCATACTCCTCGCTATTGGATCAATCCTTCTCGCTTTCGCCAATCAACTCCCTTTCGATGCATACATACCTGGATATCTGTTTCTCGCCCTCGGAGGGCCCTTCGTCTTTATATCCTCATTTCAACTATCAAATACCTTTCCTCAGCATTCCGGCCTGATTCTCGCATTTCTCACTGGAGCATTCGATTCATCAAGTGCCATATTCCTCTTCTATCGCCTTATCTACACAGCGTCTCACAACACATTTACACCTCGAAAGTTCTTCCTTGTATATCTCATTGTACCAATCTTAATTATAATTGTACAATTCTGCATAATGCCGGCAAATTCGTACAAAACTGTCGGTGAAATCGTCAAAGAAGCCGAAGAACCTGCCACCTCTACAAACGCCTCGCACACCAACAACGAAGAACAAATTCATAACCACCACCACAACTCCATCTCGGAAATGACCTCTCTCCTCGACAAAACCAACAGCCGGACTCAACAACGCGAGGAAGAAAAGAAGAAATCCATCAGCGGCGTTTGGGGTGCTCTGCACGGCCTCTCCGCCCTCGAACAAATCGCCACCCCTTGGTTCATCCTCATCACAATATTCACCGTCGTGCAAATGACCCGCATCAACTACTTCGTCGCCACCATCTACACCCAGTACCTGTATCTCTTCGAGTCTCACCGTCTCGCAGAGACCGTAAACCACGTCTTCGATGTCGCACTCCCCGTTGGCGGAGTACTCTCCGTTCCTTTCATCGGCCTCGTCCTCGATAATACTAGCACGCCATTCACCCTCTCGTTACTCGTATCCTTCGCGACCCTTATAGGTATCCTCGGCCTCCTCCCCTACCTCTGGGCGGCCTATGCCAATATCGCCCTCTTCGTCCTCTATCGACCGCTCTACTACACCGCTATTTCAGATTACGCAGCTAAAGTTTTTGGTTTCCAGACTTTTGGGAAGGTTTACGGTCTCATTATCTGCTTCGCTGGGCTCCTCAACTTCAGCCAGTCTGGATTAGATGCTTTGACACACAAGACATTTGGTGGGGATCCGCTGCCTGTGAATATTTTCTTACTGGTGCTGGCTCTTGTCGTTGGGATTGCGTTGGTAGTGTTTGTGTGGAGGAAGAGTAGGAATGCGGAGAGGGAGTGGCTTGAGGATCAGGCAGAGGAGGCGGATGATACGCCAATACCTGGAGCTGCTAACGGCGGAGAAGAGACCAGAGAGTGAACATACTGGTACTCTTGTGTTCTGATCACAGGTTCTGGACGGTTTTCATAGACACTTGACCCCTCCTGATTTTTCCGCTCAACATTCTAGGATCTGGGCTCTTTATCTGCTGCGAGAGATAAGCGAAGGCGTTGCTGGCGCTGTATATTGGAAAGGAAAGATGGTAAGGTCCTTATCAATTTGGGGACCGTTCTTTCCTGCGGAGAAAGGCGGCTTGGTACATACCGACATCATTTTCCAATTGCATACATTTTTGCACCCATATCGATGTTCACTACCAGGGGTGCTTCACTTTCTTACTTCACACTTCCCTTCCGACTTCGTTTCCACGACGCTCACATATTTACCGCACTCTACAGTCCAATGCTCCATCAACACTGGGAGAGCATTGTTGATGTTCATCAGCAATCATCATTGATAATCCTCAGCAATAATCTTGGCGTCAACCAGACACCATTTTTCCAATCTCCATCATTTCTGAGCTCGTTTGAAGTCGTTGAATGGTGAAGCGAGATCGGTGAAATTGATAGCCGAAATTTGAACATCACGCTCGCCTGCCCAATGAATATGATATCGTGACAACTTTAATTTTCCTTCTGTGCCTTCTGCAACGACAGTCCTTTCAACACCACTCTTCTGCATGGATATCCTGCTCCAACAATACTATTCTTCTCCATTGAGAATTTCTCCAACAAAATCCTTCATAAGGGAAGTCATCTGCAGTACGAGTATCTGGCCGAGCGGACGTGTTCTACTAATATCGTCCTCAACTCTGCTAAACTTTGACAAAATCTCTACATTTAACCATCGATTACTCTTCATAAACCCCAAAAACCAGCCCCAGTGAAGCTAGTCACACTCTGATCTCCAAGCGCAAACCTCCATTCTCCAATTCCGCATGACACGCCCCCCCTGTTTGTCTTCTACATCCTTCAGTCATCTCCACACGCTCATGCAAGCCAAGCAGATTGCACATCAAGCCAAATGGATACGCGTGCTCACTTTTCCCATTATTTCCTTCACCTCACGAGGGAAAGAGTGATTGCGAAGATGCTGTTAGCGACGCCACCTGCTTCCTTCTTTTCTTTTCTTTGCTGAAGGTCGTGAGATTAGTGCTTTATTATTTGCACTACATGTTTGATCGATCAAGTACAAGCTTGTTTGCTGCTTGCAGTTTCAATACCAGGAGGTAGTTATATATATACACATGTCCATCACCATCAGCAGCTACGAGAAAACACATCTTTTTGCCTCAAGGCGCTCGGTCACTGCGCTGGGACTTTCCCGTGCAAGAGCGGATGACATGATGGATGTCAGCGGCAGGGAGATCACACGAGAGATTCTTCATGTACCACACAACCGTTGGCTCAGAAATGTCGGAGCTGCTCGCCTTATTCGCTGTCTCAACTACTTGTTTCCATTCCTCCTCTTCAATGATGGGTAAGCCGGTTCCTAGTAGGGTTTGAACGAGATAATTACTCAGCTGGCCGCTATCGTGTCATTACATGGATGGTTCTAGAAGTGGTTTTGGACTCTTGTCTTCATTTTTGTCCACGCTCCCATAAATTATGACCGAGCCGAGATCCTGCTGCCCCTCATTTCCAATTGCACATACTACAAGAACCAACGCCAAGACTATGTTCAGTGCGGAGAGGAAACCTCACGGACTTTCTCCTATCTCTCTGGCAGAGAACCTCCGCTTGCAGTGTTCGCAGAAGGTGTTGGCTCAGGCAGCATTCCGCGAAGAGGTTTCGGTGAGTTATGATCTCACAAAAATGTCTCCTGCAGAAGGGGTACAACAACATTTGGCATCCTCAGCAGCTATCGACGATGAACACAGGCAAGATCCCGACTATCTTCGTTCGTAGAGCTAAAAGAAACTTTTCCTACACAGATTTTCATCAGTAAGTTGCATCATAGTCTTTCAATCAACCTTTACTATCCATATATCGATACTTCCTCACGTAGACCAAGACCTCGTTGACTTTTAGCTGACTTGTCATAGTGCCACCATTTCGCAGCCAGCGCCGCTGCTTTACTTGTCAGCTCTTGCCAATCCTGGACAGGTCTATGATACTAAAGATCAAAGAGGGAACCAAGATTCGTATAAAACCGAGCAGTCATTGGATCGTAAAGTTGCCAAGCGCCCCGGAAGGGGTACAAAAGAAGACGCGAAATACTTGGTGAAATGGAAAGGGTGGGGCCCGGCCCACAACCAATGGTACAAAGAGGATGATATCGACGATGCGAGATACTTAGTTGAGGAATATGTCAGGAGACAGTTTGGAGCAGGTTACACGCAAAATATTAGGCCCCTCCAACCAGCAGCGCCGCCCCCGTCCTCGCCCCCAACGGCCCTCCCACTTGGGCGCCCTCCCGCCCGCTCCGCCTGGTGGCCCCCCCGGTGCCCCTGCCCCACCCGTCGCCCACCCCGCTGCCCCTCTTGTTGAGCCCTCGAAGCGCCTGAGTCAAGGGGTGGGGACTGAAACCCTCCGACCTTTTCACCGACTGTGATCAAGCCAAGTCATTATCAGATCGAAAGAACCTGCTCAAGAGAATTGTTGAGGCTCTAAGCAAGTCCGAGAAGGCATGCAAGTATCTTAGATTGTTTCCTTTGGTAGGAAGAAGAAGGCGCCTGAATGAAGGCGTCAGTCTCACTGGGGTGCTGTACCTTAGAGAGGTAGGTCTTAGCGGAGCTTGCCGGTCTTCGCAACTATTGAGGAATATCTCCATCCAGCAGTGCTGGTCTTGGTCCGTTCCTCCCAGGAACACTTCAGAGTATTCGCAGGAGGAGAGAGGCATCTCGACAACCTCATGTGAGTCCGTCGATCCTGTTGTGTCTTTGATTCATGTATCTCGTCATCTCGTATTGTTTCTTCATGGTTCATCCCACACATGAGGGAATGTCTCGTCTATGTCATATACTAGTGTCGTGTCGACAGATTAATCTATGGATATGGGGCTATAGTAAAGAAACCAATTTTGCACCGGGGTCATGATAGCTATCAAGGCTCGAGAATACAGGAATCTGGGGCGACATTTAGCCTCATCCCTCAGAGACTGATTTTGAGACTTGATGCGACTGTGCGAGGACGCATGGCAGAGATGACTAGATCAGAACGAAATCCTCACGGGCAACCTTTCTGAACTGGGCGGTATCAACAGAAGGGAAGCGAGGATCGGCATCGGAGGCTAGTGAAATATCACATGATCCACTTGAGATGTCCTCTTGGAAAAACAGAAGATGTTCGAAAATTCGATCGAGTGCGAAAACAGTGGTCACAGACTGGTCTCGAATCGGAGACGCTGATCAGTGAGACCGAACTTCAAGCGTTCGTAATGCCGCACGGTTTCGACCCTTGGTACACTGGCCCCACATTATTCGCACGGCGAGTTGCCATCCCAATTCCTCCCCGTTGGATCGTACAAATGCCCGACGAGAGTGACGAACGCCAGCTACTCACGAAACTTATCACAGACATAGCCTACATCATCCACCATGAGAACCACTGGACCATGGCACATCTTTCCATTGGTCATTGCCGGATTGAACACTATGACAATTTCGAACCACAGAAGAGCTACGAACAAAACGATTGACTTGCATAACAAATTCGCGCTCGAAACAAGCAAGACCGAGCACTCTGTGCATGATATTGTGGATCTTCCCAGCTTTCAACGGCGACAAACCAGGAACCTCTGTCGTGGGAACAGATTCAACTACCCTCTTGACCATAACTCTGAGTACGAGACTATCCTGCCGGGAGGAAAGAGTTGAACAAATATGAAGCAATTCACTATCAAGTTGCCCCAGGCCTCGGGATGAATTTGGGAGAAGAAGCTATGCAGTGACTGCAAAACATACCAGAATACCGTCGCTTCACGGATGTGGCGTTCAATGTGCAAATGGATATCATGTGAGCCAGGGCGAAAAAGGCGGCCACAGATGTGGAGACGAGCCAGAGCAAAGCATACAATGACCATGGTGCAAGTCATTACTACAAACTTACCTCTCCTGCCACACACACCTCCCCAATTACGACACCAGGGTTCCTTTCGCTTATTACAGCACCTCTGTATCTCTGAAGCTCTAATTCCTCGAGATAATTATGTTAATGCATCCTTATGTTGGGATCCTGAGACAACAGTGATAACGTGAGTAAATATCTTGTGTGTCAAATACTAAGTACGTTCAATCATTCAGTGTGTTCGTTCCGAAGAGCACTGTATTTCTGTCTTTCCAAGCAAGAAATTGGTTTGATCCCGTCGATTTGAAACGTTGTTTGCAAGCTCCAACAGGAAGACATATCTCTTCTGTTTCAGTGACCTGGTCGCAAAAGTCAGGAAAAATCCTGGACAAGATTCTTGCAGCGTTATGCTCCGTACTTTTGGGTCGCAGAAGGCTTGCTTGTATGAGCAGTATATTGACTTGATACAAAACACGAAACCTCATGGCAAGTATGAGTGGGCGAAGAATAATACCAAACTTTGATCGACTTTGATCTGGTCTCGGGCCACGTAAAGTAGAGAAATGCCACAACCCTCGTTTTGGGCGCGCATCTGACGGCTGTGGAGGGGAAATCAGGGGACGGTAGGGAAATTGCGTCGTCACGCCCCGTGCGTTGCGGACGAAAGTACACACCCTGATGCGGCGCTGGGGTAAGCCGACTTGTCGAAGGAGCGTCGAGCGCGTGGGGTGGCTCTTGTAGCCGGAGAATTGCTTTCGATCGTTACTTCGTCAAGGCATGTGTTGGTCTGCCTCCAATGCCCGCTTGATTTCCTTGGGAATCTTATATTCGTGTCTATGACAGCGAGAATTCGGAGCACGGTAACGTTCTCAAATGGGCTTGCAGACTTTGCGGTTCCGTGGTCACCCTGGGCGCGAGATCCGCCCTTTATACGAACAATGCTTCCTGTCAGATGCACTCAGGGCTAAATCGTCTGATTGATAAATAATGGTGCACAGCACCCTAATATATATGATGATGAGGCCCTAAATAGGGGCAAATAAGTGTTCCTAGCCCTATTTTATATTAATTGCTTCGCCTGATAAAGTGGAGAATAAATAATATAATAATAGTATTTTGGTAATATAATTAAAAGTCTAAATAACCCTAGAGAACACAAAATAGGAAAAACGGGCTAATAAAGAAAAATAAAAGTAATAATAATTTAATTATTATTATAATTTTATTTAATTAATAAATATAATTATATAATTATTTAAATTAATAAATTATAATATATAAATAAATTCTTTATATTTCTAATAAAGAAAGGGTTTAATAAAATTATCTATTAATATTTTAATTATAAAGACTTATTTAATAATAATATAATTATTCTGAACTTCTTAATAAAACTAATATTAATATATATTAATATATTTAAAGTATATAAATAACTTAAA
>JAABUQ010011909.1_pt1 | contig 10954 bp, 8 predicted proteins | sample 5560001 | NCBI WGS metagenome assembly JAABUQ01 (sample SAMN10711888, study PRJNA513371) | rock metagenome | isolation source: Antarctica rocks | place: Antarctica: Victoria Land, Finger Mt nord | collected 2015-12-18
ACCGACCCCCCCAAACCCTCCCCCCACTTCTACGGCACAGGCGAATGCTTCCTCTGGCGCGCCTCCATCCTCCCCTCCTCGCACATCCTCTCCAACCTCCCCCCACCACCCTCAGCAGACACCTCTTCAATGGGCCGAAGCACCACCATCGCCTCTCTCACCTCACCCAGCCACAACCACACCCTTCTCTCCCCACACACAGCAAACAACCACGACCGGAACTCCAACCCCGCCAACAACACAGCTGGCACTGCCACCCCGCCTTCGATACGCTTCAAAGCATTCCCCTACAGTGGGGTGAATGATTATTTGATTTTCTGTGAGCAGAGCTATCTGAGTGTTGGAGGCGGGGATGGGAGATACGGGCTTTGGCTCGATGGGGTGCTGGAGAGGGGCATCAGTAGTGGGTGCATGACTTTTGGGAACGAGGGGTTGAGTGAGGAGGGGGAGAAATTTGAGGTTGTGGGGGTGGAGGTGTGGTGGGTTGGTTGATGACCGGTTTTGAAGGGGAAAGGAAAGGAGGGGGTGGTTTGGTGATGAGAGGGGGGGGCTTGGATGTGTGATAGCTGTTTTGGGGTGGGAAGGCAAGGTGTGTCGAGGCTGGCGCAAGGGGCATATCCATCAAAGGAAGGAATTCCATGAATTATGATGAACGCAGAAGCTTGCAGCAAACACAGTCATGGGTCACTCAGCTCAACTATGTACCTGTCTAGCAGACCCCAACCAATTCAGGCTCGGAGCAAATCACAAATGGGATATCAGCATCATCTCCGTACTAGCAATCCCCAGTAACTTCACCTGTCCCCAACGCTCGTACGAGCCCCCAGCTAAGCACCAAAACGCCAGACCGTCATCATAGTCATCATCATGCAACCCCAACCTCCTTTCCAAGCCATCAATAAGGACTCTCCACCACCTCCTCCCTCCCCAACCTCCTCCTCGCCCCAGTACTCCTCCTCCCCGCCCCCGCCGACGCAATACTCTCCCTCGTCGGCTTGCGCATACTCCGCTTACTAACCATATTAACCTCATTCGGCAACGCGACAATAACATTCTTATCGCTCCCATACTTGAAATCATCCGCCTTGACCTCCTCCTCATACCGCTTGATCGTGTACGGATCCTTCCGTCCAGCCAGCACCTTGCGCATATTCCACGAGATGATGAACGGGCCCGTGGCGGTCACGATGGAAGTTTCCTTGTCGTCGACACCCGTGTTGAAGCGCGCGGGCGTGAAGGCCAGCGCCGCGCGCGTCTCGTGCTGGAACTGTGCGATGTGGTTCGGGGACAAGCCGAGGCGGCGCGGCTGCGGTTTGGCGTCCTTGCCGAAGGGGGCTTGGAAGCCGAGTTTGCCTTCGTTCTTGCCGTCCTTTTGCACCGCGTCGATGAGCATGAGGTAGGTGCGGCAGGTGGCCAGGATCCAGCGGCCGTCGGCGGAGACGTCGAGGCCGATGACGGCTTCGCCGAGGGCGGGGAGGGCGGTTTTGGCGCGGATGCCCAGCCGGTCGAACATGCGGATGTCGCCTTTTTCCGAGGCGACGGCGATGTAGCCTTGTTCTGTGGTGGCGGCGTTGGAAAAGGCGGACTTGGAGGCGTATTGTTTTAGTTCGGTGTCGACGAGCTTGTTGCCGGAGAGGCGGGGGTCGATGCGGTAGAGGGCGTTGTCGCTGAGGCCGATGAAGGTTTGTTCACCGGTCATTTGGGCGTATTTCTAGGGTGTGTTAGTGGTTGTTCAATGGGAAAGAGGAGGATGAGGAGAGGGGGCGCTTACTTTGTCAGGGGCGAAGGATTTGACGGCGATATCGTCGTGCACTTTCCATTCGTCGACTACTTTACCGTATTCGAGATCCATGCGGTAGAGCGAGTTGGGGTTGTTTTCGTTTTGGAGAATCATGTTGGAGTCTTCAGCATGCAGCATGACTTTCTTGGGGCTGAAGAGCTGGCCTTTTGGCGTCGTGACTTTGGAGATGTTGGTCGAGAATTCGAGATTGTTGTTCGGGGTGTGCTTGAAGACGCCAATCTTCGATCCACGGACAACGAAGGATCGATCGTGCTTGTAGCCTACGGCAAGCTGTGAATTCACATTACCATCGCTGTCCCGAATCACGACATCGTCCTCGGATTCGTCGCTGTCGTAATGCTCGCTCTTCTGTCCGTCATCCTCGGGCGCGTCTTCGTATTCTTCCTCTCCATCTTCTTCTTGAGGGGCATCCTCCATAGTCAGATCCTGAAACGCATCGAGAACGTATTGCTGATCGTTCTTATCCACCTTCCTCCACTTCGTCTCGTTCAATTGCTCCCAAAGTGCTCGCATCAATCCGTCTTGGAATCTCTCTTCAGTCTCTTGATCCTTGAAGCGAAGGAGCCACGAGTATGCTGACCCATCGTCTGTGTAGTGATTGAAGATGAAAGATAGATAGTCGAAGTTGAAGACCGGGTTGAGGTCTGCGACAACTTTCTGACCCAGCCATTCCCTCTCAGCGCCTGTGATCTGCAGCCAATACTGCCAATTACCAGTCTCGGAGACGGCTGCAATGACCGAGGGATCTTGTAGAATGAATGACCCGGAATCGAAATCGAACAGATGAAGCTCAGCTCTCTCTTTGACCAGTGTCTCTCTTGAAACTGGTTCCGCAGCAGATGGTGGAGCAACTGTGGGTTTACTTTTGCGGACTGGCGCCAAAGCCTTCTCTGACCGTTTTGAGGCCGTCCTTTCTTTGGCAGCCGCAGCTGGGGTATCCGCCTCCGCCTTGCCCTTCCGTGCTGGAGCTTTGAAAGGCTCACCCGCGGGATTCGACATGGGGCTAGCATTGGCTATGGGCTCCTCGACGAAGTTGAAATGCTTCAAATCTTCCTCCGTAGCAGTCTCTTTGGGTTTGCGATACTTTCTCTCGTATTGACACTCGACTGCAGCCATTTCGAATGTGGTCACCTCGCTGGGCTTGGTAGTCTCGTCGCACACGAATTCAAAGATATCATCGGAGTCACCACTCAGGTCCCTCCATGCGAGAACGGCCTCCCCGTCTTTACGAATATTTGTTCTAAATTGTAGACTTTGGTCCAGCAGGAATGTCTTTTCGTCTTTCTCCGGGCCTAGTGAGTCCGCAACGCCATCCTCCTCTTCTTCAGCGAGCTCTGCTTCACCCTCTTCGTATGCGCGCTGTATCACAAGCTGATATTGAAACTCTTGTCCTGTCCGTCGAATACTGGCCGCAGCATCGTTGAAAATGAGCTCTGAAGTTCCTTTGAGTGAGTGTGGGCGGACAAGATAGAGCTTCCCCTGAGGTATCTCAATGATGGACTCTTTGGAGGTGTTGCCGAAGAGGTACTTGGTCGCTATGGCTAACTTAGCAGTGCTAAATGACGATACGTGCGAGCTAATGAAGCTGAGAGGGGGCTCTTGGTGGGGCATTCAGAAGAAACGTACCATTCCTAATCATAAACATGATGGGGATGAGTCAAAGGATGGGGCGGTGCCAAGATAGCCTCACTCGATATGTCAGAGATGCGTGATGTGTATAGGTGAGTGAAGGAGAAATATTTACTCAAGATTATGACCAGGCAACGTCTTTGCTCTTGGGAGAAGCGCGTCATATTGATCACGTGTGAGCCACATGTCTTGGCACGGGAGTCACCGCACTAGGTCTCAATCTAGAGGGTGATTAGCCTTGTGGCCTTGTGGCTGCCCATTTTGCCGAAACAGTACGTCTATCAATCTTGATTGCTCCATATCTAGCTAGTCTGACTCTATCTATCTAGCATGGCCAGGTAGCTTGACATTTCTTTGCTATCCTTTGCGCATGGCCAGCCAACTCCCGACTACAATGATTGCCATATTTCTTCAGAGAGTGAGCGACAAAAATGTCTAGTGCTGAGGATTTTGAATGATTAGGCACAATCTAAGGTAAGCCAATAGGAGCTTAGACAGGCTTCATCTCAACCTGATCGATCCCGTTAGACATCCAGCTTTCCGTCCTTGAAACCTAAGTACCCCTTCGTAACCGCAGCAGAGAATGATAGCTCTGGTCGAGACCTTTTCAATCTCACTTCATCCACAGTGTCTTGAGCATATTCTCTGGCGCCCTGGGGTCCAATAGATACTTTCGGAAACGCGTTGCCAATTTTCTTCGATCGTGGGCAGTCCACAACCCAGGCATAGCGTCGAATTGGTGGTGTGGCTGCCGAATATCAACCTCTACTTCCGTCAACGGTATTACTGCCAGCCGCTTCAGTCCCTCAATCAAGTAGAAGTCGTCCTTCCACCACAATTCGTAGCCCTGTCCTGCATCCTGGTAAGATTCTCTAAAGATGTCAAGCTGAATCGAGAGTCGTAGTTGGCGTATTCCTGTAACAGACCGACTAACACCGAGTTTCAAGGCTTCATTCCAACCGGAAAATGATGACTCCCCACGAAGGTCTAAACGGATGCTACTCCACACGCGTCTCTGCCACGTAATCCTGTCTTTGACCAAAGCGCCAAACGTTACAAAATCATCGAATGAATAGATGTTCTTTGACCATGGAATGGTGTGTGCTTCGATGTAAGTCTGACGACAGACGCGGAGCAGGGAGAGGTTCATTGTCAAGGTTGAAGATTGCAAGATCTCGTCATTGGAGGAGTCATCGGAAGAGTCATCGGAAGCGTCATCCGAGACGTCTTTATAGTTGTGACCAGCCTGCAGATATTGCCCTTTCAAGAGTTTTCGGCAGGTAGTATGTGGCTTTCTCCAGACCACTGATCCATCCATGTGCACTACTTTCGTGTCCGGCGTATTCTCAGTGCAGTCTCGTTCGCAGATTCCATTTTTCCACAAGCGCAGATAAGGACTATATTTCAAGTGGATCAATTTGTTTCCTAGAACTTCTTCCCAGATAATGTTCCGGGTTTCCAAAGGCAAGGCCAGAAGAGGTGACTCTGTAGCATTGCGTTCGACACTAAATTAAATCGGATTAAGAGTCAACAATGAACGGCTTTTCTCACAGTCGAGGGGCATACATGGCTTTGACCCCCGCACTCTTTGGCTTAGAGAAGGCCATCGCCTTTTTCCTTCGCTTAGTAGGCCGCTCATATTTTCCTCCACTCGGGGTGGGAGCATATCCCGGTAGTCCTCGTTTTGACATGGTTGTTGAGCGTACCTAGATCGGTACAGGTTGTGGACCTTTTGGCTTGAGACAATGAAATGATGGAAGGTTTGAGGACGGTGAACACGGATGTTTCTTGTGCAGGTGAAGTTGCGTTTGACACTTGATGACTCAACGCCGCTTCACGAGTTCATTCCATACACTATCTTGTGGTTTGGAGTATAAAGCCGGTCTAATAGTGCCTATTGATCGGTAAATTTCAAAGCGTTTCATTACCTTACTTGCTGCTGCCTAGCATGCTGTTCGTGATGGTCAGAATAAGCTGGACAGGCCCCACCAAAGATAATGCGTATATTTCGCGGTTCCTACCTACCAAAACATCCAATTTGCGCCTACACTATCTTGTAGGGTGGATCAGATGCAACAATAAAGCTTTCTGATCTACGCTTGGTATAGGAAAAAACCAGAGTCCTCGGTGGGTGGGGAAGGCAAAATAGGGGGTCATCGTCTCTGGTGGGGGACTTGTCCAGCTTATTCTGACCTCCGTGATGGTGGGTACCATGTCTTGCCCACAGCCATGCTTCCATGACCAAATCGATCTCTATCATTGGGCTTGTGCAACTCCTTCTAATCTCGAATTGAAGCCCGATTCTCAGCTGATAATAGTAGTGTTTTGGTCTTTACCTTGAAGGATGGCATGCCCTTGCCGTCACAAACCTCACTATCTCTATGCGCCAGCTGTCACAACGGTATTTCAATTACATAAATATACCTTTCAAGCGAATCGATTCTGAGAGTCGGCTTCGCAGACCAGTTATGACAGCAGGACACATAGAGGATGGTAAATTTAGGCTTGATTGTTGAATTCGTCCCTTTTCCGCCATATTTCCTCCTGGTGAATAAAATCTATTGTTTGCGGATACATCTTGCAAAATTCTTCCTCTGGAGTAAACCAATGTCTCAAGGGAGTGACCCGGCCATAGTCCTGCATAAAGTCCTTCAAGTTTCGATCAAGGCAGTCCAGAGACATGGGGAAAGCGGGGTCAAGGACTATTTCAGTAGTAAAGTCTGGTCATAACTTTCCTCGATAAGTTGTCAATCAAAGCGAGGGAGGTACTGTAGTGCCTTTGGAGATTTCCCACATGTGTGGCTGAAAAGGGGAGTCGTCTTCGCAGCCTAGTCCATAGTCTCCGCGACAATCGACGTAACCGTCAAGTATGGACGGCAACGACCAAGCTTTAAGGCCCAAAGAAAGTCCATTATCGACTAACGCGAATTAGTCAAATAAAATTACTATACCGCACCTACTTGGGTCTTTGCAGGATCAACATACCTCGCGTGTAATAAGTATCTCTTCTCTTTCTGCCAAATTGAACCCATTTTGTCCCTGGATATATCAGACCATCAGGCGCCATCAATGCACAATTACCGCAGTTGTCATCATGGTTTTTCCACGGGCTCACAAAAGCCAATCGGGAGTCTAGAATACTGAACAAGGACTCAAAGGTCTTTGTGTGAAAAATTTTCCGGGTTCTTAATGACATCCTTCTTCGCAAACGGGAATCTGGTTTTAACACGCTTAGCCGACGGGCATGTTGGGTTTTGGCCGAGGGGAGGCGAAGCTGATTTGATATAGTATAGAGCCGGAACATGACAAGGGATCCAAATTGAATGATGAGAATATGAGAATGAAAATGTGACGAAAAGCAGTGATTATGACGATAGGGATTGGTTGATTAAGTACAAAAGAGGGTGCAGAGCACTTGAAGACATCCTTTTCAGCGTGCCAATTAGCCTGTGCAAAAATCTTTCACTTTCTTGACATTTTTCTTCTCCACCTACCAACACCTAATATACTTAGCAATCTTAGATACTTAGAATATTGACAAAAACGGGCAAAAGCATCTTTACAAGGCTTGATATACGCTTTCTAAGGCTTTTTTATTTGTTAAATTCTATAAAAGTATAAAGAAGATAAACAAAGAGAGAAATTATAGATTTTAAGAATTTGGATTTCTAAAGCCCGAAAATAAAAAGTTCGTAACCCTTTGGACCGAGGCGGATATAGCAAAAAACCGTCAATAAAAATTTTGATTATTAAATTTGATTATTTGTATTTTTTCTTTCCTTATAAAATTAAATAGATCAAAGCATTTGTTGGAGAATGGCTGGGGCAGTCTCTCCAGCAGTATTAAGCCAAATCAGGTCTAGTATATCGCAATCCTGGATCACTGTTAGCCAAGCTGTATGCCGAATAACAAAGGCTATACTTAGGGTATATCAGCTTTATTAAATATTTTATTATTTATAAGGCCTAAATTGATAAGCCAAGTATATAAATAAGTTTATATTTCTAAATAAATAGAGTAATTGAAATCTCCTATAATTAACAAGTTATAAGCCCGGCTAGTATTTATATATTTATATAAAGAAAAAAAATTTCAAAATTTCAATTTATAAATATTATTATTTTATTTACCTTTATATTAAATTATAAAAGTAATATATAGGAAAATAATTATTCTAGAAGGGATCTCCAACTATTATAATTAAGCCTCCGAAATATAAGCTACCTTTATTAAAGAAGGATCCTAATTAGTTATTAATAAAAATAAAAATAATATCGATAATAATTTGCCTTTAATAAATAAGAAAGCCTATATTATTATTATTCTGATATATAAATTATATATTAAAAACTTTTTTAATAACAAAAAGAATATTATAAAAATATAAAAGCTTCTAAAAAATAAATTTTAAAAGAAAAATAATTATATTATATATATAACTATTCAATATTTAATTAATATAAATTCTATTATTTTCAAAAATATTAGTAAATATATTAGCTATTTGCGTTATCAGAATAGTTACTTAATAATAATAATATAAACTATAAATAAAATAATATTAATTTATTTATTCCTAAAAAGTCTCCTAAATAAAATAAAGTTATATTAAATTTAAATTATTTAAATAACAAATAATATTAATAGGAATATTACCTTTGAAGAGATTATTAAAACAGTATTTATTTATAATAAACAACGAAGTTAAAAAGGTTTTGTAAGGGTATATTACTTAATAAGGGGGGTAGGGCAAGAGCCTAATACCCTCGCAGCTATCGTTTTGGCCCGGTGGCCGAACGGTAGCGATCCTTATAGGCTCCTCGAAAGCCTTAAAGGTAGGGAATTTTAAAAAGCAAGGGAAAACGAAAAATAATAGTAATAATAATAATAAAAAGGAAAATAATAAAAATACTAAATCGAAATACTTTTATTATAAAGGAATTTATATAAAAGGAAAATATTAATATTTAAATAGCAACCTCCGTCCTAATAGTTAGAAGCTAAAAAATAAAGAATTCCTCCTTAAAAATAATAAAGAAAAAACAAGACAGGTCCTAAGGGTATATAACTTTAAAACGATTATTAATTTTAAAAAAGTATTAATAATACGATTAGTATATAATATATTTAGAAAATTAAATATTTATTTAAATTTAGGAGTTAAGATTTATATTTATTTTAAATATTAATATTTTATTTCCTATTATATATATAATTACCTTATTAATAGAATTAATAATATTATTATAATAACAAAAAAAAACTTTATTATTATAATAATTAATAATAATAAAGAAGTCGAACTAATAAATATATATTATATTTTAAAGAGCTAATATAATATTATTTTAATAATAAAACTGGCTAAAAAAGGATATATAATATTATTTAAGGGAAATTTTTTTAATATTAAGGATAAAATAAGGAAAACGTTATTTTCAAGTTAAAAAACAGGTAATAATTATTTTATTCCCTAATCCCTTTTAAAATATTAAAAGTATATTAGGAATATTAAAACAAAAGACGTTCTAGCCTTATAAAGGCTTTAATATATACACTTTAAATATATTAAATAATTTTAATAAAAAATATAATAAAAATAACTTTTGGAATAAATATTAGATAAAATAATAAATTTAAAAATATTATATTATCGGAATAATAATATAAAATTTGTATTATAAGAAAATAATTTTATATTTTTAATTACAAATTAATAAAGAATAAATAAGCAATATTTTTAAACGAATAATAATTTATAAATATCGTTAAAAGTAAAAAAATTACTCTTATAAAAAATAATAAAAAATATATTTTAATATTTATTAATAAATATATTAATATAATAATTATTTATTTTTTTCTTTTATAAGAAGCAAACTTTATTAATAATTATATTAGGAATTATATTAAAAAGAATAATATTAAAGGATATATTATTAATTATTTATATAAAAATAATATAAAAGAATTTATTAATTTGTAAATATAAATAATTCTTAATTAAGCTAGTATTTAATAAGAACCGATATTATTATATAATCTTTATTAAAACGGTATTATTAAGCGAAATAATAAAATATTATTTAAATTAATTAGAATAATATTATTTTATTTAGGATTAAATAAAGATTTTTAGGGAGAAGCTTTAAATTTTATAATATATATTAAAAAGAAGCTTCTTATAATAATATTTAATAGAAAAATATTATATAAAAGATAAATTAAAAAGAAATTAAATATTAATTATATAAAATTATTCGGATATATTTATTAAATATATAATAAAAATATTTATAAATAAAATTTTAAATTCCGGAGTATTAAATCTAAATTCTTAAGATTTAATAATAATTTTAATTAATATTAAATATAAAATTAAAAAGTTAAAAAATTAAAGTTTTTAGTTTATATTATTTTTAATAAAATAATATTAATAAAAATATATTTATTTAAAATAAAGAATAATAAAAAAATTATTTTTAATATTTTTAATAAAATAGATAATATATTAATAAATAAATAATCTATAAATATAAAAGCAAATATTTAAAATAATAATAATAATAAGGAAATTAGCTTTAGCCTTAATATATAAAACGGATTTAAGGAAACTAATATTCAAAATATTAAATTTAATAAAATAATTAATTTTAACTTTAATAAATAAAATATTAAATAAATATTAAATATAGAATTAAATAAAGAAATTATAATTTATATTAATAATATATTATTTTTATATAATAAATAAAAAATATTAAAAATATAATAAATACTTTTTTAAACTTATTAAAAGCTATTATTATTATTAGAATATTAATTAAAACGGTTTATAAAACCTTATTTATTAATAAACTATTATAATCTTTAAAAAGGAGTAAGGAGGGGAAGATTTCCTTTTATATAAATTTCCTAAAAGGTTAAAAATTAATAAGAAATATTCTTAAAGCTAAATAAAAATTAATAAAAATTAATATTCTAATTAAAATTAAATATAATAAAATCTAAAAAAATATAAAAAGTTAAAAAATTATTATTAAAATATAAAATATTTTTAAGAAAATAAATATTATTAATTAAGTTAAATATCAAAGGCGAAATTATTAAATATAAAATTTAATAAATTATCAAAGGTTTTGAATAAATAAAAAGAATAAATTATAATATTATTTTTTTATTAATTATAAAGATTTTAAGTTAAAAAGTACTTCTAGCTTTAAGAATAAAATATAATATAAAAATAAAATATTTTAATATCGATATTACCTTCTTAAAAATAACTTTTAAAGAAGAAATATAAATAGAATAATTTTATAAATATATTAACGATATAAATAATATATATTATTTAGAAAAAGCTTTATATAATTTTAAATAACTATTTAGGAAATAAGGAAAAATAATAATAATAAAATTAAATAATTTTAATTTTAAATAATTTTAAAAAGACAACTTTATTTTTATTAATAATAAAGGAATAATTATAACTATTTATATAAATAATCTATTAATATTCTTAT
>JAABUQ010011911.1_pt1 | contig 10952 bp, 11 predicted proteins | sample 5560001 | NCBI WGS metagenome assembly JAABUQ01 (sample SAMN10711888, study PRJNA513371) | rock metagenome | isolation source: Antarctica rocks | place: Antarctica: Victoria Land, Finger Mt nord | collected 2015-12-18
AAAAGTCGACCAATCGGCCGTCGCGAAGTCGACGGCGGGCCAGGCCGAGGCCGAAATCATGATTGGCGTGCGCGACTTGGCCCGATGCGGGCCAACGGCCCACGCTTCATCAGAGTATCCCTAGGTCGCCCAAGCTTCCCAGCTCCGCCAAGACGGTAATCTAGCGCTGTCAGAAAATTGCCCTATTTTTCTGACACAATATCTTGAAATTTGTCAGAAAAAAGCTATAGTTTCTGACAGATGACTTCCAACTCGACCTCCGAACAGGTTCGCCGAACCATTCGGACTTCCGAAGATCGAGTTTTCACGACCAGAGACATCCTCAATAGCACACCGGGCGCTACCCGGGATTTGATTGATCAGGTCATCTCCCGCATGGTCCGCAGCGGAGAGCTACAGCGGATCAGTCGGGGTCTCTTCAGCCGACCGAAAATCCACCCCGAGCTAGGGGCCCTATCGCCCGACACCCGCGATATTGCTGCTGCCGTCGAGCGCAGCATCGGCATGCCCGTCATCCCGAGCGGAGCCTTCGCCCTAAATGCGCTACACCTATCGACGCAGGTGCCGGCGAAACCGGAATTTCTGACGGCTGGTCCAAGCCGGACGATCCACATACGCAACCTACCGATCCGCCTAAAGCACGCCTCTGCCCGCCGCTTTCGCATTAAGAATTACGTCGTGCAGCTCATTGTTGAAGCGCTGCGAATACTCGGCCGCGACGGAATAACTGATAAAGATCTCAAGACGATCCGAGAGATCATCTCCGACACCGATCGTCAAGAGCTCACGAAACACATTGGCGACGCGCCGGTGTGGATGCAACCGCATCTGCGTCGGATCGTCGCCTAATGATCTTCCAACAGCTGGCATATCTTACGACACCGGAGCGCGCTGAATACATTAGTGCAGCAGCGGCCGAATCCGGATTTAGTGAGTTTATAATCGAAAAGGACTTCTGGGTCGTCTGGTTACTGGAGCATCTCTTCGCGATCTCGCCCGAACTTGGGCCTTTCACTTTTAAGGGCGGGACATCTCTCTCGAAGGGCTTCAAAGCGATCCAACGCTTCTCCGAAGATATCGACGTTTCGATCAGCCGCACAACGCTCGGCTTTGACGACGAAGCCTATTTCTACAATGCGCCTTCCCCTAAGGAAACAAAGCGCCGAGTCGAGCAGATTCGCGAGAAGGTACGCAGCTATACGACCGGCTCGTTGCTGCCCGCACTACGCGCAAGAATAGACGGGACACTCAGTGGGGAATGGTCGCTTGAGACGCATGAACCTGGAAGCCTTCGCTTTCGATATCCCACGGCACAACTAGGCACGCTTGGATATATCCGACCTGATGTGCTGATTGAGAGTTCGGGCATGCGGACAGCTGGCCAGCCGAGGACATCACGATAACGCCGTATATTGCGGACGCCGTAACAGCCGTAACTGGAAGCATAGCTGTTCATGTCCTTGATCCGCAGCGCACTTTTTGGGAGAAGGCCACAATCCTTCACGAGGTAGCGCACCGCGACGAAGCTCTCCCTTTTCCTGAAAGATATTCGCGCCATTACTACGATCTAACCAGGCTCGCTGGGTTGAAGATCGGCAGCTCTGCCATACGAAACACCGCCTTGCTTGACGCAGTCGCACGATTCAAGAGCGTCTTCTTTTCTTCGAATCGCGCCCGCTACGATCTCGCAAAAGCAGGGTCGCTTCGTCTGGTGCCGCCAGCGTCCCGTCGTAACTCGATCGGCCGCGATTACAAGCAAATGGCAATAATGCTCTTCGGCGAGATCCCAACGCTAGACGACGTCCTCGCACAATTGGCTGCCCTTGAAACTCGGATCAACGGGTGACTTCCAGCTACCCTTATCTGTCGCGTCCAAGCCCCTCTTGTTGTGCCAGTCCCTCCGCCCGTAAGAACTGGCCGCTCCCGACCTGCTCCCGCCGCCCCGAGTTGATTGTCTGCTCGTGCTCGTGCTCATGCTCGTGCCGCCGATCGGCAGAAGGTCTAACCCGCTCGCGCTGCTCCTTACGCTCCCGTAGCCACTCCCGGAAGGGCTCAGAGCGTAACTCTAGCTCAACGTGTCGCCGTGGTATCTTGCCCGCGAAAAAGAGCGAGCCGACATGATCATCAAGACGGGAGACGCCGAGTTCACGGCGGTACCGAACGTGACAAGAGGCGACGCGGCGGCGATCCGTGCAGCCGAAGCGGCGATCCTCGACGCGCTTCGCAGCGACGGAATCCTCGCGATTAACTGGATACGTCGAGCTCCGGTCCGCAATGATCCAGAGGTGGCGAGTGACGGCTCCGAAACGGTAATGCTTCCGCGAGCCGTACTGACGCAACTGGAAGATGACCTTCGGGCGGTGCAGGATCGACTTGTCCGATTAGAAGCGTCTCAAGGCGTTCCGCGCGGGCCGAAACATCGGCCAAGAGCAGCAAAATCCTCGTGACGGGTTTAGCAGAGGCATGTCTTCCAAGACGGTATCCCGGCCGGATAACGCCGTCTCACGGGGCTGGAGACGACCCGCTCGGGCCGGCCGCCGAGGCAACAATGGTAGACCCGAACAGGTTCGACGCAAGGAGGAATTTTCTATGGCGATTTTTAGGCGTGTGGTACTCCCACTTTTAATTGTTCTGTTCGCCACTGCCGCGCTACCGGGCGCTGCCGCTACGAACCCGAGTACGATCAACGACGCACGGCGATGCAATGCCGCATTTGAAGCCGAAAACGCCTTAAATGCGATTTTCTACTGTCGTTATGCCGCCGAAGATCTTATCGTCGACGCCAGCAACACCGACAACGAAGTAGAGAAAGCTGTCAATACGTCGATGTCGGGATACTTTTTTGGCAAAGTAGCCGCCGCGTACCGGGCAAGAGGAGACGAGGTGCGCGGGCGGCGATTTTTAGAGCGCGCGCTTAGCATCGCGGATACAAGCAAGTTCCAAGCTCGCGCGACGCAACTACGAGCTGAAAAGCAGATCATGCAGCAATGGGACGCGGCGAAAAACCCTTGGTGAACATCGACCCAAAAGAAGCCGGCGAGTATAAAAGGGCTGCCTAAACCGCGTCGCGGGCGCAGTGAGGGATCCATCTTCCAGCGCAAGGACGTGTCGTTTTGCACGTACGTGACGCTGCCGCCGGCCCCGACGGTAAGACGCGCCCGCGGTATGTCTAAGCGCCAAACAAGCCGGATGTGCTCTGCGTCTCGAGCAGCTCAAAGTTGCCGTCGCAAGCGGCGCCGTCGTCAAGACGCGCGCCGATCGCACGACCCTCGGGACCTATCTGCGTTCGTGACTTGCCGGTAAGGAAGTCCGCGAGAAAACGCGTGCGCAGTACGCCTGGATCGTCAACGATTATCTCATCCCGCGGCTAGGCGCCGTGCGTCTCGAACAGCTGGACTTCGAAGCGCTTCAGGCGTTCCAGGCCGACTTGCGCAGAGATGACCCCGGGAATCGCACGCGGCAACTGTGCTACGACATCCTGCGCGCCGCGCTCAACCGCGCCGTCGTCACGAAGGCCATTCGCGCGAATCCCATGCTCGGCATCGAACGCCCGCGGGTCGAGCGCCGCGAGGTTGCACCGTGGCTGCACGACGAAGCGCAGCGCGTCATCGAAGCGTCGCGCGGCGACCGCTTTCATGCGCTGTACGTGATCGAGCTACGGCTAGGACTTCAGTTTCCGGGTGAGGTGCTCGGGTTGCGTTGGGACGTCGATGTCGACATGAAGGCGCGCACGATACGGGTTGGCGGACAACTCGCCACCCGCGGCCGGCAACGAGCCGCCACGAAGACGGTCGCGCGCCGCCGCGAGCTCAGCATGCCGCCGGCCGTTCACGACGCCCTCGTTGCGCACCGCGCGCGCCTGCTGAGCGAGGGGCTTCGGTCGTCGCCGTGGGTGTTTCCAAACGTTCAGGGAGGCCCGCAGAGCGCCCGGAACTTCGTGCGCGATTCCTTCGAGAAGGTCGTTGCGCGCGCCGCCGTGCGCCGCGTGCGGCCGTAGGATATGCACCACACCTTCGCGACCTTGGCGCTGCTCGCCAGGGTGCATCTCAAAACCGTTTCGCGCATGCTCGGGCACGCCAATGAGGTCGAGACGCTGCGGACCTACACGCACTATATCCCGGCGCAGATGGAGGACGCCAACGCCCGGATCGAGGCGCTCTGGGCTAAAGGCGGAGACTGAGACCCGCAAAACCGTTCGAATTTCTCACGGTGTGTTTTGAGGTGTTGGAGGCGAGGCGCGAAAATCGAAAACCCGCAGATTCGTAAGAACCCACGGGCTTTCTGATGCTCCCGAATCTGGACTCGAACCAGAGACCCGCTGATTAACAGTCAGCTGCTCTACCAACTGAGCTATTCGGGATCGCGCCGTACCGCTCTGCGTGCTTCGCGGAGCCGGATGTCCGCCCTTTCGGGCGACACCTCATCATACCAGGCGGCACCGGCCACGTCGAGCGAGCGCATCGGCGATGCATGCGCCCAAATGAATTGACACCGGCGGTCGCCGCCTGGTACAGTTCCGCTCGAAAATGTGTCGCATCGTCTGTTGCCGGGTCTGTCTCTGCTGTCACCCGCTCGCGGGTTGGCGCGGTACGCTCATCGGCTGACGGACTCTCCAGTTCGCCTTCCGAGAAGCTCCCTCGTCGGCCTCGTCGTCGGCACGTTCGTCGGCCTCTCGGGGATCGGCGGCGCTTCGGTCCTCGTTCCGCTCGTCGTCCTGGCGCTGCACGTAAAACCGAGCCTCGCGATCGGCACCGACCTGTTATAGAGCGTTCCGACGAAGATGTTCGCGCTCGGGCCGCACGCGCGCCGCGGTAACGTCGATTGGCCGATTACGCGGGCATTGCTCGCCGGTGGCGTGCCAGGCTCACTCGCGGGGCTCGCCGCCTACGCGATCTTGCGCGCACACGTCAGCGAACTGACGCTTCAAACGATGTTAGAAGCACTCGCCCGGGGAACGCACGTCGCCGCGCAAAACGAACGACGTTGCGGAAATCGTGCTCGAGAGCAGCGAGCCGCTGCCGCTCGACGCGGTCGGGGCCCAGGCCGGACTCGCGCGCTTTATTTTGCTCCATGGTATCGACATCGTCGCCGGTGGCACTGTTCTCGCGACGCTCGGAAACACGACGGAGCCTCGTGCCGGTCGGCCATCTGCTCGACCGCGCCGAACGCGCGCGGCGAAGCGGTCATCGCGGCGCCGTCGTATGGCTGACCGGATTGCCGGCAGCAGGAAAGTCGACCATCGCAATGGAGCTCCATCGCCGTCTCTTCGAACGCGGCATACAAACGTACGTCCTCGACGGTGACAATTTCCGAACGGGTCTGTGCGCGGATCTGGGCTTCTCAGTCGCCGATCGCTACGAGAATATCCGGCGGGGCCGGGGAAGTCGTCGCGCTCTTCGCGGACGCGGGGCCCGTCGTAATCGCCGCCTTCATCTCGCCTTCACGCGCCGGCCGCGAACGCGCGCGCGCCATTGCCGGCGACGCGATCGTCGAGGTCCACGTACGCGCCGGCGCCGATGCGTGCGAACGCCGCGATCCCAAGGGACATTACCGCAAAGCGCGCGCGGGTCAGCTCTCCGGTTTTACCGGTACTTCCGGCGAATACGAGCCCCCCGCTCACGCCAGACCTCGTGCTCGACACCGAGCAGCTTTCGGTCGGCGAAGCCGTCGATCTCCTCGAAGCGTTCGTGCGCGAACGGGTGACGGTGGGCGCAGCGGCGTCGCGCTGACGGCAGCTAGCGCGCTGAAAAGCCGCGCACGCGCGCACGGCGAAACGGGCTCGCATGGCGTCGCGCGCGCAGAGCGTCTTTCACAACCGCAGTTTTAGCCTGTTCTTCGCGGGGCAGGCGTTCGCGTACGTCGGAGACGGCCTGCGGCTCATTGCGATTCCGTTGCTCGTCTATCACCTGACGGGGTCGGCACTTTCAACCGGCATCACCTATGCGCTCGAATACGGCCCCTTCGCGCTCTTCGGGCTCATCGGCGGATCCCTCGCCGACCGGCTCGATCGCCGAATGCTGATGATCGGCTGCGATCTCGTGCGCTTCGTGGTGATGACGCTTTTCGCCGTCGGCTACGCGCGCGGGGCGCTCTCGATCCCGGGGATCTACGTCGGCATCGTACTGCTCTCGATCGCCGCGGCGATCTTCATCGGCGGGCAGGCCTCCGCGATTCCCTACCTCGTCGGAAAAGATCGCGCGACCCAGGCGGTTTCGGCGCTGCTCGCAGCGGAACAAGTGTCGCTGACGATTCTTCCGCCGCTCGGCGGCGCACTCTTTGCGCTCGTCGGCCCGCTACCGGCGCTCGTCGTCAACGCGCTCACGTATCTGGTCTCGCAGGGATCACTTGCGGCGATCGACACCCTCGGGCCCGAGCGCGCGTTCGGGATCCCCACACTGCACGACATCGGCGCGGATGTCATGACGGGCTTTCGTTTCCTGTGGCGCGATGCGACGATGCGCATGCTCTCGGGCGTATCGCTGCTGTTCAACTTCTTTGCGCTCATGACGACCGCCGTGTTCATCCCATTTCTCAAGCGCGATTTTGGCGCAAGCGATGCCGTCGTCGGCGCAACGCTCGGCATCGGTGCGATCGGCGCGGTCGTGGGGTCTTACGTGGCCGGCAGCATTCCAACGTCGTGGGCGTTCGGGCGCGTCCTCGTCGTCGCGTACGCACTCGACGCGCTGATGTTCGTGCCGGTCATGCTGACGCACCGGCTTGAGGTCGCGGTCACGTTCCTCGCGCTCACCAATGCGTGCGTGTTCTTCGAGATCGCCCAGATCGTGGGCTGGCGTATGCGCGTCACGCCGCAAGCACTGGTCGGCCGCGTTTTTGGCGCGGTGCGGCTCGTCGTGCTCGTCGGCACGGTGCCGGGCGCCCTCCTCGGCGGCTACCTCGCCGACCGCTACGGCGCACGAACGCCGATCGTCGTCTCCGGCATCGGGTATCTCGCGATGGGGCTCATCATCGCCTCTTTTCCCGCGATCAGGCGCGAGCGGCGCTAGGGCGCAATGCCGGCGGCGGGCAAAACGCGGTGCGGCGCAAGAAAAAGAGACCGCGCTAGCCGCGGTCTCTTTTGTCAGAACGGCGCGAAAACTTAGGCGCCGACCAATTCCTTCGCGAGGCCCGCGGCCGCGCGGAGCGCCTCCGCCTTATCCGTCTTTTCCCACGGCAGGTCCAAATCGGTCCGGCCGAAGTGGCCGTACGATGCGGTCTGCTTGTAGATCGGACGGCGCAGGTCGAGGTGCGCGATGATCGCTGCCGGCCGCAGATCGAAGTGCGCGCGCACGAGTTCCGCGATCTTTTCCTCGGCGATCTTCGCGGTACCGAATGTTTCGACGAGCACCGAGACCGGGTGCGCGACGCCGATCGCATACGCGACCTGCACCTCGCAGCGATCCGCAAGGCCGGCCGCGACGACGTTTTTCGCGACGTGGCGAGCGGCGTATGCGGCCGAACGATCGACCTTGGTCGGATCCTTTCCTGAAAAAGCACCGCCACCGTGCCGCGCCATTCCGCCGTACGTGTCGGCGATGATCTTACGGCCCGTCAGTCCGGCGTCGCCCATCGGCCCGCCGATGACGAAGCGGCCCGTCGGGTTCACGTAGACGCGCAGATTCGCATCGCGCAGGTGCGCCGGCACGACGCGATCGATGACGCGTTCCGTGACGTCCTTGCGAATCTTCTCGAGCGAGACGTCGGGATCGTGTTGCGTCGAGATGACCACCGCATCGACGCGCATGGGTTTATCGCCCTCATACTCGACGGTGACCTGCGATTTCCCGTCGGGTCGCAAATACGCTAGTTCGCCGCTCTTGCGCGCGGTCGCAAGCGTCCGCGTGAGGTTGTGCGCGAGCACGATCGGGAGCGGCATGAGCGATTCGGTGTCGCGGCACGCGTAGCCGAACATCATGCCTTGATCGCCGGCACCGGTCGATTCGAACGGGTCGTGATTGCCCGCGCGGGTCTCGAGGGACGTATCGACGCCGAGCGCGATGTCGGGAGACTGCTCGTCGAGCGAGACGTTGACGCCGCAGGTCGCTGCGTCGAAGCCGACCGCCGAAGTGTTGTAACCGATGTCCGCGATCGTCGAACGGACGAGCCTGGGAATATCGACGTACGTCGAAGTCGTGATCTCACCCGCGATGTGCACCTGCCCGGTGATGACGAATGACTCACACGCGACGCGCCCCAGCGGGTCGTCTTTGAGAATCGCGTCGAGCACGGCGTCGGAGATTTGATCCGCGACCTTATCGGGGTGACCCTCGGTAACGGACTCCGACGTGAAGAGTCTGCGATACGCCAACTAGGTGCCCTCCGACCAGGAAGCCATGTATTTGCGCTGTTCGGGCGTCGGCGCGTCGATGTCGATCTTCATCGACGCAAGCTTGAGCTTGGCGACCTCTTCGTCGATGTGCGTCGGGACCGGGTAGACCCTCTTCTCGAGCGTCTTATAGTTTTGCGCGAGGTAGCCGGCCGCCATCGCTTGATTGGCGAAGGACATGTCCATCACCGAAGGGGGATGGCCTTCGGCCGCGGAGAGGTTGATGAGACGGCCTTCGGCCAGGACACGCACCGTGCTGCCGCTCTTGAGTTTGTGCGCGTCGACGAACGTGCGTGGCTGCGACTTGGAAACGGTGAGCGCTTCGAGCGCCTCGAGATCGAGTTCGTCGTTGAAGTGGCCGGAGTTACAGACGATCGCGCCGTCCTTCATCGCTTCGAAGTGCTCGGCCGAGATGACGTGATAGTTGCCCGTCACGGTAACGAAGATGTCCCCGCGCTTCGCCGCTTCGGCGATCGGCATGACGAGGAAGCCGTCCATCGCCGCTTCGAGCGCTTTGCGTGGGTCGATCTCCGTGACGATGACGTTCGCGCCCAGACCCTTGGCGCGCGACGCGACGCCGCGGCCGCACCAGCCGTAACCCGCCACGACGACCGTGTGCCCTGCGAAGAGGGCGTTGGTCGCGCGAATGATGCCGTCGATCGTCGACTGCCCGGTACCGTAGCGATTGTCGAACATGTGCTTGGTGAGCGCATCGTTGACGGCGATCACCGGGAACGGCAGCACGCCGTCCTTCTGCATCGCGTGAAGACGGATGACACCCGTTGTCGTCTCCTCGCAGCCGCCGATCATGTCGGCCAGCAAATGATTGTGCTTCGTGTAGATCGTGGTGACGAGGTCGCAGCCGTCGTCCATCGTCATATGTGGCTTGCTCGCGACGACCGATTCGATGTGCTTGTAATACGTCGCGTTGTCTTCGCCTTTGATCGCGTGAGTCGGGATCGTGAAGTGCTCGGAAAGCGCCGCCGCCACGTCGTCCTGCGTCGAGAGCGGGTTGGACGCGCAGAGTTCGATCTCGGCGCCGCCGGCTTGCAGGGCGAGCACGAGATTTGCGGTTTCCGTCGTCACGTGCAGGCACGCGCCGATGCGCACGCCGGCAAGCGGTTTTTCTTTTGCGAAGCGTTCTTTGATCTGCCCGAGCACGGGCATGAACGTCGCGGCCCATTCGATCTTGGAGCGGCCCTGATCAGCGAGGGAGCGGTCCTTGACGTCGCCGAGCTTCTTGTCGATGACTTGCACTGAGACTCCTTACGTGTTGTCGTGCGTTTGCTACTCGCTGATCTTTGAAACAATCACAAAGCGATCCGGGGTGACTTCGCCCCGGCGCGTCCAAATACCTAAACGTGGATATCGAAACGTATTTCGAATCGCTGGCGGCGGCGACCCCGACGCCCGGGGGCGGCAGCGCTGCCGCCTTAGTCGCAGCCGCGGCAGCCGCTTTAGTCGCAATGGTCGCTCGTATCGTTGCCGCCAACCCGAAGTTTGCCGACCGGCACGCGCTTGCGACCGACCTCATTGCGACGGCGGACGAGCTGCGTCGGCGCTCCCTCGCCGGACGCTACGAAGACGAGCGCGCGTACGGCCGTGTCGTGGCCGCGACGGCGCTTCCCAAGGCCACTTCCCAGGAAAAAGCCGCACGGACCGCCGCTCTGCAGGCCGCGTTCGCGGAGGCGGCCGCCACACCCCTAGCCGCGGGCGAGACCGCAAAGCTCGTTGCGACGCTCGCCGAACGCGCGCTGACGCTAGGGAACGCGCACCTCGTCGGCGACATCGGCACGGCCGCGGAGTTCGCACAGGCGGCCTTTGCCTCGGCCGCGATCAACGTGCGCGGGAACCACACGTACATGCAAGATCGCGCGCTCGTGGACCAGCAGGCCGCCTTGCTCGCGCGCTACGAGCGCGAGATCGCAGCAGTGGTCGCGCGCGTGCGCTTCGAAGTCGGTCGCGCCTTCGCGTTGGCCTGAAACATTGGCGGCGCGAGCTGCGATCCCTCAGCGTGTGGCGACGGCGTCGCTGCGGCGTCGCTGGGTTGACTTGTGCGTTCTTTTTTTGAGCGCTAGCAATTCGCTTAAGCTTCCCTCGAGCGTGCGTTGTCCGAGCATGCTCAGCACTGCCTCTTGCGCCTCACCAGCGAGTGTCTGAAAAAAATCTTCGACGTGGGAGCTTACGTCGCAAAGATGCGGCACATCCGGCCGAGCGACCCAGAGTCTCTTATCTTCCGTCACCGATGTATAGATTTCGCGGAGCGTAATATCGTGCGCCCCTCTAGCGAGACGCACGCCGCCGGTCTTTCCCAACGTCGAGCGTACGAGTTTGTCTCGACCGAGCGGCACCAGCAGCTTTCGTACCAAGCTCGAGGTCGAGCCCAAGCCATTGGCAAGTTGGGCCGACGTCATAAGGCCCCCACCTTCTTGTTCGGCGTTGGCGAGGGTCAGCATCATCTGCAGTGCGGTTGGAAAACGGATATCGATCATTTCGGGACCAGAAAGATACGGTGTTACTTGTCAAGCGTTTCCGTAGAGAGGGTCGAAGACGCGGCCGGATTTGAGGACCCCGTAGGCGAGAGTGAGCAGTTTGCGCATTGCAGCGGCAACGATGGTCATCTTCGTCT
>JAABUQ010011912.1_pt1 | contig 10951 bp, 16 predicted proteins | sample 5560001 | NCBI WGS metagenome assembly JAABUQ01 (sample SAMN10711888, study PRJNA513371) | rock metagenome | isolation source: Antarctica rocks | place: Antarctica: Victoria Land, Finger Mt nord | collected 2015-12-18
AATCGCGTGAATCCACTCGTCGCCGCGGCGTCCGCGCGGCTCCTGACGCTCGGCTACCGAGCAGTCCAGCCGCGTGATCGCTTTCGTTGGCCGCCTCGAGCAGCGCCCGCGAGTCCTTCGGCGACAGTGCAGGTGCGACGCGAATTACTCTGGCGGGTCCACTGAGGCACCCGCGGTCTGCGCGCGATGCACACGAGATCCCGCTCGGTTAGCAGAGACGTGACGGCCAGATGACCGCGTGGGTGCTCAGCAAGAGCCTCAGCCGAGGGGACATGGCCATCGCGACAGGGCTCGCCGAGAGTCGCGTGGACCAGATCGTCCGCGAGACCTTCCGCGCCTCGGGCTCTGGCAAGGTCGAGGCACTCATGGCCCAGGACAAAGGTCTGACTCGCCGTAGCGATCGCGTGACGGTGGTTGGCCGTTCCCGCCCGGGCGGGTGAACGCGAGCGCGCCGGGGGCAGCGGCCGCCGAACGATCTGTTTCGTCTCGCAGTCAGCGGAAATCGCGGAGTCGCGCGACTGTTTTGGTCGCCAGCGCAGCCGCGACAGCTCCCCTGCGGCTCGGATTCTGTCCGGCGCGTAAGCGGACGCCAGAGCGACTCCGCGCGGCGTTGTGGCTGCGCTACGGTCCCGGCGATGGACCCAGAACCTGCCGCCTATCGGTTCGGTGTCTCCGGCTTGCCATCGTCGATGCCGGAGCTGGGTCAGACCGTCGGTCGCTACGAGGAGCTGGGCTTTGACTTCGTCGCCGAGGGCGATCACGTCGGTGGCCTGTCGCCGTTCTCGCTGCTGACCGCCGCGGCGGCGGTCAGCGAACGGCTGAGGCTGCGCACCTATGTTCTCAACGCGAGCTTGTGGAACCCGGTCCTGCTGGCGCGTGACGCCGCGACCCTTGACCGCCTCAGCGATGGGCGCCTCGAGCTGGGGCTTGGAGCCGGCACGGTGAAAAGCGAGTTCGATGCTGCTGAGATCCCGTGGCAGGCTGCGGGCGACCGGATCGCCCGGATGACCCAGACGCTGCTGCGAGTCCGCGAGTGCCTGGCCGACCCCGATCACCAACCGCAGCCTGTGCAGGGACGGGTTCCGATGCTGGTTGGTGCGATGTCACGTCAGGGGTTGGCCGTCGCTGCCGAGCACGCTGACATCATCGCGTTCTCCGCGCTGCGTCACAAACGGGGCCATCCACCGGGAACGCTGACAGCCGCAACGGCCGAGGAAACCGACGAGCTCGTTACCACGGTCCGGAACACCAGCACTCGAGCGGTTGAGAGCGACGTGCTGCTACAGGTTGTTGAGCTGGGCCGGGATCCCCTCACAGGCGCCAAGGCCTACATCGAACGCGAGGGCGAGCCAGAAGATCCACGAGTTCTCGTCGAGTCCCCCTGCGCGCTGTTCGCGCGCAGCGCTGCGAAGGCCGCTGCTGAGATCGAGCGTCGACGCGCGCGCTGGGGGTTCACAAGCATGACGACGTTCAGCCCATCGGCGGACGCGCTCGCGGCAGTCCTCAACGAGCTTCGCTAGAAACCCTCCCCGCCTGATCGATCGATGAGGCGTGACCGCCGCATCATCGCCGCTGCAGCCGCGAGCGACCGGCTGCTGCTCCGCGACCGACCCAAGCCGAAGCAGAAATCCCCAGCGGGACAGCCCGGCGACGTCGCGATCGTCGGATCCGGGTCGTCTGAAGCCTCGACCGCGCTCGTGCTTCTGCCCCATCGGAGCGCCGGCATAGGTACCGCGGATTGGCCGGTCTCGGCGCGAGCCCTGCAAGCGGGCGAAGAGCAGGGTGAGCACCAGCGTCCGGATGTGCCCACCGTCGGCGTCGGTCATGAGCACCCTGTGGTAGCGCGCGTTCTCGCTGCTGGTGGTCGAGTCGTGCTCTTTAGCTCGGGTTGGCATCTCTCGCCGATGGCTGAGGGGCTGCCCTACTCGATCAGCAAAGGCGCGGTGCACCAGATGACCCGGTCGTCCGGTGCACCGCGCGGGCGACCGCGCGATCACCGCGCTGCGATCAATCCGGGCCCGTCAATACCGGCTGGCGACCCAGGAGCGTTGGGAGGAGCTGCGCTCGGCGTTCCGGCGCGGCGCTCGGGGCGCCGGCCGACATCGCAAGCCATCGTGCGCTGGCTGGTGTCGGCGCAAAGCGCGTGTATGACCGGGCAACCGATCGACGCTGAGGAAGCCGCTCGCCACTGAAAGCCTGTGCACAGCCACTGCTGATTGCAGCCACATGGCCGCGACGACACCTGCTGAGGGCAAGGGCATTCTCAAACTGACGCGGGTCGGGCTCCTGGCGCCCGCTGGACGCTCAGGGCCGTCCTGAAACACGACCGCCACGATCCCAAACTCATGTGCTGCATCACGCCGCTCGCTTCGCTTCGCCGCCGCCACGCCAGCTCCGCTTGCGCTGTGCTCTTGCGCTCCTGTCTGCCTCACCATCCGCTGAGTGCAGTGGCGCCTTGGAAAGAGAACGCTCGTATCGCATGCGCTGATCGCTGGCGGGCTTTACCGCGCTACGGTCGCGTGATCGACCCTGTCCGCCTGACGCGTGCGGCTAGTCGCTGAAGCCGGACCAGCAGCCCGATCATCGGGCTGTCGTTAGGTGGGAAGAGGCCGAACTGCTGGGAGAGGCCGAGCAGGTCGTAGTGGATCATCCAGTGGCAGATGAGGCCGTCACGGAGTTCATAGACATCGACGCCCTCGATCTCGACGCGCCGCCCGGTTGGGGCATACGCGAGCGCGGGCTTGCCCCACAACTGGAGGTCTCCGGTGAATGTGCCGGTCATTTGCCACGGCACCGCGAGCCCGTCGCGGTCGAGCGCTAGGGTGGCGCCGGTGCCCTCGAAGCAGACATCGGGAATCGCGCGGAACAGTGTTTCGCTGAATGCCCTGAACTCGGCAGGGCAAACGGCAGCAAGGGTCGCGGTCGTGCGCCGACGGCCAGCTCTTGCAGTTCGCTGAGCCTCCGGTCGACATTCAGATGCAGCATCACGCGTTCCTTGTCGACGACGCGACGTTCGACCACCTGCTTGCCGAACTCGAGCGCCGAGACATCCCGCGTCGGGCCGACCCGCAGAAGTCGCAGGTCGGCATCAACACGAACCACGGCGGTCGAGGCGTGTACTTCCACGACCCTGCCGGCCACGCTCTCGAGGCGTTGACGGCTCCGTACGCGGAGTGACGGGCGACGGGATGGCGCCCCGCCCTCACAGCCGGGGCGCCATCGCGGGCTGCCATGCGTCGCTGCAAGCCGACAGTGAGGGCGGCACGTAGCGCTGCATGCGATGTAGCGGATGCCCAGTCGCGTCAGTCGGTCTGGGGTGCGTACCGGTGATGGAGCATGAGCGCGTTGCCGTCCGGGTCGTGAAAGATGGCCATGTGACAGACGCCGGAGTCGATGGTGTCGCCCCTGAATGTGACTCCGTGCGCCTCGAGCGCCTCCCGGGCGGCGTGCGTGTCGTCGACGCGCAGCGCGATCGGCTGCGGATTGTTCGAGTGCTTCTGGCCGAAGGCGCTCACGTCGGCGACGGCGAGCGTGAGGCTGCCCGTCTCGAACTCGAACGCCGGCATCTGGCCCCATTGCTTCGAGATCGGAAGACCGAGGACCTTGCCGTAGAAGTGGCGGGCGCGATCGATGTCCGAGGTCGAGATCATGACAAAATCGACGCCGGTGACCATGCGCGTGGACGTGCTCATGCGTGCTCCTTCTGGTTGATGTACTGCAAGTGATCGGCGAGCCGGTCGAACGCGCTGCCCAGGCCGGCGGTCGCCTGGCGCCGGAGAGCATCGGACATGCGCTGGTCGCTGCTCACGACGAGCTCCGTGCGTCCGTCGCCGAGGTCACGGAAGGTCACGACCGAGTGGGCGTCGCCGTGCGTGAAGCTCAAGCGCGCGGGCTCGACGACCTCCTCGAAGACACCGTCGATTGTCATCCGCTCGCCGGTCTCCTCGTTCGCTGAGACGTGATGCAGGCGCCCGCCCGGCCGGACCTCGAGTACGAGCGTCGCCGGGTCGATGTGCCACCCGCGCCGTCCCCACCACGCCGGAAGCTGCGCGGGGTCGGTCCAAGCGGCCCACACGAACGCGCGAGGAGCGTCGAATACGCGTCGGACCTCGATCACCCGTTCGCCTTTTGTTGCGCTGCGCGCAGGTGCTCGTCGAGCCGGTCGAAGCTGTCCTCCCAAAACGCGCGGTAGTCGGCAAGCCAGGCGGCTGCCTCGCCGAGCGCCTGACCTTGCAGGCGCGACGGCCGAAGCTGCGCCATGCGGCCTCTCCTCACCAGGCCCGCGCGTTCGAGCACCTTCAGATGCTTCGACACCGCTTGAACGCTGATCGGGAACGGTTCGGCAAGGTCGTTGACGGTCACCTCGCCGTCGGCAAGCCGCGCGAGGATCGCGCGGCGCGTCGGGTCGGCGAGCGCGGCGAAGGTCAACGAGAGCGTGTCCGGCATTACGGCGTATTCAACCATACGGTTGAACACTTTGGATCGTCAGCCGAGGTCTCCCCGGATGCGGTGGTGCGCGGAAGCGACATTGGCGCTGACGCGAGAGTCCTCGCGAGGGATTGCAGTCGGCAGGCCGGCTACCGCAATGGACGCGAAAAGCGGTCGTCCGGGCCGCCACCATCGCTCACGAGCCCCTGGTCGCCGTTTCGGCCTCGAGCGGCCGGCTTCCGCTTTGGGGGCTGGCAGAACAAACGCAGCCACCCTGACTTGTCGGTCTACTGTTTCGGTGATGCGAGTCGAAGAGTCCGTGGCCATTGCGCGACCGGTCGAGACCGTGTGGGACTTCGTCTCGAATCCCTCGAACGAGCCACGCTGGTGCCGCAAGGTCAAGGCCGTGGAGTCGGTCGGTGATCGGCGTTGGAGGGTGGTGCATAAGCCGGTGCCCCTGCGACCGGCCGCCGAGCTGATGGTCGAACATCTGGAACGGACGCCACCGCAGCGGCTCACGATGCTCGAAGAAGACGCGGCGTCGGTGTTCCGAGTGGAGTACCGGCTGGTCCCCGGTCCCACCGGAACTCGCTTTACGCAGGTCAGTGACTTCGAGTGGAAGAAGCTGCCGCGCATCCTGCGCCGACCTTTCGCGCGTGGCGTTCGACGAGACATGCGCCGCCAGCTCCAGGCTCTCAAACGGGTTCTGGAGCAGGCCTAGCCACGCGGCACCCACACCTTCTGCAGGGACCGGCGGGGTTCTGCCTTGGTCGGAGAGGAGTGACCGGCTACCTCGCGGGCTCGCTGCTGCTTCGTCACGACCGCACAGATGTCCACGTGGCTGCTGCTTCGGGTCCATCTCGTCGCGATCCGGCTGTTCGCTGGCCGCAGCGGACCGCTGGTATCGCCCAAAAGGCGTCGGCCGCCCGATCCGCCGCGTGTACGCTCGCTACCAGCAGCCAGCGCTCCAAATGCTCGTCTTCCTAAGTTATGTTGGCGCGCGTCGCTTCATCGCCTCTGCGCCCTACTTCGCTTACGCTGCTCTTCCCTTGCGCTCCGCGTACCGCCTCGCCCATCCCTGCCACTGCCTTTCATCCCGCCGCTAGCTCTCTTCCTTGCTCTGGCCTTCCGTCCGCCGCCGTCCGTCCGTCCGTCTTCATCAACAAGTTCTTCCAAACCAATCTCTCTACCAACCACTACTCCGTTTCCGCTGCTCCTCTCCTTTCGGTCTCTCTCAATGTCCCTGGTGCTTGACCACCCTCTCTCTATGCCGAAGGTGAGGGGGGGTGGTCAAGCACGCCCAGCGCAGCGCAGGCGAAGGGACCCAGAGCCCGAAACCACCCAGGAGCAGCGGAAACGGCGCACCGCCACGAGTTCCCGGGCTTCGTCGTCCATGCGCCGCGACCGAAACATCAGCGAAAGCCGGGAGGATGGTCGTCCGTCCTCAGACGGTATGCCCTCGCCGGTCCCAGGCCCCTGGCAGGATGAACCGCCCGAAGGCTGCTCAGTTGCCCCAGCGGCGTGACCTGCGCAGCTGGCGCTCGAGCGTGTGTAGTAGTGACCGGGCGTGCTCGGAGCGCTGGTAGCTTTCGGCCGCCAGCCTGCGCGCGACGCGCCCCAGGGCTGGCGCCGGCGCAGCCGGGAAACAGGTGGGGCTTGGTGGCGATTCATGCTCAGGGACGCGCGCTTGGAGGCGTGGTTGACCAGGCCAGGTAGGCGCGGCCGGCCAGTTCGTTTGAGCGCAGCGCGTAGCCCACGCCGGCGGTGATCGCCTGCATCGGCGGCGGGTGGGGGGAGTTCGTTCCCTCGTGGACCGGCCTGGCGCTACCGCTTGGAGGCGAGCGCAGCGTTCGCAGCGTCTCGTTGACGACCAGCAGCTTTCCGCCGGGACGCAGGACGCGGTAGATCTCGTTCAGGGTGCGCCGCAGGCCCGCCAGGTCTTTGTGGGGCAGGACCTGGCAAGAAGAAGACGTAGTCCACGCTGCGGGAGGCGAGCGGTATGGCCTGCATCGAGCCGAGCACCCGCTCGAAGTAGACCTCGCCGTCATTGAGGAAGTAGTCGGCGGTGTGCAGGCCCTGGAGCTCCACCGTGGCGATGTCCAAAGCGATGGCCCGCGGCCCGCGCTGGGCGAAGGTATTGGTGGCCCAGCACGACTGGGCGCCCACGTCGAGCAGACGATCCCCGGGCTGAAAAAGGGATCGTCAGCAGCAGCTGGTTGAGTGCGTCGGATGGTCGCCCGGGTGCCGCAGGCGCCCGCTGTCTGACTGGCCAAGGTCTTTGTCTCAGCTCCGTCAATGGGGTCTCCTGTCCAGAGCGCGGACAGCGAGAGCTGGCGGCCACCACGTTCGCGGCCTGGCGCGGCGGACGCTCCCTTTCATGGCGAGCATCGGCACCCCGCGGACTTGCGCATTGCGACGGGACGAGTCACTTCGATTGGTGCTGCGCCTGGCCAGTTGCATACGCGCGCTGGCAAGTCAGCCACCCCACCGACATCCCGGCCGACCAATCGCGGCGATGAACCGCGCTCACGCTTTGCGCGTCCGCCCTTGCGTGGCGTGAGCGAGCGATGGACGGAGCCCGTGCCGATGACCATGATCGAGACGAGCCCGCGGCGGCGTGGAACGCTAAAGAACTTCCAGGAACGACACCATCTGGTCGTACACTGCGGAAGCGTCGCTGCTGTCGAGCAGGTAGGCGAGTTCGAGAGCCAGCGACATCTCGTACTTGCGGCGGCCGTCGCCACCGGAGTGGACTGGATGCGTCGTGTTGAAGACGATCTGGCGCGGGCGATTCCGGATGACGAGAGGGTGATCTACGGCCGATGCGACGGCATACTCGATCCGGTACTCGAGCCCGGCAATGTGGACCCGAGGCTCGGTGATTCCCGACCCGACAATGGCGCGGACATGCAGACCGTCGGCGCTGACCTCAAGCTTATAGCCGAGATCAGACGGGGGTCGGTCCGGGTCAACAATGACCTCAGCCCCGGCGTCAACCAAGGTCTCCGCAATGAGCCGGCGCTCACGCAGCGAGCGGCCCGGCTCCGAGGCCGGCAGGCCACGCTCGCCAGAGGCCTCGAGAACCTGAGCGGCCCGATTCGCAACCTTCTCGATAGCCTTCAGCGCCCGGACGTGATCCTCCAGGACGCGGCGCACCTCGACCTTCTGGCGTTGCGGTCGCTGGACGCTGCGCGCCTTGAAGTCGACGATCACGCGGCTCATGACGCGCTGCACCGCCTGGTAATCGACGCACTCGCGGTTGAACGACGACCGATCGATGTTGATGAGCCGATCGCGATCGATCTCGCCGAGAATCCACACCTCGCCCGTGATGTACTTCCGGAAGCCGGGGTCAGAGCTGACGTCGAAAAAGGTGTGCTCCTCGACTGCCACGTTCTGAACCCGGGCGGTCAAGCCCGACCAACCAGTCTGCGCTCGCTTCTGGCTGATTAGGAAGCCGGCGACCGTGATCTCACGAGGACGCCCCTCGCCCCGCACCCGGATGGTCTTGATCAGCCCCGCTGGCGGGCCGTTCCAGTCCTCGACGCCTGCGCCATCGTCACCGAAGGTGCGTCGGCACAGCTCGACATCCCGCTCCCACAGGCTGTGGACATAGACCGCCGCCGACCACGCGTCGACGTGCTCGCGCAGCGTTGCCACGAGATCCGGGGCTACCTGCTGCAACGCCTGACTGAGCCGGCCGTCGCTCCAGCGGAGCGGCAGAATCCGCCTGAGGCCGTCCAGCAGCTGGTAGCAAGCCGTTGGATCCTGGCCGACTGCCCAAACATCGGCGTTGACGTTCTCAAGTCGAATCCGCGTGAAATGGTCGCCAGCCCGACCGTCGTAGGCGAACTCTTCCGCCGTCCCGGCGGCCATCTCGTGGAGACGGGCGCACCGCTCATCGCGATCCAGTGTCCACGGGTGTTGAATGCGTGCCCGCGTGGCGACCCTGCTGCCGGCGCGCTTTGTCTCCACTGTCGACGCCTCGGCGTACTGCAACAGCGAGAGCGAGCCGATGCCGATACGGCCGAACCGGCTGGTGTTGCCGAACTTTGACGAGCCGCCAAGACTCATAAACTGCTCACAGAACTCCGGCATGCTCATGCCCACACCGTCGTCGATGACGGTGATCTCCCGATCGGCACCAATCCGCGACAGGTCAATGTCGACCCGGGTAGCCTCGGCGTCCAAGGCGTTGAGGACCGCCTCGCGCAGCGCCTTGTCGAACCTGTCGTACGTCTGGCGGCTCAGCTCGGGCAGCAGCCCGGCCCGCGCGACATAGCGCAGCGCCACGCTGCCGCCTAGCGTTGCGATCGGATCGGTCGGCGAGATGTCCTGGAGCGCCAGATCGCCGCTAAGAGGCACCAGCCACCGCCGTGGGCTCGACAAGCTGGAACTGCAGGCTCTCGAAGCGGGCGATTGAGCCCCTGAGGTACTCGTCATCGGTGTCGACGGCGAGCCACTTGCGGCTCAGTGCCTCGGCCACGGCGCCGGTGACGTTGCTGCCGGCGAACGGATCGACCACGAGGTCTCCGGGCTCCGTGAGCAGATTGATAAAGAAGTCCGGCAGGTCGGCCGGGAAACGGGCGGGATGCGGCCTCAACGCGCCCTCGCGGCAGACGTCGAGGTACTCCTTATCGTTGCCGGTGTTGCTAATCGCCAGCAGGTTCGGCGGGATGGCGCCGCCACGATCCTCGGTGAAGCCTTCTCGCACGACGTGGCCCGACGGACGACGTCCCCGGTTGTAGGTCCCGCTCTCGATGAGCTTCTTCATCGAGTCGGTGTAGTCGCGTAGCACGCGTCGGTTGTCGGCCTTGACCTTAGGTGTCTTCCCCAGCCACCAGACGTAGTTGACTGAATCCTTGACGCGCACCCGCTCAATGGTCACCCACTGCGCCGGGCTCGGCCCGCGCCGGGTTGTACCAGTACATGTCCTGAGCCAGCACGAACGGACGGTTGGGCCGCCGGCAGAGGCTTACGAGGAGCTCGAAGGCGTAGATGCTCTTGACGGGCTGTCCTCCCTCCCAAGCGCCGCCGAGGTCGATCACCAGACTCCCGGTTGGCTTCAAAACGCGCCAGAACTCATCGGCGAAGGGGAGGAACCAGTTCACGTAGCTCTCCTGGCTCTCGTTCCCGTACTCCTTGGGCCGCTGAAGCGCGAAGGGCGGCGACGTCATGATCAGGTCGACGGAGTCGTCGTCGACGTGGCTCTCGAGCGTCTCGATGGCATCGCCTAGCCAAGCCTCGCCGGCCTCGGTGCGGTAGGCAATGGTCGGGCCGTCGCTGATCGATCGCGCGGCAGTCAAGGCAGCCATGGACGCATCCTATTCGTCGGCTCCGACGTGGCTTGGACCGCCGATGGGCTCGCAGGACTGCGCTTCTGGCATTTCGCCTCCTTGTCCGACAGGCCGCCCCGGGGCTGGACACCAGCCGGCCGGCACGCGCCGATCAGACCTCAACGACAGTTGGATCGCAGGCCCCGCGGGCTGCCCCCCGTCCCCTTCTACGCCGCCGCGGCGGAGTCGGCGGTAGCCTCCTGGTGCATCTCAATCTCGAACGGAATGCGCAGCAGCTTGTCCTTCAGCATCTTGATCGTCTCAGGATCGATCGTCCCGGCCTTGTGCCGTGCTTGCCATTCAGCGATGCCGTCATACACGCAGTGGCGTAGAGTAGTTCAGGACGCCGGCGCTCCCTTCCAGCAGGCTCCAGTGGGGATGCCGCTGGTTGATGACGATGATGACCTCGCGGTTCCTCGACGAATCGAGCACGATGTACGGATCGCTGGACGACGATTGATCGACGAGATAACCTCGCACGTCCAGCGATGACAGCTTCGCCCGGAATGTTGGCGCACTCGGATCGACGCTCGCGATGAACTTGCTCACGACGTCCGACACCACTTCCGGCGGCGGCACTACCTCGAGCTCAATCGCGTCACCGAGTTCGTCTGACGCGAGCTCGACGCTCAACTCGTCGACGGCCACCTGGACGTCACGATGGGACGGGCCACGCTCGTCAGCACTCGTGGTCCGCGCTGTCCGCGCCGTCTCACGGTAGTCCCAGCAGATCTTCTTCAGCTTTTGCTGAACGCGGTCTTCCTCGTCGCCCATGAACAGGATGCCGCTCTTGGTATGGGTGACCTCGAAGTCGTCGAGGTGGAGCTCGCCCACCAATCGCTGATTGACGAGATCGTTCGACCCCTCGAGCTGGCCATACAGAACCTCCGGCCGCCACGACTCGGGCCAGCCTGTAATCACGCGGTCACGGCGAAGTATGGAAAAGCCCGCCTTCGTCCGGCTGCCCTTTTTGAGTACGCCGACCCACCCATGGACGTCTTTACCCTCGACCACGAAGCGAAATGGTTTCCGATAGGGCTTCCCTTTACGGTCCTCGAGGAAGTCGCTCGGCACATGGTCCTTCCATGGTACCCATTCAGGGGGTGGGTTGGGCGTGTGTTGTCGGGTGAGGGGGTAGGTCAGGACGCGAGTTTGATCGGGGCGCGGTCGCGTAGGGGCAGGTCGGC
>JAABUQ010011913.1_pt1 | contig 10951 bp, 10 predicted proteins | sample 5560001 | NCBI WGS metagenome assembly JAABUQ01 (sample SAMN10711888, study PRJNA513371) | rock metagenome | isolation source: Antarctica rocks | place: Antarctica: Victoria Land, Finger Mt nord | collected 2015-12-18
AGCGACGCGCCGGCTGCGGGAACATGGCAGCATCTGGCGGGCGTGTATGACGCGAGCGCCCAGACGCTTTCGCTTTATGTGAACGGTCAGCTTCAGCAGACCGTACCGTACACATCCGCGTTTCAGGCTGGCGGCCACACCGCCATCGGGCGCGGCTTCTACGGCGGCAATCCGACCGATTATGTCAGCGGCGCAATTGACGATGTTCGGTTTTATCAGTCTGCGCTTTCGGCGTCCGATATTACCGCCATTTCTAACGCCGCCACGAATACAAACCCGGTCGCTGAGAATCTCTCCGCGTACTACACGTTTGACGAAGGCGCGGGAACGACCGCTGCGGACTCTTCCGGCAACAACAACGCGGCGACGTTCGCCGGCAGCACCCTTGATCCGAGCCAGGCCTGGAGCCTCAAGTACAACGCCTTCGCCGACAAAGTGCTTGGCCTGAACCTCATTCCGCAGTCCGTGCTGCAGGAAGAAGCAGCCTTCTACAAGACGCAGCTTAACTTCTTCGGTGTTCCACTGGACCCGCGCCATACCTACACCAAAGGCGACTGGGAGCTTTGGACGGCAGGCTCTACCGATGACCCGGCCCTGCGCCAGGAACTGATCTCTTCGGTCTTCAAATTCGCGGATTATTCGGGCTTCCGGGGACCGTTCTCGGACTTCTACGACACCCTGAGCGGCCAGCAAGTTGGCTTCACGGCCCGCCCCGTCATTGGTGGTGTGTATGCCATTCTGGACCGCACGGCGCTGAGGCCTACCCGGTAGGCAGCCTGCCGGGTAGAGCGTTGGCGTCATAAGCGGAAGTCCGGCACGTTAAGTGCCGGGCTTGTTTTTCTTAGAGACTGTAAAGAAACCGGACATGCGGGGCTGAACCCCCGCGCTTTAGGAGTGCAAGCCCCCGCCTGCGCGGGCGAAGTCAGCAGAGTGGTCGAAGCCTCCAGGCACTTCTTTTGCTTCATCCGCTGCTTCATCCTCTGCCCGCGCAGGCGGGAAATTGCTTTTCCAAAGCCCTGCCGTTTAGGGCAGGGAACGGAGACAGGCTTTTATACAGTCTCTAAGATATGGCGTGAAAGAAACGGCGGCTCCCTCTTGCGCTTCGGCGCGTTTTCCTTTATAATAGAAACAACACAAAGACAGAGAAGAACGCAAGCTCAGTTTTCGTTCAATGAAGGGAATGACATGATCTTATCACGGAAGCAGAGACGCTTAGCACGTCGCGCCGGTTTCGTGGGAACAGTCGGCCTCGGGGCGGCACTAGCGATTGCCCTGGCCGGGTGCGGCGGCGGGGGCGGCAACGGCAACTCCGGCGGCGGCACGTCCACGACAGGAACCGGTACAGGCACCGGAACAGGAACCGGCACGGGAACAGGGACCGGCACAGGAACCGGCACAGGAACCGGCAGTTCTTTGCCGCCGAACCCGCCGCCTCTGACTGTTCCTTAACAGGCGACTTCGTACTTAACATGCTACTTCGTAATCCGCGAGTTGTTCTTGCCGGTGTCGGTGTTTTCGTTGCGGTTTTTGCTGCGGTCTCCCTGCACTACTTCCAAACGCAGACACTCGCGGCCTTGCCAATCTCCGGGGCGATGGGACCGGAGCAGGCTGGGCTGGAAGCGGACGATGTGCAGGTGGTGGGGCGGAGCGGCGGGAAAGTCCGCTGGCGTTTTGCCGCGCGGATTGCGACCCTGAGCCAGGACCGGCGCTCCCTTTCCGTCGCCGGCATTCACCGGGGAGCAATGTACGCTGCGGATGGCCGCTCGGTCGTTACCCTGACCGCAGACCATGCGTCTTACGCAACGCCTTTTGGCGTGCTGGGCATGAGCGGCATGGGAACGCTGCGGGTAGACGGCCATGTCCAGGCGTCGGTGGCCGGCGCGGCGCACCCGAGCCTCCGCACGCAGCAACTCCTCTGGGATTCGGCGAGCAACACGCTCACCTGCCCCGGCTCCGTTACGGCGACGATGCCGAAGCTGAGCGTCTCCGCCGGTAATGCATCGTACAACGCGCCGCCGGATGCCCCGGCACATGGCGTCATGCACCTGAGCGGCGGCGTTCAGGCCCGCTTTGACAGCACGCGCGGGATGGCGACTCTGGCTTGCCCCGGTTTGGCCTGGAACGCGGATAAGCAGGCCGCGCAGACGCTCGGTCCGGTCACCGCGCAAATTCCCGGCGGCCTCGGCACGGCCACGGCGTCCGACATTAGTGTCAGTACGCGCACGGGCGACCTTTCGGGCCACGGGTTCCGGGGAACCCTGCGGCTGTCGCCCGAGGTACAATAAGCCATGCAAACGACACAACGGATCGCGCGAGGCGCGGCGCTGGTTTTTCCCGCTGCCGCAGCCGGACTCTTTCTGACCCATTCTGGGGTGGTTCTGCACGCCCAAAGCAGTGCGCCTGCCGCCGCGCCGCAAACGGTCTCTTATGCGTCCGGCTTTTCGCAGTGGCTGTCTGCACCGCGCACGATTGAACTGAGCAAGGGCGTTCAGTTCGGCCAGGATGATGCCGTCTTGAAGACCAATGCTGCCGTCGCACTTTTAGACAAGGACCAGAACTTGGTCAGCGCGAAAGCGCAGGGGCCGGTCCATTTGTACGACACGCAGGATGACCTAACGGGGCAGCACGGCTCGATAGACTTCACCAAGCACATCGCGACCCTGCGGGACAGCATTGTGCTGGTGGTCAAGCCCGGCAAGCGCGAGGCAAGCGCGGACGGCACTTCGCTCCGCAGGCAGTTCAAGGACCCGGCGACGCTGACCTGCCAGATGATGACGTATGACTACCGCTTCAAGGTGGGGAAAATCCCTGGTCCGCTGACGGTCACGCAGGTCATTCAGACCAAAGAAGACGGTCTGCAAACCCAGACGCTGACCGCCGACGCCGGGCTGTACAACGGCAAAGCGCAAACCATTCAGCTTGTCGGCGACATCATAGTCACTTACAGCGACGGCAGCAAGATTGAAGGCGACACGCGGCTGCTCGGCATACCTGTGGTAATCAACATCAAAGAAGGCGCGGAAGGAATTTTTGTGTCGTTTCCGTCCCATGGCGTTCTTCTGGTCAAGCCGCAAGCGAAGGGCAAGGGCGACGCAGACACCGACGAAGAGCCGGATCTGACCCTGCCCGTGCCGCCGCCTCACATTCCCACTTCTGCCGACAAGCCGACAGCGTTCACCCAAACGCCTATCCCAGTGCCGCCAAGCCAAACGCCACCCGTGACGCCCCCGGCAGTGACTACGCCGCCTGCTCAGACGCCTCCGGCGGCAGCGGCTCCCACAACAGCGTCTCCGACAGGCAAACCCTGATGGAAGTGCTGCACGGGGTCGCCGCCCACCCCGGCGTCGCCATCGCCGCCGCCGCACGGCTGCATGAAGACTTTGGAGTGCCGTCGCTTTCGCCCGACCGGCTGCGGCGGATCGGCGAGCGGCTGCGCTCGTTTGGCTTAGAGAACCCGGAGCCGGAACAGATCGTGCTGATCGGTGACCGCATTCCGCCCGCGTTCTGGCTCGCGCCCCTACCCGGCGTTCAAATTGTCGGCGTGGCCGCGCAGTCGTCCGCGCCGCTGTCCCCTGCCCCGGCGCTGCCGGTGGTGCTGGGGCTGGGCGAGATGCTATTACGCGCCGTAGAAGAAGACGACATCGTGATCATTGACGGCGACCGGGGGCGGGTCTATATCGCGCCGGACGCCGGCACAGTCGCCCGTTACCAGGCACCGCTGACGGTCTCCCGCCGCTTCTTTCTGGAAGGCGCTCACCTGCCGGCCCGGACGGCGTCGGACAACCGCATCGTCTCCATTCTTTGTGCGGCCTGGTCGCTTGACCAGGCCGAAGAAGCGATGGCGCAGGGCGCGGACGGCCTGATTGTCCCGGCGGGCAACAACTTCCTCGGCACGGACACCCTGGCGCAGACGGCAGGCGAGCAGGCGCAGGTGCTGGGCGATCTGGCGAGAATTATCGGCGGCCAGCCCTTGTACTTGGACATTCCCCACGACAACTTAGCCTTGACGGCGCTGGTGCGCGGTGCGGCCCGCCTGCCATTGCATCTGGTCCTGCGCGAGCCGACCGACCGGGAAGAGCTTCAGGAACGCTTGGACGGAATTGAAGCCAGCCTAGAAGAAGACGACACCCTGTTTGGCCGGGTCCAGCTTGAGCTGGGCGTTTCGGTCGAAGGCGACGACACAAACGACGATCTGCCGGAGACGTTAGACGGCTTTGCCGGGACGTTTCTCACGGGCAGCCTGCGCGGCGCGTCCTGGGAGCGCCTGCTGCTTGCGGCGGGGGGGGCTAGGCGGGCGGGCAAGCCAGCGACGGTACGGATTGGCGGCGACTGGTGGCCGCAGGTGCTGGGTGATGCTCTGGGCATGGGCTTCGGCCAGTTAATTGTCCCGCCGGCTGCCGTTGCCGACATTAAAGACGCGGTCAGGGAACTATAACTATGACGACAATTAGCGAGGCGATTATCACGCAAATGGTGGAGGCGGCATCGGCAATGCTGACCCAAAATGGTGATGGCGAGAACCACACCGTCGCGGCTTCTATTTATACAGAGAACGGGACGCTTTACACGGGCCTAAATTTGTACCACTACACGGGCGGGCCATGCGGCGAAGTCGTCGCGCTGGCCCGGCTAAAATCCGAAGGCGGCGGGAAACCGCTGGCGATTGTGGCTGTGACCGACAGGGAACGAGGCGTTGTCGCGCCGTGCGGGCGCTGCCGTCAGATTTTGGCGGATTACTGTTTGGACATCCAAGTGGTTCTGAAGGCGGAAAGCGGCTTGGTTGTCAGGCTGCTGACGGACCTGCTTCCGATGACTTACATCTGGGCGGAGCAGCAGTAAGGCTAAGGCCAGATAGACGAGCCAGGGTTGTAGAACCCGGCAGGAACTGTCCTTCGGACAAAGATAAAGCCGTGTGCATGACATCTTCATCCGAGGGATGTTTCTTTGCCGGGTTCTACAACCCCGGCTCCTCTGTGTAATGCAAGCAATCATGCCCATTTCCCTCGCCGTTACCACTTCCGTTCATCCACCTCCTACCCTAGAAGCACAGGCGTGGGAGTATGCCGCCGAGCTAGGAGCGCTTTATGTACCGCGCTCCGGCCTCTCGGTTCCCGGCGTCTTGGCCGAATGTGGGGCGAAGCGCCTGCTCATTGCCGGACAGGACCATCTGCGGCTGCGGGACCGAGACAGCGGCGCGGAATACTTTTTTCATCCCAATCTCTTCCAAGTCCGGGCGTATAATTTGATGCATGGGGGGCGCGACCACTTTTTAGAAGCGGTTCAACTAAACGCAGGCGACTCGCTGCTGGACTGCACGCTGGGCTTTGCGTGCGAGGCCAGTCTCGCCGCGCTGACGGTGGGCGAAAGCGGGAGCGTGGTTGGATTGGAAAGCGTCCGGGAGCTTGCGCTCGTCTCGCGCGTCGGGACGCAGAGCTTTACGCTGCACAGCGCGAGGCTGACGGAGGCGCTGCGGCGGGTGCGGGTGGTGACGGCGGATGCGCGGGAGTATCTGCCACGGTTGGCCGACCATTCGGTAGACGTGGTGTATTTTGACCCGTTTTTTGAGCACCGTCTGAGCGGTTCGGAAGTGTCTGTTTCGCCGCTGTTCGTGTTCGGCAACCCGGCCCTGCTGGAGGCAGGCACGGTGGAGGAGGCGCGGCGGGTGGCGCGGCGGCGGGTCGTCATCAAGCATCCCCGTGATGAGCCGCTGCCGGAGATGGTGCAGGCGGGGGTGACGGAGGTTGTCGCCAGCCGTAACAGCCGCGTCGTTTATAGTGTACTGGCGCGGTAAGATACGCCACCCCGTAATCAATCACCGGGTGGCCTGGCATCTCAATGCCAGGACAACTGCTCGTGCCGGGCGCGAACTTGACACCCCTTCCCCAGCCCGGTATAATAACTTTCCCCCGCAACGACGCGCGACCTCATGCTACTTACAGTCAGGAGTCTGCCGCTTCACATGTCCCTTTTTGACCGCTACACCCTCGACAACTTCTATGATGAGATGTTCGAGACCACCGGGGTTCCTCGCCCACACTACCAGAGCCTGTACCGGACGCTTGCGTCGCTGACGGCAGGCGAGTTCAAGGCGCGTGCCCAGCAGGCCGAAAGCAGCATGCTTAATCAGGGCGTGACGTTCACGGTCTACGGGGACGACCAGGGCCTGGAAAAGACGATGCCGGTTGATCTGGTGCCGCGCATTATTACCAATCAGGAATGGGCGCGGATCGAGCGCGGGCTGGCCCAGCGCCTGCGCGTCCTGAATTTGTTCCTGCACGATGTGTACCATGACCAGAAGATACTCAAGGACGGCGTGGTGCCGCGCGAGCTGATTGTCAACGCGAAGCACTTTCGGCGGGAGCTGATCGGAGCGCCGGTTCCAAAGGACATCTATGTCCATATCTGCGGCACGGACTTGGTGCGCGATGACAGCGGCGAGTATCTGATTTTGGAAGATAACTTGCGCTCACCTTCGGGCGTATCGTATGTGCTGCAAAACCGGATGCTGATGACCCGCATCTTTCCAGGGCTGTTCCGGGAAAACCGGGTGCTGGCCGTTGACCATTACTGCTCCCAACTTCTCGCTAATCTCCGGTACATTTCGCCCCGCGCCGTTGCCGACCCGACCGTGGTGCTGCTGACCCCCGGCGAGTTCAACTCCGCGTATTTTGAACATGCGTTTCTGGCCCAGCAGATGGGCATTGATCTGGTGCAGGGGCGTGATCTTTATGTCGAGAACAATCTGGTCTGGATGAAAACGACGCGCGGGCCGCAGCGGGTGGACGTCATCTACCGGCGGATTGACGACGACTTTTTGGACCCGCTGACGTTCCGGGCGGACTCGTCGCTTGGTGTTCCCGGCCTGATTAACGCCTACAGAGCGGGCAATGTCGCGCTTGCGAACGCCGTCGGAACGGGCGTGGCCGACGACAAAGTGATCTATGCGTATGTCCCGGCGATGATCAAGTATTATCTGGGCGAGGACGCACTGATCCCGAATGTCCCTACGTTCCTATCTGCCGACGACGCCCAGCGTGACCACATTCTCAAGAACCTAGACAAGCTGGTCGTCAAGAGCGCCAACGAAGCGGGCGGCTATGGGATGCTGATGGGGCCGCAGTCTACGAAGGCCCAGCAGGACGAGTTCGCGGCGATGATCAAAGCCGACCCGCGCAACTTCATTGCCCAGCCGCTCGTTCAGATTTCCCGTGCCCCGGCGTTTGTCCCCGATGCCAGCGGTTTCGAGGGCCGGCATATTGACCTGCGGCCGTATATTTTAATGGGCGAGGAGATCACGATTATCCCCGGCGGCCTGACCCGTGTTGCGCTGCGTAAAGGCTCTTATGTCGTCAATTCGTCCCAGGGCGGCGGATCGAAAGACACCTGGGTGCTGGCGCGTCCGGCGGGGATGTCTCAGTCGCAGACGATGGGCAGCATGACCCAGTCGCAAGGGTTCGGGGAAGGCGAGACGCGGCCCGTTGAGGGCGTGATTAAGGTGTAAGGGGAAGTCAAAGAGGTTCAAGGAATGAACAAGGGGAAACCGAATGCACAACATACCGCCGTGGTACATCGGGCTAATTGAGTTTGGCTACATCTTTCACAGCGTTATTGACATGCTGTTTATCGTCGTTGGATTTGCCGTAGTCATCCTCGTCTCGCGTCCTGGCTGGCGGCAGCATCTTCGCTGGGCCACTCCTGCCGCCGCCGCGTCTGTCTTGACAGGCATAAGCCGCTTGGACTTGGACATGCATCATTACTTGGGTCTTGGCGCACGTTTGAGCGTTAACCTCGCATACGATCTGCTCAATTATAGTGCGAATGTCGTGTCATTTTACAGCGCTTTTATGCTGTGGCGGACTTTGCGCGACCTCATCCAGCATCCCGCATCGCCAAACCCATTGGCAGAGCACCCTCCGCAGCCCGGTGTTTGGCCGCCGGCACCGACCTTTAAGCAATAGGAATGCCGGGGTTGTAGAAAACCCCGGCAGGAAATGTCCTTCGGACACAGAGAGACCCAGCATTTGCTGTCCTCATCTTCATCCGAAGGATGCTTCTTTGCCGGGGTTTTCTACAACCCCGGCATTTGACTCATTTTGACGCAAAGGATAACTTATGCTTGCTCGTGAAGCCGATGCCATGTTCTGGATCGGGCGCTATGTGGAGCGGGCCGAAGCGACGGCCCGCATGGTGGATGTCCAGTACCACTCGGAGCTGGAAGGGGCGTTCCCGCTGGCCGGCGGCGGCAGCGGCGGCGACCCGTCGGCGCTGTGGGGGCCAATCCTGGCGATTTCCGGCGACGCCGAGATGTTTGCGGCGCTGTACAATGACACCCAGGTCGAGCGCAATGTGCTGGACTTCTTTGCGTTCTGCCGGGAAAACGGGAATTCTATTACGTCCTGCGTCATCCGTGCCCGCGAGAACGCGCGGGGCGTCCGCGAGATCATCCCGTCGGAGATGTACGAGAGCCTGAACATGTTCTTTCTGGAGGTAACCCGGTGGAACGTGGACAAGATTTTAGCCTCGTCCCCGCACTCGTTCTTTGCCCAGGTCAAAAACTCGTCGCATTTGGTCCGGGGCATCACCGAGCGGACGATGCCGACGGACGAAGCGCGGGCGTTTTTAGAATGCGGCATGATGCTGGAGCGGGCCGACAAAACGGCCCGGATTTTGGACGTCAAGTATCATATCCTTTTAGGAGAAGCGGAAATTGGCGGGACGCTGGACCAGCATCAGTGGATCGCCGTGCTGAAGAGCGTCGGCGCGTTTGAAGCGTTCCGCAAGGCCAACCGGCTTGGCATCACGCCGGGCAAAGTGGTCTCGTTTCTGGTCCGCAACCCGGACTTTCCCGCGTCCATCAGCTACGCCGTGGCCCGTGTGGACCGCGCCCTGCGGCAGATCGGCGGCACGAAAGGCGTTCCGGCGTCGAACCGCGCCGAGCGGCTAGTCGGGCGGCTGCGGGCGGATTTGTCGTTTATGACGACGGAAGAGATCATCAAGCAGGGCCTGCACCAGTTCTTGGATCAGGTCCAGATCCGGTGCATTGAGATCGGCAGCGCCATCTCGGAAGCGTATTTGAGGTACTAGGAAACCGGCACTGAAAGTGCCGGTCTACTCTCGAGTGGAAGTATGCCGAAGACGGCATTACTGCGTGTCTGCTCCGCGACTAAAAGCCGAAGGCATCATGCTTTTCCTCAGTGTCGGAGACACTTTCATTCGCCAGTAGACCGGCACTTTTAGTGCCGGTGCCTGATTGTCCGCCCGCAACCTTTCTCACTTTCCCGTGTCAACACAAGCATGATCTACACGAACCCACTTTCCAGCCCCGCCGCACCCAAGCCAAGCCGCTGGCAGCGGTTTTGGGCCTTTCCCGTCACCCGCATCGTGCTGAACCTGCTGCTGTTTGCGGCGATTTCAACGCCGCTGTTCCTGCTCCCGCTGGGCGTGTTCCGCTTGCTGCATCAGAACCCGCGTCATTTTCTCCTGCTGCTCGGCACCTTGGCTGAGGGGGCAGCGGCGGCAAGCGCGGTGCTGGCGTTTTGGGTCATGGTACGCTTCGCCGACAAGCGCTCTTGGGCGACGGCGGGCTTTAACCTCAGCGGGTTACCGACGGGACTGCTGGGCGGATTCGCACTTGGGGCAGCAATGCTGACCATTGGTGTTGGGATACTATCCTTGCTGGGAATGTACCACCTCACCGCAGTGGTGCCGAGCCTCCTTGTTTTAGTGCCGCTGCTGGTGTATTTTTGCGTTGGCGTGTTTGAAGAGACCCAGTTCCGCGGCTACATGTTCCAAACACTGGAAGGGCGCTGGGGCAGTGGCGTGGCTTTGGGCGTGACCAGCCTGCTGTTTGGCCTGGTGCATCTTGCAAACCCAGTTCCGGGGGCGTCGCACTGGATGCGGGTGGCCGGACCGCTACAGATATGTTTCGAGGCAGGCTTGCCAATGGGCGCAGCCTATCTGCTGACGCGCAAGCTATGGTTTCCCATCGGCATTCACTGGGCCTGGGATTACTTTGAGGGGCCGATCTACGGCTGCCCCGATTCTGGCAACCATGACCCGCATACGCTGCTGCACGCCGTTTTGTCCGGGCCGTCCTACGTCACTGGCGGGCCATTCGGCCCGGAAGCGGGCGTGGTATTCCTGGTCGTCGGCACGCTCACTGGGGTTTTACTGCTGCGAGCGGCCATCCAGCGGGGCCAGTGGAAGCCTATGCTGCGCCGGGCGAAATAATTTTTGGAAACGCTTGACAGGCTTTCCTAGCTGTGTTATACTTTACTATCAGTAAAGCGCTTACACAGGAGGCAAGCTATGGACAGTGAACAGCAGGCATGGGACGCGCTGCGGACAATCTCGCAGGCGGAAGTGGCGGCGCGGCGGCATAGTCCGAACAATGGAACCGTGCCGCTGGTTTGGGGCGTGGTGGTTTTCGCTTGCATGATCGGCTTTGAAGTTGTCCCGCCTGTCTGGGCGGGAGGAACCAGTATGGTGACGGCTTCCGCCGCAGCGGCTTGGACCATCTTCTACCAGCGCCGTCTGCCGGTCAAGCCGCTCAAAGTCGAAAAGCCCTTGCTGTTCGGCATCTGGGGCATCTACCATGGAGTTGTGCTGATGGGCGGCATCGCATTAGGGACGCACTTTTGGCAGACAGATTGTGCGCGGCCCGGTACGTTCACGCTCATCGGCCTTCTGGACGCTGCGCCGCTGCTGTGGGTAGGCTGGCAGCAGCGCCGCGCCTGCGGAGGCCTATAATGAACGATCTGCACCCGAGACACGCTTTAGACGACGCCATTCATCAGCCGGTGCGGCTTTCGATCATGGCCCTGCTGGCCCAGTCGGAGCGCATAGATTTTGCGTTTCTGCGGGACCATCTGGCGCTTGGCGAGTCTAATCTGTCCCGGCATTTGTCGGCGCTAGAAGCGCTGGGCTACGTTGTCATCACGAAAGTTTTTGA
>JAABUQ010011914.1_pt1 | contig 10950 bp, 9 predicted proteins | sample 5560001 | NCBI WGS metagenome assembly JAABUQ01 (sample SAMN10711888, study PRJNA513371) | rock metagenome | isolation source: Antarctica rocks | place: Antarctica: Victoria Land, Finger Mt nord | collected 2015-12-18
GCCACTACACCGCCATGACCCATGAGCTGTCGCTCGCTGAAACGCCGCATGCCATGCCCTCGCGCAACGTTGTCCTGGTTCTGGTTCCCCGCCTGCACCGGGGCATTGTCAACGCCCTCAACTACGCACACCTGATCAGCGACGACGCCCGCGCCATCTACATTGAAACCAATCCTCAGCTGACGGCGGGCCTGAAGAAAGACTGGAATGAGTGGGGTGAAACCACCCCGTTAGTCGTTATGGAGTCGCCGTATCGCTCGCTCATCGGCCCCTTGATGCGCTATGTGGACGCCGTGCAAAAAGAGCGATCTGACGATGTCGTGACCATTATTTTGCCCCAACTGGTGTCGCGCAAGTGGTGGCACGCGTTTCTGCACAACCAGTACGCGCCTCTGCTGCGGCTTGCCCTTTCCCACCGCAAAGACGTTGTCCTGACCAACGTGCGCTATTTTCTGGAAAATTAACGCTTGCGAGGGCAATGCGCAGGCTCTTTATCTGTGTCTTACCGACTTTTCCAGCCTGTACCAACGACGGAACAAATCCGTCCGTCGTTGCAACGCGCTACAAACGCTTATGCAGCGCCCTCGCAATGCCTGTGCAAGCAAAGACATTCCCATACCGCGCAAAAAAAGCAAATCTTTGTTGACAAACCGTGCGCCGTATGGCATAATAAGAGTATCTCAATGGAAAAAGGAGGATTTTATATTGGATCATAGTTTACAGGGCGGTGGCGAAGGTTAAGCCCTTTTAACCTTCGGGTCGGCCTTACCTCCGGGTGATTTGTCACTCGCCGGTCATGAATGGCGCACCTTTGCCATCCGCCCGAAAGTCGGAGTCTGTTGGTCTGTGGGCACTGCCCGCAATATTCGCAGCAAAAACCGGCAAGGCGTTTCGCGTCCCCTCTCGTGAGAGAGATCGCGTATAGCCTTGCCGGTTTTCCTCATTTTAGCGCCTGCCCTAACCAAAACAAAAGCCAGGCCCCACTGTAGGGGGCCTGGCTTTTGTTTGTAAAACTAGTCAGAAAACTACTCGGAACGGTCGGTTGTCTCCACCACGTTCTCGGCCATATAGATTGGAGCACGCGCGCGCAGGGCAATCGCGATGGCATCAGACGGGCGGGCATCAATTTCCAGGGTTTCGCCGTCGGCCCGGACAAGGCCAATCTTGGCATAGAACGTTTCATTCCACAAGTCGTCAATGATAATGCGCTCAACAGTCGCGTCCAGCTTGTCCAGCAAAACTTTGAACAGGTCATGCGTCATAGGCCGCTCGGACGCATCCCCTTCTAAAGTCGTCGCGATGGCCCAGGCTTCAAACTGACCGACCCAGATCGGCACGCGCCGTCCCCGGTTGTCGCGCAAAAGCACAAAATGCTGGGCAGGCATTTTAGCGTCCTGGTGCATAAAGACGCCCATCACTTTGACTTCTTTTTCGTTCAGCGCGCGGCGCGATTTGTTCTCATTTTCCGTGGTGTAATCCGGCACGGGCGGCTGCTCAAACAAGCTGTCACCCTCCGAAGAGGGCGGCAGCGGTTCAGAGGCTCCGCCTTCACGGGCACTCATGTCCCCCGCCTCGTTTCCACGCCCTCGCCCCCATGTCCCACCTTCCGACTCCAAGTCCTGCGGGCGCCAGTCATCACCAAACAGTTTGTCGAAATCACTTGCCACCAAATCACCTCGTTTCCTGATTAAAAGCGCTCCTCAGTCGTCTCGCCGACTGGTCTTGCTAACGGTCTTCAAGAACTCCTTGTTGCTCTTGCTGTTGCTCAGCCTGTCTATCAACAATTCGGTCGCTTCCACTGTTCCCAGCCCTGCCAGGACGCGGTGCAGTTGGTAAACGGCCTTCAGGCTGTCCTCGTCGTAGAGCAGTTCTTCCTTGCGGGTGCTCGACTCTTTGACGTTGATAGCGGGGAAGATGCGGCGGTTGGCAATTTCCCGGTCCAGCTTCAGCTCAGAGTTGCCGGTTCCCTTGAACTCTTCAAAGATAATGTCGTCCATGCGGGAGCCGGTTTCCACCAAAGCCGTGGCAATGATAGTCAAACTGCCGCCCCCTTCTATGTTACGGGCGGCGCCAAAGAAACGTTTCGGGCGGTAGATGGCGGCGGGATCAAGGCCGCCCTGCAAAGTGCGTCCCGAGGGCGTGACTGTCAAGTTGGAGGCGCGCGAAAGGCGTGTCAGGCTGTCCAGCAGGACAACGACATCTTTGCCCGACTCCACCTGGCGCTTGGCTTTCTCCAGCACCATATCCGCCACGCGCATGTGGTTTTCGGGCAGCTCGTCAAACGTGGACGAGATGACTTCGCCATGCACCGACCGGCGTATGTCGGTGACTTCTTCAGGCCGCTCATCAATCAAGAGCACCATCAAAGTCACTTCGGGATGGTTGGCTGTAATAGAGTTGGCGATAGACTTGAGGATTGTTGTTTTGCCTGCCTTGGGCGGAGCGACCACGATAGCACGCTGGCCTTTGCCGATGGGTGCAATCAGGTCAATGACGCGGGCGGTGAAGTTCTTGGGGTCGGTTTCTAAGATCAGCCGCTCTTCAGGATAGATCGGTACGAGTTCTTCGTAATTGGGGCGCTGCTTGGCCTGATCTGGGGAGGCGCTGTTGACATTCTCCACACGCAGGAGGCCATAGTACCGCTCGGTGTCTTTGGGTGGTCGGACAGCGCCGGAAACTGTGTCGCCTGTCTTCAGGCCAAACCGTTTAATCTGAGCCTGCGCAACATACACATCCTGACCGCTGGCATCAAAGTTGTTCTGGCGCAGGAAGCCCCAACCTTCCGGCAGGATTTCAAGGACGCCATGGCGGATGAGCGGCGGCTCTTCGGGTGCCTCACGATTGGCGTTCTGTGCCTCGCGACTGGAGTTCTGGGCATCGCGACTGGCCTGGCGGTTGCCGTCCTGGTGCGGCCTGCTGCCATCTTGACCGGAGCGATGTTCCTGGGAAGAGCGTCCGTTTTCCGCGCGTGGAGCAGGCTCTTCGCGCGTTGTTTCCGGCGCGAAAGCCTGATCGGCAGGGCGTTCCGGCTCAGGGACGCGTACGGGAACAGTATTGCGGGCACGGCCTCCGCTGCGGGGGGTGCGGGGGGTGTTAGGGGGCGGCATGCGTACGCCTTCCGGCGCGGCAGCCTGTTCGGAGCGGTCTACGCCGCTTTCGATGTCGTCATTTGCCATCGTCGTTCGCATATACCTCTACTTTTTGATCCAAAACATGCAGGGAATGGGGAAAGGGAAAATAGTGCAGGTGCATACCGGCTGCGAGAAATGCAGCAAATTACACTTAATGAACATGTGGAGAAACAGGCTGGGCAAACGCCGCGCTTGGCCGCAGTTGAGACTGGCAATCAGCCTGACTGGAATGGGAACGATCAATTCAGCAAGAAAAGCGGGGGTAGTGCCGTGCAAAGAAGTGCCGGTGCAAAAGAAGAACAGTGAAAACATTTCTCTGCCCGAGCGATTATACCATGCTGCGCCCGATTTCACACATTGCTGCGCAGGCAATCTTAGGGAATCGTTTTCTCCAGGCGCAATACTTAGCCGCCGCCATAGATTTCCGGCTTGAGCAAGCCTACAAATGGCAGGTTGCGGTACCGTCCCTGATAGTCCATGCCGTAGCCAACCACGAATTGGTCTTCCACCATAAAGCCGCGATAGTCTACCGGCACGTCTACTCTGCGGCGGGAGGGCTTGTCCAGCAGGGTGCAGATTTTCACCGATGCGGCCCGGCGCGAGCGCAGGTTTTCCAGCAGGTAGGACAGTCGCAGGGTCAGTCCCGTGTCTACAATGTCTTCAATCACTAAAACGTGCTTGCTTTCCACGCTGTCATCCAAGTCCTTGAGGATGCGCACGACCCCGGACGACTTAGTATCGGCCCCATACGATGACACAGCCACAAAGTCATACGAGAGAGGGACGGTGATCTGGCGGCATAAGTCGGCAAGAAACAGGTTTGCGCCTTTGAGTATGCACACCAGCATGAGTTCTTTGCCCGCATAGTCGCGCGAGATTTCCGCGCCCACCTCGGCAATCCGCGCCGCGATGGCTTCCTGCGTCAGCAGAACTTCGGCAATGTCTTCTTCCAGTTCCATTGTAACAGAGGCCATTCGTTCGTCCTTTGCTTCCATTCAGTTCTCTCCCAGCCGTGCGCGGCCAGACTTGCCGCAAGGCGCAGTGTCAGGAGCGGTCATACGGCTGCTCCGTTGTCAGGCCCGGCACAACAGCAAAGTGCTTGATGTTGCTTGATGTTGAACGCCACAAGCGTTGCGCTTCGTCCGACAGCCGTGGCGGCAATCAGGCATCGATTAGCCCCCCGCGGCCCACGTCGATTGATGTGTCGGAGTCAAGCAGGAGCATTGGCTATTTGCAGGGTCATGTCTTTTCACGTGCCTGTTCGGTAGTTTCTTGCCGGAGCCGGTTGACGTACTCCACGCTGTCCCTTCATGTCCTCGCGATCAGCCCACATTCCGATGATGCCCTCTTTTTTGAGCAGCGCGACCAGTTCCGCGCCCGTGCGGGGTTTGGGGGCAGGCAGAGCGTCTTCAATCAGCGACACGAGGTATTCTTCGACGGCAAGGCCCTGTGCATTGGCCTGCGCCTGCGCGCGTGCTCCTGTATCGGGCGGCAGGGTGAGTGTGTATATCATAGAGGTTCCCGCTTACTAAAGATGATATTTATCAAGTAGCTCTTTGACTGCTGCGTCCTGCGCAAGCATTTCCAAGTCTTTGAGCCAGTCAAGGTGTTCTTTGGCCTTTGACTTCACTTGCTGCAGCTTTTTGGCTAGCTGCTGTTGCTTTTGCGCGGGCATCTGTCCGTGCGTCTTGGTTTGCATCTCCCGAACCCACAAGGAGAGGCTGCTCAAAAGCGCATCCACAGCCTTGCCCCTAATCGCCACCAACAAGCGCACGCGCTCGTACTCGCTTTTTATAGCACTCGGTTTTACCAACTGCGTTACGCCAAGTATCAAGTTTACCTGACCGCGCAGCAGCGTGATGAAGGTACGGATAAGCTCTCGGTCAGGGTTGCCTTTTTGTAGTTGCCATGCTTTTTGCCCCGGCATTTGGTGCATTAAGACAAGCCGGTGTGGATACGCTTGGAAACTGAAAGGAAGTTCTTGCGCAGGGTTGGCTTTCAGCTTGAGGCGGCGTTCTTCTACACGGCTTTTAATCTTCGGCAGCAGACTGCTTGAAAATTGCCCTTTTGCTTGCGGGTTGAGATCATCCCAAACTTGTTGACACTCTGCTTCCAGTTTATCTTTGAGATGATTGGTGATAGTGGCTTTGTTGTTGATGTAGGAGCGTATCAGCTTGGCGTGGTCGTGCTCAAGTTCTTTGATCTTTTTGCTCAATATAGTGCGTGCCGATGCCGGCACATACTCCCCATCGGGCAAAGGCAGTGACCATGTTTCGCAAAGCACTCTTGCCGCCCGCTGCAATGCACCAAACTCTTTGATTACTTCTTCCGGCAGCAAGCTGACCGAGGCAGACGACCGACTTTTGACAATAACGACTTGGTTTGCCTTGACAGTGCCTGCGCCATCCCCAAGTTTCAAGATGTCCTGAACAGAAACATAGAGGTTGGACAGCGAGAGCGTGGAAGTAATTAAATACCCTTCCGCAAGCGCCTCCCGCAGAGGGGTGAGAACGTCCTGCGGCGGTGGAGGCGGGGGCATTATGCCTTTACCATCACTATGTATTATTTCAGCAAAGTGATTTACAGCCTCCGCATGCAACCCTTTATAGTATTCAATTGCTTCCCTAGCGTCAACTACCTTGTCATCTACTTCTGCGGAAACGCGATTATCCCACCAATGCTCCCGTATGGCTTGGAATTGTGCCACGACTTCATGTGATTTAGGCGCTTGCACATGGCAATACATCTCTTCGTTTGCAAAGTGCCCGGCGGCGGTGAGGTTGGCGCTTGTAATGAAGATATGGCAGGTATCGCTGCAACGGAAGAAGTAGGCTTTGGGGTGAAACAAGTGGCCCGGACGGTGTGGCGTGCAGCGCACCCGTAGATTGTCTGGAAGCTTGCCGGCGGCTTCATACGCTGTCTGCACCGCGTTCATGTCGGTGGCGTCGTCTAGGCCAAAAAGAATGTCTACACAAGGCCGCTTTCCCTCCTGCTTCTCTATTCTTGCGGTCAGCGTGTTGATAGCCTTCGCGCTGAGATAGGCCGACGCAATAAAAACATCGTCCGCACTGTCAAGGTACGGCTCTATGGCACGACCGATGGGCGCTTGTGAATTGGTGTAGATGGAGACTTTCATGGCGCTTAGGTTTCCTCAGCAGTCAGTAATTTGTATTACTCCCACTCAATGGTCGCGGGCGGCTTGCTGGTCACGTCCAGGACGACGCGGTTAATGCCGGGCACTTCATTGACGATGCGACTGGAGATTCGTTCCAGCACTTCATAGGGCAGGCGCGCCCATTCGGCTGTCATGGCGTCTTCGCTGGTCACGGCGCGGATGACAATCGGGTACGCATAGGTGCGCTGGTCGCCCATGACGCCCACGCTTTTGGTGGGAATGAGCACGGCGAATGACTGCCAGACTTTGCGGTACAGCCCGGCCCGCTTAATCTCATCAATGATAATCCAGTCCGAGGAGCGCAGCAAGTCTAAGCGCTCTTTGGTCACCTCGCCGGTAATGCGGATGGCGAGGCCCGGCCCAGGGAACGGCTGACGCCACACCAGGTCGCTGGGCAGGCCGAGTTCTTCCGCGACAGCCCGCACTTCGTCCTTGAACAAAAAGCGCAGCGGCTCCACCAATTTTAAGTTCATGTCTTCGGGCAAACCGCCGACGTTGTGGTGGGTCTTGATCTTGGCGGCGCTTTTGGTGCCGGACTCAATCACGTCCGGGTACAGCGTGCCCTGCGCGAGAAATATGGCATCCGTCAGCTTGCGCGACTCTTCCTCAAAGACGCGCACAAACTCCTCGCCGATAATCTTGCGCTTCTGTTCCGGGTCCAGCACGCCTTCTAATCGGCTGAGGAACCGTTCCTCGGCGTTGATGGTAACAAGGCGAATATCCAAAGCAGCGGCGAACCGGCGCTGCACATCCTCGGCCTCGCCTTTGCGCAGCAGGCCGTGGTTGACAAAGATGCATGTGAGTTGGTCGCCGATAGCTTTATGCACCAGAGCGGCGACCGTGCATGAGTCAATCCCCCCGGACAGGCCGCAGACCACATGCTGATCGCCAACCTGTGCGCGTATCAAATCTACTTGCTGCGCGACAAATGACTCCATAGTCCATAGGCCCTGCGTCTCACACACCTGCGTCAGAAAGCCCCGGATGACTTCTGTCCCCCACGGCGTATGCACGACTTCCGGATGAAACTGCACCGCATAAAACCTGCGCGCGGCATCATACATCGCTGCGACCGGGCAGCTTTCCGTAGAGGCGGCGACTGTGAAGCCCGGCGGCGGCGCTTCTACGGTATCGCCATGTGACATCCAGCAGACCAGTTCGGGGTTTAGGCCCTCAAACATCACAGCCGGGTCGAGCACGTCTAGCTGCGTCTTGCCGAACTCCTTGAGCGTTGCCGCACTGACCTTGCCGCCCAGGTCGTGCGCCATTGTCTGCATGCCGTAGCAGATGCCCAGCAGCGGCAGGTCCAGGTCGTAGATGCTCTGGTCTATCTTGGGCGCTCCCGGCTCGTACACCGACGACGGCCCGCCGCTTAAAATTAGGCCGCGCGGTTTGCGCGCTTGGATTGTCTCCAAGGGCGTATCGTAGGGCAGGATTTCGCAGTACACATGGCACTCGCGCACGCGCCGGGCGATCAGCTGCGTGTACTGCGCGCCGAAGTCCAGCACCAGCACCAACTCGTCAGGCGTGCCTGCACCGTGCAGTTCGGCCCCGCGCGGGCCGTAGTTTGTCAGGATAGGCTGGTCTTGATGCTGCGGGGTTAGTGACATAAGTCACCCATTCTTAAGTCACCCGTTCTGCGGCATGCCAGGTGTGCGTTCATTGATTGGGAGCGTTGCATAAAGCCTCTCTGGTGTTTTTGCATAAAACCTCTTGAGGTTAATGCGTGTCGGCAGTGTCACAAAGTACGGCGCGGGCGGGCCTGTCCCAAGACCAGCAGGGCAAGGGCAGTCAGCCAAATCACAGCGCCGCCGCCGACACCCGCACCTAGAAGCCAGCCGGACAGGTGGTGCGGGCCAAGGGATGGGGGCATCAGTAGCGGCACGCCCGCCCCTACCATGCACAGGGCCGAGCCGGTTACATAGTACAGGGGCCAGTTGAGGGCGCGGGCCAGCGGGAAAAAGTGCAGGCCAACGACGACTGCAATCAGCGGCGTAATCCATGTGGGCCGGTGGAACAGGCCGCACGCCGCGACAACAACCACAATGGCGGCGGCTTCCCACGCAGTCGCCCGCCCGATAGCCCGGTTTGTTTCCGGGTACGACGGCGGGGCCTGCCTGCCCCGCCCGGCACGCCGGAGGGCGTAGACGCCGCCCAGCAGCAGCGCAAACACGGCGAGAGGCAGCGCAAGGCAATGGGGATTGGTCCCAGCGCGGAAAGGCCGATAATCATCCAGCCCAGGCCGATCATTGTCAGCAATAATGCGCCGCCCGCATAGACTCCCCGGTCTTCGGATACGCTCTCGCCCTGTGCGGATGTGTCCATGCCTGTCCCTTTCAGCGGCCTTGCCCGACGCCCTGCGCGCGCTGCTGCGATTTGCCTTCCGTGCCGATCTGCGGCGCGACAATCAGCTCTGCTTCCTGCATCTCGCGCAGGGTGTGTGCCCCGCACGAAGCCATCGCCAGGCGCAAAGCCCCAACCAGGTTCATGGTGCCGTCGTCCTTGTGGGCCGGCCCGAGCAATATCTCTTCCAATGTCCCCATGACCGGCGTTTGGATGCGTGTGCCGCGCGGCAGGTCGGCGCTGCCCGATGACATGCCCCACGAGTAGCCGCGCGCAGGCGCTTCCGCCGACGCGGCGATGGTGGAGCCAAGCATCAGGGCATCTGCGCCCGCCGCGATGGCTTTGGCGATGTCGCCGCCCGTGCGCATGCCGCCATCGGCGATGACCGGCACGTAAGCTCCCGTGCGCTCCTGAAACATATCACGGGCCAGGGCGCAGTCCGCAATCGCCGTCACCTGCGGCACGCCCAGGCCTAGCACTCGGCGAGTCGTGCAGATCGCGCCCGGCCCCACGCCCACCAAGACGGCAGCCGCGCCCGCCTCCATCAGTTCCAGCGCCCCCTGCGTGGTAACACAGTTGCCGACAACCACGGGGATCGGCGCGCTGCGGCAGAACGCCGCCATGTCCAGCCCGGCATGATGGGTGGAGTCATAGCGGGCAGTGGCAACCTGGCTGGCGATGACAAACACATCTGCCCCGGCTTTGATTGCCGCTGAGGCAATGCGCTCTGCCGTCGGCGGCGTAGCCGAAACTGCGCAAAAGCCATTTCGCGCTTTAATCTCGCGCACTCGCTTCGCCACCAGCTCGTCTTGGATTGGCTCGCTGTACAAATGCTGGATTGTCTGGATAATGCCTTCGCTGGGGGCGTCGGCAATCTGCTGCAAGATGGCGTCGGCATCGTCATAGCGCGACTGCAAGCCGTCGCCGTTTAAGACAGCGAAGCCGCCGAGACGGCTCATCTCGGCGGCAAGGCATGGATGGACAGCGGCATCCAGCGCCGCCGCGATAATGGGTATCCGAAAACGGTGCTTGCCCAACTGCCAGCCGGTATCCACATCGCGCGGGTCAACGCCTAGGGCAGACGGCACCAGCGCGACTTCATCAAAACCATACGCCCGCCGCGCCTGTTTCTTGCCCCCCAATGTAATTGTTTGCTGCATCCGCTCCCCCCGCTTTTCGGGGAAGTATACCCTGCCGGGGGGCCGGGCTGTCAAGGAGGCTTGGCAGGGCGAGTATCTCGCAGCGATTGGCCCTGCTTTAGATGCCCGGCAGCACTGTGCCGCCCGATACGGGGATGTACACGCCCGTGATGTAGCTTGCCAGGTCGGACGCGAGAAACGCAACGACGTTGGCAATCTCCTGGTCGGTGCCGCGACGGCGCAGCGGCACGTTTTTGTCGTACTCTTCGTTTTTCTCGCTGCCCCGCTCCCGGTCGTTGTCGCTGATTGTCCAGCCGGGCGCGACCTGGTTGACCGTGATTTGATGCTCCCCGACTTCTTTGGCAAGCACGCGCAGCACGCCGTCCATGCCCCTTTTGCCCGACACATACGCCGACTGCGACGGGAAGTTCTGCATGGCGCATTCGGTGCTGATAGCAACCACGCGCCCTTTCCCTTTCTCAATCATGGCCGGGACAAACGCCTGCGCCATCAGCACATTGTGCAGCACGCACGACCGGAACTGGCTTTCGTAGTCCGCCGCGCTTTGTTCCAGCACGGTTGTCCACTGGTACTGGCTGACAGCATTGTTGACGATAATATCCGCCGCTCCCAGGTTTGCCGTGACCGCGTCGCGCATTCGCAGCACATCGTCCGCCACGGTAACATCCGCCTGCACCGGCAGGGCGCGGCAGCCTTCGTCTTCCAGTTCACGCACCAGTTCCTGCGCTTTGCTTTCGTTTTTGTGGTAATGCACGGCGACAGCCGCCCCGCACCGCGCCAGTGTCCGCGCCATGGTTCTGCCAAGCTGTCCGGTCGCGCCGGTCACCACGGCCACCCGGCCTGAAAGGTCTATTTGGAGGCAGTCGGTCATTGGTCTTTACTCCTTTGGGTGTGCGTGTTCAATGTTTTGCCGGTAAAGAGCGGGCAGGCAGTGAGCGCAGAGTTATCAACTCTAAAGGCCCGATCTTGGCAATATGCACGACGCCGTTTTGCATCACAACAATGCCTGCGGGAGCGTTGCTCGCCCGGCTGCTGCTGCGCTGCACGGCAAAGCGCACCGCCCCTGACTGAGCTAGCTCGGGAATGCGCACCGTCACGGCATATGTCTGCGCGGGAAAGCCGCTGTTGTCTTTCTCAGCCT
>JAABUQ010011915.1_pt1 | contig 10950 bp, 10 predicted proteins | sample 5560001 | NCBI WGS metagenome assembly JAABUQ01 (sample SAMN10711888, study PRJNA513371) | rock metagenome | isolation source: Antarctica rocks | place: Antarctica: Victoria Land, Finger Mt nord | collected 2015-12-18
GGGCGCCGACCGCCACACGCCGATCATCGCGATGACCGCGGGCGCCCGCCGGGAGGACCGCGAGCGCTGCCTGGCGGAAGGTATGGATGCCTACCTGGCGAAGCCGGTCAGCAAGGATGCCCTGATCGCCATCGTCTCGCGAGCCGTCACAACCGGGTTCGAGGTGCAGCAGCCGGACCCGGCGGCGTAGAGGCAGCGGCGAAGCGTGCTTCCGAGGACAGGTTGCCGTCGGGTTCGGCGGCACGGCTGCGCTGGGTGACCACACAGGGGCTCGCCCGTGGCATGCTGGCGCTCGAAAGCCGACGCAGCGCCGCGCCGCCACTGTCCGAGCCGACTTGACCCCTGGAGAACCAGCGTGCGCCTCACCTCCTCGACTTCAGCGTCCACCGCGACCCCAGCCGCCGCCGCCGTCCTGGCCCTCGGCCTGGCGTTGGCAGGATGCGGTGGCAGCAGCAGCACCAGCGGGAGCAGTTCGTCGCCGAGCGCGAGCGCCGGGGGTAGCGCCTCGGGTGCGGCCTCTGGTGCGGCCTCGGGTGGCGGCGCGCTGTTCGCGCTACTCCCCAAGAGCATCCAGTCGTCGAAGACCGTGCGGGCGGCCACCGACGGGACGTACCCGCCCAACGAGTTCACCGCGGCCGACGGCAAGACGCTGCAGGGTTTCGACATCGACCTGGCCAACGCGGTCGGCAAGAAGCTCGGCGTCACGATCCACTTCGACAACGCCAAGTTCGACAGCATCATCACCGGCATCACCGCCGGCCGTTACGACCTTGCGTTCTCCTCGTTCACCGACAACAAGGAGCGCCAGAAGAAGGTCGACTTCGTCGACTACTTCAACGCCGGCACCTCGATCCTGGTGAAGAAGGGCAACCCCGAGCACATCAGCAAGCTCGAAGACCTGTGCGGCAAGAAGGTCGCGCTGGAGTCCGGCACCGTGCAGGTCAAGATCGCCCAGGGCGCCAAGTGTCCCGGTGGGGGCAGCATCAACGTCACCCAGCTGCCCGACGACGCCACGGCCCGCCTGCAGGTCAAGACCGGCCGGGCCGTCGCCGACATGAACGACTTCCCCGTCGCCGCCTACACCGCCAAGACCTCGGGCGGCGGCAACGACTTCGAGGTCGTCGGCACCCAGTACGAGAGCGCTCCCTACGGCGTCGCCGTGAGCAAGGACTTGACCGGGCTGCGTGACGCAGTGAAGCAGGCGCTGCAGGAGCTCGTCACCGACGGCAGCTACGGGCAGATCCTGAGCAAGTACGCCATCAACCAGGGTGCACTCAAGACCATTACTGTCAACGCTGGTTCGTGACGTGGCGACCGCAACGGTCACCAAGGCGGCCGGTCCCGGCCAGGAGGTCGTTCCGCTTCGACACCCCTGGCGGGTGGTGTCCGGCGCCATCGTGGCGCTGGTCCTGCTTCTGCTCCTGATCCGGCTCGGAACGCTCAACAACATCAACTACGGCAGCATCACCAGCCTCCTCTTCCAGGGCTCGATCCTGCAGGGGCTGCTCACGACTATCGAGCTTGCCGTCCTCAGCCAGGTGATCGGCATCGTCCTTGGCACCATCCTCGCGACGATGCGCCTGTCGAAGAACCCGGTGCTGTCATCGGTCAGCTGGGGCTACATCTGGTTCTTCCGCGGCACGCCGCTGATCGTCCAGGTGCTGTTCTGGTTCAACGGCGCCCCGCAGGTGCTCGGCTCGACCATCTCTCTCGGCCCGCTTTACCAGGGCCGCACCACCGACGTGCTGACCGTCTTCGTCGCCGGCACTCTCGCCCTGTCGCTGAACGAGGCGGCCTACATGGCGGAGGTGGTTCGCGCCGGCCTGCTGTCCGTCGACGCGGGGCAGACCGAGGCGGCCGAGGCTCTCGGGATGAGCCGGGGGCTGGTGCTGCGGCGCATCGTCCTGCCGCAGGCGATGCGGGTGGTCATCCCGCCGACCGGCAACGAGTTCATCAGCATGCTCAAGAACACGGCCCTCATCGAGGTGCTGGGGCAGGTCGAGCTGCTGGGCCGGGCCCAGGCAATCTCCTCGCAGAACGGCGAGGTCTTCGAGCTGCTGGTGATGGCGAGCATCTGGTACCTGGTGCTGACCAGCGTCGCTTACGTGGGGCAGTTCTACCTCGAGCGCCGCTTCTCCCGCGGCAGCCTGCGAGACCTCCCCCTGACGCCGATGCAGCGGATGCGCCTCACGAGGAGGGCACCGGTATGACAGCCTCCACGGCGTCTGGTGCGTCGCAAGGGTCGACCGGGTCCATCAGGTCGAGCGGAACGACCGGGACCAGGGCGCCCATGGTGCTGGCCGAGGGGGTCTGCAAGAGCTTCGGCAGCAACGACGTTCTCAAGGGCATCGAGCTGGCGGTCGAGCCGGGCGAGGTCTGCTGCCTGCTCGGGCCGTCCGGATCAGGTAAGTCGACCTTCCTGCGCTGCATCAACCACCTGGAGAAGGTTGACGCCGGGCGCCTGTCGGTCGACGGCGAGCTCGTCGGCTACCGCCAGCAGGGCGACCGGCTGTTCGAGCTCAAGGAGTCCGAGGTCGCGGGCAAGAGGGCGCAGATCGGCATGGTGTTCCAGCGGTTCAACCTGTTCCCGCACATGACCGCGCTGGGCAACGTCGTCGAAGCCCCGATGCGGGTCAAGCAGCAGCCGAGGAAGGAGGCGCTCGACCGCGGTCGGGCGCTGCTCACCCGGGTCGGGCTCGGCGACAAGGTCGACGCATATCCGGCGCAGCTGTCGGGCGGCCAGCAGCAGCGGGTCGCGATTGCGCGCGCACTGGCGATGGACCCGAAGCTGATGCTGTTCGACGAGCCGACCAGCGCGCTCGACCCCGAGCTGGTCGGGGAGGTGCTCGACGTCATGCGCGAGCTGGCACGTGAGGGCATGACGATGGTCGTCGTGACCCACGAGATGGGCTTCGCCCGCGAGGTCGGTGACACCGTCGTCTTCATGGACGGCGGTGTCGTCGTCGAGTCCGGGACGCCGCGCCAGGTGATCGACGACCCGCAGCACGAGCGGACGAAGAGCTTCCTGGGCAAGGTGCTGTGAGCCGCCCAGAACGCGCGGGCCCGCTCACATGAGCGCCCTCCCGACGGACCCGGGCGACCCGGCACGGGCGCGACACCTTCGCCCGATGATCATCGGCCACCGCGGCAGTCCGGCGACCGACCCCGAGAACTCGCTGCAGGGCTTCCGTGCCGCCATTGCCGCCGGGGTTCAGGCTGTCGAATTCGACGTGCGGCTGACCAGGGACGACGTTCTCGTCTGCTCCCACGACCCCGCGCTGGGCCGGCTCGGTGGTGCGAGGGTCCCCATTGCGCAGCTGACCTTGGAGCAGGTCCAGAGGCAGCCGCTCAAGGGCGGTGCCGTGGTGCCGACCTTGCAGGAGGTCCTGGACGTCTGCTACGGGCGCATCGACGTCGTGGTCGAAGTGAAGAACAAGCCGACGCAGCCCGACTTCCGTGCCGACCGCCGCTCGGCGCTGGTGCTCGCAGAGTTTCTGCAGGACCGGCGCCGGCAGGTCGCCGCCGACCGCGTCCGTGCCGTGTCGTCCTTCGACGGCGACAGCGTGTCGCTGTTCGCCAAGGTAGCGCCCGAGTACGCCGACCGGACGGCGCTGCTGGGCATCCCGACCGAGCCTCCTGAGGACATCCTCGAGGAGGCCGAGCGGCGCAGCCTGGGCCACATCCACCTGCACTACCTGACGCTGCTGCGCAAGCAGAGCATCGTCGCGCGGGCGGCCGAAAGAGGTGTCCAGGTCACCGCGTGGACAGTCAACAGCCGCCCGCTCGCCCGCCGCTTCCTCGGCCTGGGCGTCGTCGGCATCGTCACCGACGACCCGCGCCGGATGCTGGGGCTGGTGTCGCGCGCGGCCTGACGCCTCTGCGGCACGCGATCCTGCGGGTACGCCGCGCTCTGCGGCCGACGCCCTACCTGAGTGCCCTTGATCGCCATGCTGGGTCGCCGACCGGCCCGGCGCCGGTGGCGGGCACGGCCGCGGCTTTCGCGGTCAGGACCGGTCGGCCAGCACTTTGCTGATGAACGACGTCACGTCGGCCAGCACCTCGCCCGCGTTGGTCTCGTTGAAGATCTCGTGCCGGGCGCCGGGGTAGCTGCGCTCGGTGAGGTTGCGGCCGCGCAGGTGCTCGATGCCCACGCGGGTGCCCTCGATCGGCACGAGCTGGTCGTCCTCGCCATGCACCCACAGCATCGGCAGGTCGCCGAGCGAGGGCCCCGTGCTGACGGCGGTCACCGCCTGGTCGAAGGCCTCGAGCGTCGGGCGCTTGAACGACCCGTGCCACACCAGCGGGTCGGCGGCGTACCTCTGGCCCACCGACGGGTCCCGTGACAGGGTGCCGATGTCGAGCGGCACGTCGGGGATCGCGTCCATGGCGAGCACCACCTTCGCGACCTGCCAGTCGCCGATGACCGGCCCCGAGAGTACGAGGGCGGCCAGTGTGGCGCCGTAGCGCTGCGCGTAGCGGGCGGCGACAAGCCCGCCCATCGAGTGTCCGAGCAATACGATCGGGAGCCCCGGCCACTCAACTCGCGCGCCTTCGTCCAAGGTGTGCAGGTCGGTGACGACGTCCTCGAAGTCCGGCACCAGCGCACGCTCGCCGTCGCTTTTGCCGTGCCCGAGGTGGTCGACCCCGAACACGGCCGCTCCGTTCGCCACCAGCGCGGCAGCCACGTGCTCGTACCGGCCGATGTGCTCGCCGTAGCCGTGCGACAGCACGACGACGTGCGACGGCTGGGTCGCACCGCCCGCGGTTGCCTCGTACCAGGCCCGGGCGACCAGGGTGCCCTGCGTGCCGGCATAGCTCCACTCGCGAGACTCGACCACGATTCTCCTCCTGCGTGACGGGGACGATGCGGACGCTGGACCACCCAGGGGCTACACGCTGCCAGGCGCCTGCGTGAACGCCGCTGAGGTGATGGCCCCCAGCGCGTCGCCGTAGGGCGGGTAGAAGGCGTCGATCATGTCCTGCTCCCCGCGCACCACCACGCCGCGCGGGTTGGAGAACTCGCGGAAGCCCTCGATGCCGTGGTGGCGCCCCATCCCGCTGTTGCCCGAGCCACCGAAGCCCAGCGACGGGACGGCGCCCTGCATCGCGCACGCGTTGACGCACGCCCCTCCCGAGGTCGTCTGCTCGAGTACCCGATCGATCTGCGCGTCGTCGTGGCCGAACACGTACAGCCCCAGTGGCCGCTCACCGTCGTTGACGAAGTCGACCGCGTCGTCGAGCCGGTCGTAGGGCATGACCGGCAGCAGTGGACCGAAGATCTCCTCCTTCGACACGCCGAGCTCGGGCCCCGGGTCGAGGACGAGCGCGAGCGGCAGGCGGCGGCTGGCGCGGTCGGTGACCCCGCCCTCCTCCAGCTCGATGACCTGGTAGCCGGCGTCACGGGCCTGCTCGCGCAGCTCGACGACGCGGTCGAAGTGCCGCTCGGTGATGATCCCGGTGCAGTCACCGCTGCGCGAGTAGTCAGCGACGTTCTCCTGCACGTACCGGCGGGCGAGCTCGACGAACTCCGGCATCTGGGCCCGCGGCACCAGGCAGTAGTCGACCGAGATGCACATCTGGCCGTTCTTGATCATCTTGGTGCCGAGGATGTTGGCAACAGACTTCATGTCGACCGAGTCCTCGGTCAGGATGGCCGGGCACTTGCCGCCGAGCTCGAGTGTGACCGGGGTGAGGTTCTCCGCGGCGGCTTTCATGATGACTCGGCCGATGCCCGGGCTGCCGGTGTAGAGCAGGTGGTCCCACGGCAGGGTGGGGAACGTCTGGGCCAGCTCCAGGCCGCCGACCGACACGGTGACGACGTCGGGGTCGAACGTCGAGGCGACCATGTCGCGCAGCAGCTCACCGCAGGCCGGGGTGTAGTCCGAGGACTTGACGATGACCCGGTTGCCCGCGGCCAGCATCTCGACGAGCGGCCCCACACCCAGGTCGAAGGGGAAGTTCCAGGGGACGATGTTGCCGACCACGCCCTTGGGCTGGTGGCGAACGAACGCCTTGGTGGTGCCGAACATGGCGGGGTCGGTCTCGCGTGCGTCGTCGCGCATCCACTCCTCGAGCTTGGTCATGGCGTAGGCGGCGCGGCCGGCGATGCCGAGGCACTCGATGAGGTCGGTGAAAAGCTCCGGGTGTACCGCGAAGTCCTCGCTCATCGCGGTGCGGATCCGCTCGCGGTTCGCCATCATCATCCCGGCGAGTGCCTGCAGATGGCCCTGCCGCTCCGCCAGGCTGGGATACGGGTGCGCCCGGAAGGCCCTCTTCTGCCGGTCGAACGATGCCCGGAGGGCCGCGATCGCCGCGGTGTCGCCGGTGAGCGTCTCGTCGTCGCGGGACAGCAGTGGCATGGCGGTACATCCGGGGTGGGTGGCGTGATTGTGGTCACGGTATGCCCGACCGAAGCGGCGCCTACGCACCGCCCCGGTCGGATGTGCTGGAACGCCAGCAGCACCCCGACCACGCCAGAATGGGTACGTGAAGAATGCTCGGTCCGAGGGCTGTGCGCTGATCGCGAGGCGACTGGTGCGCGCGCTCGAGTCGTGTGCCGCGGCACGCCGGTACGCCGGGATGTGTCGTGCCGGCGTAGTCGAGGCGGACGGACGCGGACGGTGACGAACCCCCGGACTGCTGAGCGCCGCAGGATCCGCCGCACCGAGCTGCTCGATGCCGCCCGCCGGGTGTTCGTCGACCGCGGCTACTTCGAGACGCGGGTGGCCGACATCGTCGCTGCCGCCGGCTGCTCGCAAGGCACGTTCTACCTGTACTTCACCTCCAAGGACGACGTCCTGCACGCCCTGCTCGCGGTGCTCGTCGAGGACCTGTACGCCGCCGCGCTGGCACCTGGGCCACGTCCGGCCGACCCCTCCCGGGCGCTGGAGCTGACCCTTCGCCATTTCATGCACGCCTACCGCGACCGGGCGGGCCTCATCCGCATCCTCGAACAGGTCGCGACCTTCTCGCCTGGCTTCCAGCGCCTGCGCCTGGAGATCAAGAGCCGGTTCACGGCCTTGATCGAGGAGGGCGTGCGCGCGCAGGGCGATGGCGGTGCGGGGCGCCCCGACGCCCGCTACCTGGCACAGGCCCTCGGCGCGATGGTCGAGGACATGGCTTACACCTCCTACGTTCTCGAGGCTCCGCTGGAGGAGCAGGCTGCCGTCTCGACCATGGCGTTCATCTGGCGGCAGGCAGTCGGCTCGGCCGAGCCGGCGTCCTGACCGGCTGTAGTCGTCCGTCAGCCGCCGGTCCCGGTCCAGGAGGTTGACGCTGACGCCAGTGTCAGTCAAGGTGGGGCGACACCACCGAGGAGACGACATGACCGACCTCCAGGCCCGCCCTGCGTTCGACCTGACCAACGGCCAGCAGGCCGTGCAGACCGACCCCCTGGCTGAAGCATTGCGTACCCGAGTTGCCGAGCGGGCGCTGCCCAAGGCCCGCTACCTGTCGGCCGACATGCACCGGCTCGAGATGCAGCGGCTGTGGCCCAGGGTCTGGCAGTGGGCCTGCCTGGAGGAGGACCTCGGGAAGCTGGGCGCGTTCCGGACGTACGAGACCGGTGACCAGTCGGTGCTGATCACCCGTGGGGCGGACGGCACGCTCCGCGCCTTCTACAACGTCTGCCAGCACCGTGGCAACCGGTTGCGCACCGGGGCCGGGGTCACGCGCGAGATCGCCTGCATCTACCACCACTGGACCTGGAACCTCGACGGCACCCTCAAGTCGATCCCGGACCGCGACCAGTTCGCCCCGATGGACGACGCGTGCCTCGCCCTGCGTCAGGTGCGCGTCGACACCTGGAACGGCTTCGTGTTCATCTGCATGGACCCGCAGGCGCCGGACCTGGCGGACTACCTCGCCCCGCTGACCGAGAAGCTGGCGCCCTACCACTTCGAGCAGCAGACGTGCACCCGCAGCGTCACCATGCCGATCGCGGCCAACTGGAAGACCGTCGTCGACGGCTTCGTCGAGGTCTACCACCTGCAGGGGATCCACCCCCAGCTATTGCGCTTCCTCGACGACGTCAACACCACGTACGAGGTCTGGGGAAAGCACAGCGCGATGTACATGCCGATGGGCATCCCGAGCCCGCGGCTCAAGGCGCCCGACGACGACGTCACCCTGCGCGAGCTGTCCGCCAAAGGCTCGGGCTACCACGGCAAGGTGCTACGCAGCTCGCGCTACTTCCGTGAGGTCGACGGCAAGGCCGAGCTCACCGACGGCGTCACCGTGCGCCAGGCACTGATCGAGGCCGGGCGGGCAGAGGCCGACGAGCTGGGCCGTGACTACTCCGGGCTCACCGACGCACAGGTCGCCGACGACCACCACTACTTCTTCTTCCCCAACGTCATCATGAACATCGACGCCGGGCACTTCATCGCCTCGCGCATCCGGCCGCACGCCACCGACCCCGAGCAGTGCTACTTCGACATGCACGTCTTCGACTGGCTCTCACCGGAGCAGAAGGCCGCCAGGCCGCGGCGCCAGCACGTCGCAGTCGAGCCGGGCACCGAGGTCGGCCGGGTGCCCGACCAGGACTTCACGGCGCTGCCCACGGTGCAGCTCGGGCTGCACTCCAACGGGTTTGAGAACGTGCGCCTGTCGGACCAGGAGTGCCGGGTGCTCGCCTTCCACACCAGCCTCGACGAATACCTGTTCCCGGCATGACTGGCGCGCTACGGGAGCGGCCACCGGGCCTCGCGGGAGCCCGGGACTTTGCACTGCACCGGCTCGCGGCTGACGTGGCGCAGGGCTCCCCGGAGACTTTGGCCTTCGTGGGACCGACGGGAGCGGTCAGCTACGGGGAGCTGGAGGGCCGGGCGCGGCGGGTGGCGCATGCCCTGCAGGGCGACGGTGTGGTCACCGGGACGCGGGTGGCCTACCTCGCCGAGGAGGTCGGGCTTTCCCTGGAGGTCCTGATCGGCACCGCACAGGCGGGCGGGGTCGCGGTGCCGGTCAACTGGCGGCTGTCGGCAACGGAGGTGGCGGGCATCCTGCTGGACAGCCAGGCGCCGGTGCTCGTCACCACGGCCGACTTCCTGGCGGCGCTGGCGGCTGAGCCTGGCGCGTTGGCCGGGGTGCGCGTGGCCGTCCTGCTCGACGAGCCGGCGCCTGCTGTGGCACCAACGGCCGCGGCGGGCGTGCGGATCGTCAGCTTCGAGGCGTGGATTGCAGGTCAGCCCAGCTCGGCGCTGGATGTTCAGCCCGACCCTCAGGACGTGGCCCTGCAGATCTACACCTCCGGAACTACCGGGCGGCCCAAGGGCGTCATGCTCACCGGCGCCAACCTCGCCGCGAGCCTGCCGGAGATCTGCCAGATGTGGCGGCTCGACGCATCCTCGAAAATGCTCGCCGTCCTGCCGCTGTTCCACATCGCCGGAGTGGGGGCCGCGGTCGGCACCCTCTACGCAGGGGCGACCCTGGTGCTGCCCGAGCGGGTCACGGCAGCCGCGATGCTCGACGCGATCGCTGCGCACGGCGTCACCAACCTCGTCCTCGCCTCGGTGCTGCTGCAGTGGATGCTGGACGAGATCGCTGCCCGCAGGGAGCGCGGGGAGGTGGTGCCGCTCTCGTCGCTGCGCCTTATGGCGTACGGCGCCGCGCCGATCAGCCAGCAGGTGCTGCGCGAGGCCCTGCAGCACCTGCCGTGCGGGCTCCTGCAGGTGTATGGCCTGACCGAGTGCGTCGGCACCATCGCCGTCCTGCAGCCCGAGGACCACACGCTCGGTGACGTCGGGACCGAGCGGCTGCGCTCCTGCGGCCGGCCCCTGCCGACGCTCGAGCTGCGGCTGGTCGACTCCGACTCCGGAGCGGTGGTCCAGCCAGGCGACGTCGGAGAGGTGCAGATCCGCTCCCCGCGCGTGATGGCGGGCTACTGGAACCTGCCGGAGGAGACGGCGGAGTCGATCACCCCGGACGGCTGGCTGCGCACCGGCGACCTGGCCCAGCAGGACGACGAGGGCTACCTGTACCTCTGCGACCGGCTGCGGGACATGATCGTGACGGGCGGTGAGAACGTCTACCCGGCAGAGGTCGAGGACGTTCTGCAGTGGCATCCGGGCGTCGCCGAAGTGGCTGTCGTGGGCATCCCCGACGCGCGCTGGGGCGAGACGCTGAAGGCGCTCGTCGTCCAGGCCCCCGGCACCACCGTCACCGAGCCGGAGCTGGTCGCGTTCTCCCGCGAGCACCTGGCGCACTACAAGTGCCCGAGCTCGGTCGACTTCCTGCCGACACTGCCGCGCAACGCCACCGGCAAGGTGCTGCGCCGGGTGCTGCGCGAGCCCTTCTGGCAGGGTCGGACCCGCCGGGTCAACTGAGTCAACCTGCCCGCCGCCCGACCCGTCCGCTCTCCGCTACCGATGGAGGCACATCCGTGGCCGACATGACCGAGCAGCAGCGAGATGCCTTCCTCGCGGAGCGGCGGGTCGCCGTGCTCGGCATCGCCCGTGCCGCAGCCGGACCGCTGCTGGCGCCGATCTGGTACGGCTATGACCCGGGCGGTCCCTTCCGGTTCTGCATGGGCGGGTCGTCGGCCAAGGCGCGGCGCCTCGGTGCGGAGGGGCGCGCCACCGTCTGCGTCCAGGCCGAGGACCACCCTTACCGCTACGTCATCGCCGAGGGTCCGGTCGGCATCGAGCCGCTGGGCGATGCGACCTACGACGCCATCCTGGCCATGGCCACCCGCTACCTCGGCGCGTCGGGCGGCCGCCGTTACGCCGAGCAGTTCACCACTCCGGACGAGGTACTCGTGACGCTGACGCCGCAGCGGTGGCAGGCGGTCATTCCGGGGGCGGCGTAGCACCTCGGGCGCCTGCTGAAGAAGCACGCCACCTCGACAGCGGCTCGGCGTGTCGCGGCGGACACGCCGATGCTCCGAGCGACCTAGGCGGAGGAAGCGTGCAGTTTGAGGAACAGTGCACGGGCAGGAGGTCACTACCGCCGCGT
>JAABUQ010011916.1_pt1 | contig 10949 bp, 9 predicted proteins | sample 5560001 | NCBI WGS metagenome assembly JAABUQ01 (sample SAMN10711888, study PRJNA513371) | rock metagenome | isolation source: Antarctica rocks | place: Antarctica: Victoria Land, Finger Mt nord | collected 2015-12-18
TAGAAGATGGTCAGGATGTACTGTGGTCCCGGTTTGCCGGTGATGATACCGGGCGTCGTATTCTGCCAATCGTCGCGGCGCTTGAAGAGCTCCCAGTACCCATTCGGATCAGAATCCTGGGCAACATACGCGCCGAGCGACACGGGTGGGTAGTTGGTGAACGTCTTGATGTCGGGCGCCTTCTCCCAGACGTGTTTCGCCATCATATAGACGGCGTTGTAACGAGCGGTGAAGTAGAAGTGGAAGCGCGGATTGGGCTCATTCAGGTTGAAGACGACGGTGTACGGGTCCGACGCGGAGGCGTCCTTCACGTACAGCTTCATCTCCGCGGAGAACGCCAGGCCGGGGTTGTTGACGAGCGAGTTGACGGTGAACACCACGTCGTCGGCGGTGAACTCGACGCCGTCGCTCCACATAACGCCATGGCGCAGCGGCACCGTCATCTGCATACGATCGGCGCTGTACGTCGGCCGATCGGTGGCGAGCGAATTGATCCACTCACCCGAGTCCTGGTCGATGTACCACAGCAAGTCCATGACCAGGCCCTGGCGGGTCGGCGAAGGCGGGCCGCCCGGCACGAACATGTTGAAGTTGTTGGCGACGCTGTAGCGGAAGATCTGGTCGACCACATATACCTGGTCACGCGGGAGCGATACAGGCAATCCACCTCCGCCGAAGCCCTGGTCCACCGGCACAGCCATAGCGCCATGAGCGACGGCCAGCTTGATGCCAGGCGTGGCGGCGGCTGCAGTTGACAGGCGCAGCAGAGGCGACGCAGCGAGCCCGGTGCCGGCGGCGACAAGGCCGCGCAGGAATGCACGGCGACTGACAAATCCTGGCATTTTGACCGAACCTCCCTCCGGACGGCGGCGCGCCGTCGGTCCCGCTGACGAATTGTCGCTGCGAAAGCCCCTCGAAGCGTGAATCCCCGCAAATTACGCTATGACCCTGAGCCGCACGTGTCAATAGCCGTACGGGCCCGAAAGTGAGGCCCCGCTCGCGCCGCCCTCAATTGACGTTGATGGAACGCCGGCGTAGCCTCAGGCGCGATGCCAGGTGCGGCGTGCGTCGCTTTAGCCCGTCGCCACCGAATTGTGGGCATCGTCTCGAGCGCGGGAGCGGAGGTGCGAGTGGTGTGATGGCCTACGCTGGTGAGGTGGGAGTTGAGGGTCTCAGCGTGGAGCGTCGGTACGATCCGATTGGGATCGATGCCGTGCATCCGCGGTTTGCCTGGCGCCTCGTCGGCAGCGGCCCAGGCGCACGCCAGACTGGTTATCAGCTTCAGGTAGTGGATACGGACAGTCCGGACGCAGGCTGGTCCGCGCCGACGTGGGACACGGCCCGCGTGGCCGACGGCGATTCGGCGTACATCGCTTATACAGGACCTGCCCTGGTGTCACGCCACCGCTATGCGTGGCGAGTGCGAGCGTGGAATGGCGACGGATCGGAGACCGCGTGGAGCACCCCGTCTGCGTTCGAGACGGGTCTCCTGTCCACTGGTGACTGGTCTGCTCGCTGGATTGCCCACATTGTGCCGGACCTGGTTTCCGAACCTGAGGAGCTGCGGGGCGAAAGACCGGCACCCGCGTTCCGTCGGCGCTTCAATCTGTCGAGCGCGCCGAGTCGCGCTCGGCTGTACATCACTGCCCTGGGTCTGTACGAAGCCTCGATCAACGGTACGCGCGTCGGAGACGAACGCCTGACACCCGGCTGGACCGACTACCACCGTCGCATTGAGTATCAGACGTACGATGTCACGCCGCTCCTGCAACAGGGCGACAACGTGTTGGCGGTCACGCTCGGCGACGGTTGGTACGCGGGCCACGTAGGCCCCTGGGGCCGCCATCGCTACGGCGATGCGCCAGCGTTGCTCTGCCAGCTCGACAGTCAGCTTGCTGCTGGCGGCCTCGAGACGGTCGCAACGGACGATCGGTGGGTAGCCAGCAGCACTGGCACGTTGCTCAACGATCTGCAGATGGGCGAACGCACTGACCTGCGCCGGGAGCGTAGCGCATCCGATGACGCAGGCTGGGATCCGGTGTCGCTGCGTGCCGCTCCGGGTGCACAACTCGTCGCTGCGCGCGACGACGGCATCCATGTCGTCGAGGCTCTTCCCGCCCTGGAAGTGCGGGCCATCGAAGCTGCACCTGGCGACCGCCGCTACATTGTGGACCTCGGGGCCAATGCGGCGGGGGTCGTTCGCCTGCGTACCGCGGGCACGCCGGGCCAGCGCGTCGTGATTCGTCATGCGGAAGCGCTCGACGCCGGCGGTGAGCTCTACATTGAAAACCTGCGTGGCGCAGAACAGCAGGATGAGTTCGTCCTGGCCGATGCGGCGCCCGTCATCCTCGAGCCGCGATTCACGTTCCACGGCTTCCGGTATGCCGAAGTCAGCGGTCTCGATGCACCCCTCACCGCGGACGACATCGAGTCGCATGTGCTGAGCTCGGCGACGCGTATGGTGGGCCAGTTTTCCTGTTCGGATCCGCTCGTCGACATGCTCCAGCGCAACATCGTCACCAGCCTGCGGGCCAACTTCATCAGCATTCCGACGGATTGCCCGCAGCGCAACGAACGCCTGGGCTGGACTGCCGACTTGCAGATCTTTGCGCCGACGGCGCTGTTCAACGCCGACGTCACCAACATGGTCAACAAATGGCTCGACGATCTGGTAGATACCCAGCTGCCCTCGGGCGCGTATGCCGATATAGCTCCGGCGCCGTCTGGTTGGGCTGGCGCGGGCAATACTGCCTGGAGTGACGCGGGCGTCATCGTGCCCTGGGTGCTCTACGAGCGATCTGGCGACGCACGCGTCCTCGACCGCATGTACGACTCGATGCGCCGCTACATTGCGTTCCTCGAGGCGGACCAAACGCAAGGCTTACGCTTTGCCGGCCGCTACGGCGACTGGGTCAGCCTCGGCGCGCGTACCGACAAGCTCTTTATCGGCACGGCATACCTGGTATACGTGTTCAATCTGTTCGCGCGCATCGCTGCCACTGTCGGGAGGACTGATGACGAGGAGCGTGCGCGCGAATTATCGGATCGCGCGCGCAAGGCGTTGCAGCGTAGGTTCGTCGACGGCGAAGGGCGGCTAACTGTCGACACACAGACCGCGTATGCGATGGCACTGGGCTTCGACCTGCTGCCGGACTCCGGTCGTGCGGCCGCGGGCCAGCATCTGGCGGAGCTGGTCGAGTCGGCTGACACCCATCTCGCGACCGGGTTCCTCGGTACGCCATTGGTGATGCCAGCGTTATCCGACAATGGGCACCATGAGCTGGCCTGCCGCTTGCTGCGGCAGGACACGTATCCGTCGTGGCTCTTCGAAGTTCGTCAGGGTGCCACATCGATCTGGGAACGCTGGAACGGCTGGACGCCGGAGAACGGCTTCTACTCCCCGCGAATGAACTCTTTCAACCACTATGCCTTTGGTGCGGTAGGCGACTGGATGTACCGTTACCTGGCGGGCCTCAATCCCGTGGAGCCGGGGTACCGCCGCACGGAGCTCCGCCCGCGGCCTGGTGGCGGATTCACTGCCGCGCGCGCTACACACGAGTCGTTGTATGGCACCCACGCGTGCGGTTGGCGCATCGTAGATGAAACACTGCACGTGGTGGCGCGCGTTCCGCCGAACACATCGGCCACACTGGTGTTACCGATCAACACCGTCGATGGGGTACAGATGAATGGCGGCCCGCTCGCCGCATCCAGCGCAATGCACGCTGCAGCTGGCGACGTACGCATCGAAGTACCACCCGGCGAGCACACGTTCAACGCGCCTTATCACTCGGTTGCTTCGGAGCGAATGCGCTGAGTGCCAGCGCTCAGCGCCTGCTGATAGTTCCAGACGTCGGCCAAGCGCTCGTGCAACTCGCGGACCTCATCCTCCAAGGCCAGGCAGAGCTGCCACTGAGCATTACCCACCGACCTATTTAGAACATGTGTTCGGATAAAGCCACCATCGTGCCGCCGATCCACAGCTGGACTTCAAAGTGTGAGTGCGAACGCTTGCGGGTGGCAATATGGCGGGGGAGGTGCGCCGCATCGGCGATACCGTTCGACGTCGAGCCGGGCCGTGGACGCCGGCGGTCCACCAGTTGCTCCGGCACCTGGAGCAGGTTGGCTTTGGCGGTGCACCGCGGGCAATGGGAATCGACGAGCAGGGTCGCGAGATCCTGAGCTACATACCCGGCCGCGTTGTCCACCCGAACCTGCTGGACGATTCCGAGCTCGGCCGGGTGGCGCGCCTGATCCACAACTATCACCATGCCGCGGCCTCGTTCGCCCCACGGCCTGACGCGCGCTGGCAGGCTGACGGTCGCGACCCCAGCGGCGTCGAGGAGATCATGTGTCACAACGATCTCGCACCCTGGAACCTGATCGCGGGCAAGCAGCAGTGGGCATTCGTCGATTGGGACCTGGCCGCGCCAGGCCGGCGACTATGGGATCTGGCCTTGTCCGCCTGCAGCTTCGTGCCGCTCCTGCCAGGGCACACAGACGTCATGCCGCCCTATCGAGCCTTTTGTGACGCATATGGACTCTCAGCCGCCGATCAGCCCCGACTGTTGGATGCCGTGGTCGAGCGTGCGTGGCGCATGTGCAACGTGTTGGTCGACAATGCGGACCGTGAACCCTACGCGAGCCTGGTGCGGGATGGCCACGCCGAAGCTTGGCGCCACGGCGCCCAGCACGTTGATCGACACATCGCACTCTGGCGTCGCCAACTGGCCACAGCAGAATGATGGACGGGTTGACTGCGACCGCTCGCCATGACCGTTGGGCGAGCCCTTGGTCAACCATCCACGCCGAACGAGGGTCGCGGTGAATCTGTTCGAACTTGACAGCGCGAAGCCGCGTCGCGCATGGCGTGGCTTAGCTTAGAAACGGAGACCTTGCACCTGGAGATCGTCGCCGTTCGCCGGATGGTTTACATAAGACTCCAATCCCTATGCAATAGCAGCGTGTCTTATTCACCAGGCCGGGTGGTAGCCCACCGCCACCCGCTGCAAGTCTCCCGACTCAGCACCTGCGACCCACTGCGCAAGCTGCAGCCCCTGCTGCTGTGCGATGCGCACGAACCGGCTTGGTTCTTTGACGACGGAATGGGTCGTTGATACCTCCAGTAAAAGCGGTCGATCGTAGCCCGCCAGTGACAACTCACCACACACATCCCGCCACTGGATGAATCCTTCGCCAGGGATCACGTGATCCACGAAATCCCGCGTCCGATCTGAGAGTTGCACGGCGATCAGGCGGTGTCGGAGCCTTGCCAGCAGATCGACGGGTCGCGGCCCGCCGATCTGATCGTGGGACGAGTCGTAGCAGAAACCGAACCACTCTACATCGAGCATCTCGAGTGCCCGCTCAACCAGGTCGGTGGCGTGTCCCGGCAACACGTTTTCGAGTGCCAGGCGGACACCAGCGGCGGCCAACACAGGCGCCAATGCCCCGCACACCCCGACGACTTGAGAGAGGCGCTCTTCGAATTCGGCTACGGGAAAATCGAACGGGCTGGCGTGGACCACGACGACCTCAACTCCGAGCGCCGCCGCCGCCTGGACCGAACGGGACAACGCGTCATGGCTGTCCGATCCTTCGGCTCGCGGCCCGTGAATAGTGTCGATGCCAAGACCATGCTGCTGGGCGAGCGTGCGAATGTGGGCCTGCCCGGCCGGATTGAGATAATCCGAGTGCGCTTCGCTGGCACCCAACGAGAAGTGGGTAAAGCCAGCCTCGGCGATCAGCGGAACCTGAACATCGAGCCCGATGCCATAGTCAAAGGACGTCGCGATTGAGACCGGACGAACTTCCATGCGCGGCCATTGTGCCCGAAGGAGCATGCTGAGATGACCGCGTCGGTTAACGTCTTCCACGTCTGCGCCATAAGAGAGGTACGAGGTGACGCAATGTCAAGCAGCCGGTGCGGATCATCAATTGTCTGTCCCAGACGCGTGCCACACGCGAACACGGTTTGCTATGGCGGTCAGGAGGCCTGCACGTGACCATCGCACGCTACGACGAGGTTGCCGACTTCTACTCGTCCGGCTGGCTCGACACCTACGACGACGCAGTCTCGCTGGCGCTGTTCGACCTGCTTGGGCCACCCACGGACCGACGGGTGCTTGACCTCGCATGCGGGCATGGCCGGATAAGCCGCGAGCTCGCTCGCCGCGGTTCCACAGTCGTCGGTATCGACCTTTCAGAAAAGCTCATCGACAAAGCACGCGCTATCGAAACAAGTGACCCGCTCGGGGTCAGCTATCTCAACGCCGACGCGGCAAGTGCTTCCGTTCTTCAAGGCCAGGCATTCGACGCGGTCGTCTGCAACTTCGGCCTTTCGGACATCGACGATTTCGATGGCGCGCTCGGCACGGCCGCGCGGGTGCTCGCGCCGGCTGGACGGTTCGTGTTCTGTGTGCTGCATCCCTGTTTCGGCGGAGGCAAGGACGTCTCAGGGTCCTGGCCGTCCACCGGCAGCTACTACGACGAGGGCTGGTGGGCGGCAGACGGTGCGCTCTCCAGCTTGCGCAGCCAGGTAGGCGCGAACCATCGCACACTTTCGACCTACGTCAACACGCTCCGCCGCCACGGTCTCGCGATCGACCAGCTCGCCGAACCGCGCCCGTCCGACGAGTGGAGCGCCCGGCGCCCCGACGCAGCCAGGTTGCCGGTGTTCCTCGTGGCGCGGGCCGTACGTGTATGAGCCACCATGACGATCCGTCAGGGATTCGCGCGACGCGGCCGACCACGCTGGTGTTGGCGGCCGTCGAAGTCCTGGCGACACAGTTCTTCGAGCCACTGACCGTCGGCGACTTGCTCCACGACGCGTGGGAAGGTGCTGCCGCTGCTATCGCCGGTGCAGGCGGCAGGGTCGTGCCGCCGCCTGAGTATCCGGACGATCCAACCGCCGCGTACGTGTTGCACGAGGCGACGTTTCCCAAGCTGGAGCGGTTGGCGGACGGCCACGTGAGCCTGGACGATCTAGCAACAGCAGCCCTCGAAGAGCTGCTCGCCCGCCGGCGCGATGTGCATACTATTCTGTGTCCGCGCGGACGCTTCTGGTGTGTTGAACCGGACCCAGCCAGTCCAGCGCAATGGGCCAGTCGGACGTTTGGCGTGGTCTTGACCGACTCGCCGCCGCTGACCGTCAGCGATGTGTTGCCGCAAGGGCCTGCTCAACGGGCGGGTCTCCGTCGCGGCCAGGCGGTCCTGACGATCAATCGCCATCCGACAGCGCACCTCCGCGGACTGCAGGCGACTGCGCGGCTCGACTGGCAGCCGGGTGCTCTGAACAGGCTCAACGTACGGGCTCCAGGCAAAGCGCCGATCGACCTGGATCTGCGATCCGACCTGGTGCCGATGCCGTCCACGAAGTTGCTGCCCGGCCCGTTCGGCTATCTGCGGATGGACGGATTTCTGCTCAATGCGGTGGAAACAGCGGCGCTGCGCGCGGCGCTGTTAGGCTTTGAGCGGGTGGGCGCTCGGGGTTGGATCATCGACATGCGCTGGAACGGCGGCGGGCCATCCATTCAGCTCAGCCGACTCCTGGTCAACCAGGGGCGCTTGTTTTCGCGCGTGCGGCACAACGACGTCCAGATGCCGGATGGGACGCTGCTGCCCATGCGGCAGGACATCGATTTCGATGGAACTGCCCTTCCCTTCCAGCGTCCGCTGGTGGTCCTCATCGGTCCTGGCAGCGTCTCGGGCGCTGAGTCGTTCGCCGGTCCAATGCAGGCGCATGGGCGCGCCATCCTGGTGGGCGAGCGAACGGCAGGCGGGTGTGGTCTTGTACGCTCGGTGAATCTAGCTCCAGGCTGGTCCATCTTCTTCGCGTCCCACCAGACAGACTTCGGGCCCGACGAGTGGCGGCTGAACCGCATCGGTGTCACGCCAGACGTGCAGGTAACTCCGACGCCGGCCGATGAGGCAGCAGGGAGCGATCCGCAACTTGATCAAGCGCTCGAGATCCTGAGGACTTCGCGTGGGTGACAAAGAGCCAATCGAGGTTCGGCGGATGCGAATGCCCACACGACGGGTTATCTTCGCAACTGGATGCCCGCGACGCACACCGCAAACGAACGTGATATTCAGAATACCCCTGCCTGATGATCGGACTTCCAACTGGATATCGAACAATGACATGCGGCTCCGGGCGCAACATCACATACCCTGGGCAGCAGCCAGACACCGATGAACGATAACGTCCTCAGCAAAAGCACCCCTGGCCGCCCGGTGATTGACACACTCGCCCCCAAGGACGCCCCGCACACTTCAGTGGTGCGCACGCTGCTGTGCCAGGCGCTTGCTTTGACAGGGATGTTGGCGTCGACCGTGTCTGGGAGGGGTGTCTGTTTGAACGAAGTTCGGCCGCTGTTAGCCGGCCGCCATGCGCTTTTCGACCGAACTCCTTAGCCGGCTCCAGCGTGGAAGGGCTTCGGGGGCCTACCGACTTCTCCCCGCATGCCAACCCACGATAGTGGCCGCAAACCGAACGGATAATGTATGGTTATTTTACATAGATTTACTATACTCTTGGTGTGGTGAAGCGACAGTACGTCGAAATCACCGAGATGTTCTCGGGCGTGGTGTTTCGCTTCTACACCGATCGCGCGGAGCCACATCGCCTGCATGTCGTCGCACGTTGGGGGATCGAACCGGAGACAGCCATTCGTGTGTTTCTCGACGACAGCGCTGAACGGAGGTGGATGGCCGACAAGCAATGCTTCGAGACGCACTCGGCCACCCACGTGCTCGTCTGGCTTGAGACGGCGCCCCGCCACATTCTGGTGATCACGTGCGTTCCGCGTGAAGCATCGCAGCAGCCAACCCCAACTACGGAGGACGACCCAGCATGAGAAAGCTCCAATTGAGCGAACCGGTCTACGGCACGATCGGCGAAGAGGAATCGGAGCGGGTCACGGAGCTCGAAGACTACTTTGATACGAAACTGGCGGCTGAGGTTGCGGCCGAACAAGGCACTCGCACCACTACTGTGCGCTGGACGGCCCGCCAACTGCGAACGATCGAGCGCGCCGCTGCGCGGTTCGGCATGCCATACCAGACCTACGTCAAGGACGCCGCGTTTCGTCGCGCACTCCAGGACCTGGTCGACGCCGACCGCGTTGGTGCCTGACAATCAGAGGCAGCCGGACGGGTAGCGTTGAAGCCCACTGCTTGGCTAACGCGTGAGGTGAGAACGAAGGTGGGTCTTTACGGTGGCGCATGACACGCGCCGATGCCACGCTTCCTGGGTTTCGGTCTTGCTGTTGAGCCGGGTTGGTGTGAAGACGACTCTTTTGGCGGCTGGCCCATTACCAACCAGCCGGGCATGAGTTCGTCAGATCTCGAGGAGCTCGGCCGAAAGTGCATTTCACACGCCAAAGGGTGTCCGAACTCCGTTCAAACAGATTGCCTGGCGGGGCGACTCCGTGGCGGAAGACTTTTCGGCCGCCCCTCTAGAGCTCGTCCGCTTGACTCGCACGTACCAGCGTAGCCAGCGGACCAGCTCGGTCCAGTTCAGGAGTCGGCCGCGTATGCGGTTGTCCACTTCGACAATGTCGCCATGGACGATTTGCCCACGCTCGTCCAGGACGACACGCAAGACCACGGTCACGAGGGCGTCGCTCGGCGAGCAACTCTGTGGCCACTGTCCTGAACCTTACTCGGCGCGTGACAGTCTCAGCGGGCGCGTCGAAGCACCCCCGCAAACCTCACGAGAGCACAGCATAGCGGCCCTCGAAAGCCACCGGATTACCAGTCACATTACTGACGGTTATCCAGTAAGTGCGTTGGGATGGATTGGCGCGCTCCACCGCGACATCCCATCCGAGCTCAGGCGCACGGTTCTGGGGCGACGTGGGCATCATGTACCAGACAATATGAGATGCGGCGTTCCAGCCGAAGGTAAACCACCGTTGCGTCGCGCACGCTGGGATCGTTGCTCGCCACTGCACTCCAGTTGTCATCGTACATGCCCGGCGACTTGCCACTTGTGACCTGGAGTGTCGGCGCCACGTGCCATCCCCAATCCACATGACAGGCCGGGTTGTTCTGCGACGGTGTGTGCAAGTTACCGTAGATCCATACCTTCGTTGGTTGGACGCCCGCACCGATCATCAGCCGAGCCATTCGTGTGCACGGCCCCCAGCAGCCATCGTCCGGGAACTAGGGCGGGATACACGGCGCCGCGACGGTGCTCGGACAGCAGGTCGTTCCACGCACGAGGTTGAACATCTGGTAAGCCTGGTCCAGTGAAACGGGCGTCATCGTCGGCGAGGCAGTAATTGGACCCGACGCCAGCGCGTTGGGCGCGAGCCCTCGCGGATTTGCGCGCACGTCGACAATCTCGTGCGTGTCGAGTGTCTCAGTGACGGGGACCGGCTGCCCGCTTGCGGCGGCGGTCCTCAGTAACTGATACAACTCGGCAAAATCCGGCCGCGAGCGGCGCAGGTAGTGCGAGCTGTTCGCACCGTAGATGGTGTTGCCAGTGAAGCGCCACAACGACCGTCGGGACAGTCCGGGCCACAGTTGCCGGCGGCACAAACAATATCTGCTCCGGCCCGTTCGAGCGCCACGACCATGCGGTTGAACGGGTGATTGGGATTGTCACTATAGTTGCGCGGGTCGCCCACCGGGAAGTCCCAGCTCGGCTGGAACATGCCGTAGCTATTGCTGACCACCATGGTCCGCACTTCGCCTGGTCGTCTGGGCGCGCTCATGATGGCGAGCAGGTGGCGGTATGCCAGCACGCCGTCGCTCAGCCGGCCCTCCATGACCATGCCACCATGCTTGATCGAGCGCAGCAGCGCAACGTCCAGAATCGTCGCCTTGGGCGCCGCAATCGTCGCATCGAAGGCGCACATGGTGCCGTGATTGACCGGCCAGTTGCCGCCCGTTCCGGGCACGCCGGGAGGTGCCCAGCTGCGCGCAATGTCGATATTCGACGT
>JAABUQ010011917.1_pt1 | contig 10948 bp, 5 predicted proteins | sample 5560001 | NCBI WGS metagenome assembly JAABUQ01 (sample SAMN10711888, study PRJNA513371) | rock metagenome | isolation source: Antarctica rocks | place: Antarctica: Victoria Land, Finger Mt nord | collected 2015-12-18
CGCGACGCTGCCTTCCCCGTCCCCGCAGCCATCGCCGCCGGCCACCATCGGCCATCGGGCGTCCGCGGTCGTCCTGGGACCGCCCAAGGCCACGACGGCGCCCCATCCCACGATAGCGCCCCATCCCACGACGGGCGAGTCCTCGCTCGCCGTGCTGGCAGTGCTGGGCACGGGGGCCGGGTTGTCCGACCCACGCGAAGCCGTCGCGCTGCCCAACGGGCTAATCGCCGTGGCCGACGCCGGTCACAGGCGTCTGGCCCTCCTCAACGGCGCGGGGACGCTGGTACGTTCGGTCACCACCCGTGGCCAGCTGCCGCTGCAGGGCGCGCAGGCCGTGACCGCGGGCGACCGCTATATCTACCTGCTCGACGCGGGACGCGGCGCCATCGAGCGCTACACCCTGGGCGGGGATTACGTCGACGAGGTCCGCTATCAGCCGAACCTGATCGGCCTGGCAAGCGACATCACCATCGCGCCGAACACGCTGTACGTGGCCAGCCCGCGCGCCAATGGCGTGGCCCTCGTCTCGCTGCACGGCAACCTCAAACAACAACTCAGTGGCCCCGTCGGCAATGGCCCGACCCAATTCAACCGGCCATCGTCTATCGCGGTTGCCCGCCATGGGCGCATGTACGTGGTCGATAGCCTCAATAACCGCATCAAGATTCTCGCCCGCGACGGGTCGCTGGTGCGCCAACTCGCCACCGTCCCGTCCGACGCCGCGCACGTCGCGCACGTCCTGCCGTTCCCCAGCGGCCGCCTCCTGGTGTCGGACCCCACGGGCGCGCTGCTGATCTATCCGGTCAATGGCGGCACGCCCCGGCGCCTACAACTGCGGCTGGGCAACACCGTCCTCACCGGCGTGCATCCCGGAGGCCTGTTCGCCCTGCCCGGCAACCGCATCCTGGTCACCGACAGCGCAGGCAACAGGCTGCTGATCGTCCAGGCGCCATAGCGATGATGGGGGTCTCTATTTTCAGCGAGGCCGCGGCACTACTATGACCCCTATCTTATTCGTCGCGGCTCTATTGCTGGCAATCTATGCCTGGAGCCAGTTAGCCCCGGACCACTTCCGATCGGCGTTTGGCGTCGTGAGCCGCGGGCAAGCACAACGTGCTGGGCTGATACCCGTATCCAGGTCGTCGCCATCGATCACCGGCGTGAGGACGGTATCGACGCCGGGCAACCCTGGCGGGCTCTTTGGTATCCCATTGCCGCTGGTTGTCAGGCGCCTCGACGCCTGGTCGCGTAGCGTGCGAGCCTGGTTGATCGTCGGCACGCTGGGGATGTGCTGGTACGGCTGGAGCCAGTTTCTGCTCCAAAACGACGTGTGGGCCGCGATGTGCATCTGGCTCGGGGGGGTCAGCGGCTTCGTCGCCCTCGTAGCCGAGCCGCCATCGTGGCGTTTCACGTTCTCCGTGCCGCGCGCCGAGTGGGTGTTGGCATGCATTGTTCTCGCCCTCGGCATCGTGCTACGGCTCTACCGTCTGGGCGACGTGCCGTACGGCCTCAACCCGGACGCCGCGTACAACGGCCTCCTGGCGCTACAAGCCAACCACAGTCCGGCCTACCTGCCCTGGTCGCCCGACCCCGCACGCGGAGAGACATTGTTCGCCTATTGCATCGTGGCCATAATAGCCGTCGTCGGTCCGACACCGCTGGCCATCCATGCCGCCGCCGCGGTCGTGGGTATCGCGACGCTGGTCGCGTTATACCTGTTGGCCCAACGCCTCCTTGGGGTGCGGGTCGCTCTGATCGCCACGGCCCTCCTGGCCACGTCGGGATGGCACCTGCTATTCTCGCGCGCGGGCTGGCGGGTCATCACGCTGCCTCTCGTCGAGACGCTGGCCCTCTACGCCGTGCTGCGCGCCATCGAGACGCGCCGTCGTCTCGCTTTCGCCCTGGCCGGCGCGCTGCTGGCCTTGCAACTCGATACATACGCTGATGGGCGCGTGCTGCTGGTCGTCGCCCTCGTGTGGGCGCTGGCGGAGTTGTGGCGCAACTCCAACAGCCTTGCACTCCTGCGCGGCTACGCGCTTGCCGCGCTCACCTTCGCGCTTGCCGGGGCGCCTCTCCTGGCTTTCGCCATCACCAATCCAGCGATCGTCGGTGCGCCATCCGGCTCACCAAGCCTGCTATCGCGGCTTCTAACTGGGGACGCCTCACCACTGTGGCAGCACGTGCAAAGTAGCCTGGGTTTCGCCCCCGCGTCGGCCGCCGCGGCCGGGATGACGATCGTACAGCCCCTACTCGACGCGCCGGCAAGCTGGCTGCTAGTGCTTGGCGTCGTCCTGTCCATTGTCTGGGCAGCACGCCGATCGCGCGTCCACGCGCTCCTGCTCGTCGGGCTTGTCGTCGGACTACTGCCCGGGCTTTCGGCAGCAGGACCAAGCGGCGACGATGGGGCTGGAGCGATCCCTTTTGCCTGCATCCTGGCGGCGCTGCCTTTGGTCGCGCTGCTCGACGCCTTCGCCCCGTGGCGCAAGCAACTGGCCGCGCGTCGTGTCTGGCTGCGACACCTACCCGACGCTATCGTCGCCCTGATTCTGCTGGTTGTGCTCGGGCTGGCATTCGGCCGCTACCTCGGCCCAGGCCGCGTCGAGTCGGCCGCGTTCTACCCCCAGGCCACGGCGGTTGGACGCTACCTGCGTCAGATCGACGCGCGCTACGACCCGTATGTGACCCCCGACTACCCTGCCGACGTGCTGACCTATCTGACCTACGACGAGACCTTGCCGCCCGCTCCTGGTAGTGGGCCGCAGCTGCGCGCCCAGGCGCAGGATAGCGGGCAATTCGTCACCGACACAGCCCGTCCTGGTCGAGGACTCGCGTTTGTGATGCCGCCCGGCCAGGGCGCCCAGGCGGGGAGCAATGCCATGGCGCGCGGCCTGCGGTCGCGCTACCCCTCCGCCATCGCCTTCACGCTGCTGTACCGCGACGATGCGCGGAGCCGCCTGGCCCCGGCCGCTGTCGTCGTGCTGGTCCCGCCCGCGGGTGCGACGGCCTCCCGCGACATCCCGCGCGGGGCTGTTGTCTCTCATTGAGCAGCTGTTGTTCCCGGTCCCACCTGTTACTCATCGTGTGGCGATGGAACAACGAAGGACGACGGAGCGATGTGCGACAACTCAAGGCGCAACCCAACGGCAGCTATAGCGTTTCAGATAAAGAATTAGAGTCCAAGGACTATGTTGACGCTCACCGAACGCGCCGTTTGTCTGAAACATTATCTGAGAGTCTATCGTGACTCGCGACCGCCGCCGAGATAGGTTTGGCCTCCACAATCTGGTAGCCCACCGTGCCATCGCCGAAGCGGACGGTGTGGTGAATCGTGTAGCGCCACCCGGCGACCATCTCCTCGGGCCGCATCGCGAAGAGTTGCCGGCGCGCCGGGTTGTACTGGGCCAGCCCGCCGACGCCGCACCGCTCACAGCCGGTCTGCGCGTAGATGGGGAAAAAGATCTCCGGCTCGTTGAATAGCCCGGTCATCAACAGGTCGTCGTAACGCGGTTCAACTTTCTTGAAATAGGCGATGATCTCGGCCGGGCCGCCCTGCCAGCCCCAGTAACCGGCCGACGCGCGCTCGTAGTTGACGAAGAACAGGCTCCATAACTGCGTGAGGCTGATGGCCAGGAGGGCGATCCCGATCACGAGCCCGCCCGCCGTCACAGAGGGCTGCCAGCGCGGGCGAGGCGCGGCGGTGCGCAACCACCGCCAACTGAGGGCAAGTCCGTACCCCGTGATCACGCTGAACGGGACCACGCCAAACATATCGCGCACCTCGGCTCCTCCGCTTGTCAGCGTCCCGCCGATGGGATACACCAGGAACAAGCAGGCCAGCACAAAGAGGGTCGTGCGGTCTCGCCGTGCCAGTAGGCCGGCCATGCCGACGAGCAGGAAAGGAAACTGCGTCCAGTAGAGCGCGCCCATGCCCATGATATAGCCGCGCAGGACGGGGTCACCCGGCGTGGAGCCAAAAATGAACAGGAACCAGATCGAGTAGTGCTGGATATAGTTATTGTAGAGGGCGCTGACCAACGCCCACCCATGCAAGCCCTGGGAGAAGACGCCGATCAGCGAGAAGCGGGCCGTGGCCTCGCCCGTCAAGATCGAAATGCCCAGCGGGATCGAGAGCACGACGAAGATCGCGATGCCGATCATCGTGGGACGCTTCCATCTCAGGAGATCGCGGTAGTAGATGAGCAGCATACAGCCAAGGAAGACGGGAGTCTCCAGGCGTGGCACATGGTAGGTGTAGAGCGACAAGCCCCACGCCACGAAGCTGCCGTAGTACAGAAGGGTATGACGCCGTCGCAGCGCGGCCAGGAACAGGTAGGGCGCCAGCACATAGAAGAACGGCATGCTGATGGCCTCGAAGGCCACGTGGCTATACAGGATGTGCCACGACGAGATAGCCAGGACCGCCGTCGAGAGCAGCGCGGCGTCGCGCCGCCGGAAAAGCTCCATGGCCAGGGGATAGAGCAGTGCCACGGCGCCGATGCCGAAGAGGGCAGCCTCCAGCCGGTCGGCGATAGGATTGAGCCCCATTAAGGCCACAAAGGGCATCGAGACATAGATAAAAAGCGGACTCTCGTAGTCGCCAAAAGACTTGAAGTAGAAGGGCAGATGCACGCCCCAGCGGTCAGCGCCCGTGTGCAACACTAGATAGGCATCGTATTGGATAGAAGCCTCATCGCAGAAGAGACCCGGAGGATTATCGCCCAGTTGGTACAGCCGCAACACGGCGGCGACCAGGACGATCACACCGAATGCGGCCAACGCCCAATGACGGTGTCGGTCTGGTGACGGAAAGCGTGATGCCGCAATCATGTGTGCTCTCTCGCCTCGAATGTACGAGGGGCTACGATGGAACAAATCGGCGCTGGCGGCGCGGACCTACACGCGACTCGGGACCCCTTGACGAATCATAACCAGTATGCGACGCGACGTTGTGGATGGGAGAGGTGAGGGCAACGCGACCTCCTCCTGCCATCCGAGTACAGTATATGATACGCGTGCTGTAGAATGGAACCGGAAAAGGCAGCACCGATCTGCCGGACGCGGATGGGCTACCGCCATTCAGGGAAGGTCGGGGCAACTCACATACAAGATCAACGGCATAACGCGCTGTCCGTCTATAATAACGATGCGGCCGCCCCGATGTGACTCCGCGCGCGTCGCCGCGCGGCCCCTCTGATCGTGGAAATCGTGGCAAGAGAAGATGGCTTGCTATCAGGCAACGTCGGCCCGATAGCGTTTCTCCGACGATTGAGGCATGAAAACGTTGAAACCAGAGATCCCGGCACAACAGCCGGTGGTGACGGGCGCTGAAGCCTTTCCATCGGCGGAGGATGCCCATGACGTCGGAACGACGGAAAGCGTCGTCCGTCCGGACACGATTGGATTCCCCTCTCACACTGACACTCCAGAGGGTATATCGCCAGGACCAGACCTCGCGCGTCCGTCCCGGACGTCCGGAACAACAAGGTTTTGGCAGGATCGACGGACACGGGGCCTCATCGCAGGCGCGGCGTCCCTCGTCCTGTTCGCGATCGCGCTATGGAGCGCCGTCAATCAATCGCCGACACCATCGCCTTCCGGCGCGACCGGCGCCGCTACCCCAACCGGCGCCGCTACCCCAACCGGCGCCACTACCCCAACCGGCGGTGCGGCGTCCCAGGGCTTCGCTCCGGCGCCTGGCCCGGCCCTGAGTGTCCTGCGCGTTATCGGCGCCGACGCGGGCCTCGCCGCGCCGCGAGGGGCGGTTGCGCTGCCCAACCGCCGCATCGCCGTGGCCGATACGGGACACGGGCGTCTGGTGATCCTGGACCGAGAGGGCCGCGTCGTGCGTGCGACCCAGGCTAGCGGTCTGGCGCAGCCGTTCGCCCTGGCCTCGGACGGGAGGTCCATCTATGTACTCGACGCACGGCAAGGCACGATCAAACGCTATAACATCCAGGGACGCTATAGCGGCGAACTGCTGCATAATCCGAACCTGCTCGGCGATGGGCGCGGCCTCGCCATCGCCTCCGGCGCCCTCTACGTTGCCAATCCACGCGCGAACAGCATTGCCCAATTCGCGCTGCCCGGCGGCAAATTAGTACGAACATTCACCAGCCCTGGCGGTGCGGCGGAGGGCGACCACTATGCGCAACCGTCCGATGTCGCCGTCGATCCCGAGGGCGACGTGTATTCCGCCGAGGTGGACGGCTACATCAAGATGCGGCAAAGCACCGGCGCGTTTATCCAACGCTGGCCCATTCCGGGCTTCGTCACCATCGACCCGGTCCGCGTCCTGCCGCTTGGCCCCGGACGTCTGCTGGCAACCGACCCGTCGGGCGCGCTGCTCTCCTACGTCGGGACCAATACTCCGACGCGGTACCCGTTGCTGTTACATGGGAAGACCCTGACGAACGTCGAACCGCTAGGGCTCGACCGCATGCCCGACGGCAACTTATTGGTCGTCGATACTCTCGGCAATAGACTTCTCGTCGTCCATCCTCCCCAATGATGACCGCCTGCCGTCGCATGTAGGCACGATCGCGAGGAAGAACAGGCCATGACGCCGCTGATTTTGCTTGTCGTTGCCACCCTCCTGATGCTCTACGCGGCGTACGAACTGGCGCCTCGGGCGCCCCAGGCAGACCTTGACGCGAGGGCGGCGCGCCGCGGGGCGCCGGTCCTACCCACCCCATTGTCCCCCGGCCCAGGGATACTTGCGGGCAGAGGCCACCGCCAGGCGGCGGACAATACAGGCTCCCTCACTGTGGGCGAAGGAGATAGCCTTAGTGCGGCGTCAGCCCTCCCATCGGCCCTCCCACTAGTCCCGCCGTGGCTCACCCGCTTGCGGCAGTCATGGCGTGCCAACAGGCTCTGGTTCTGCGTACTGGCGCTCGGATTGGCGTTGGTAGGGCAGTATAGTCTGTCACCGTTCTGGGGTCCGCCCAGTACCGGGGATACGACGGCAGGGTTGCGCTGGTACGGGCTGGCCATCCTTGTGTTGTTACCGGCCTTGCACGGCAGCTACGTGAACCGTTCCCTTGTGCGGCGGGGGGACCGTAGCATCGCCAATCCGACCCTCTGGGCGCGCATAGCCGGTCTCGCCAGCCTGGCAGTGGGCCTGAACGTCTGGAGCATTATCGTGCTGCGCGCGGACTGGCTGTCCCTTCTCGGACTGGCGCTGTGGGTGGGGAGCGTAGGAACGCTAGTGTTCGCATTTTCCGTGGCGCCACGCGACCAGACGTCGGGACGCGAAGACTGGACCGACGATCAGCAAGCCTTCGCCTGGAGGCTACCGCGCGCCGTCGAGGTCGGTGCGGTCCTGGCTATCATGGCTGCCGCCGCGGCGATGCGCCTGTGGCGTCTCGACGATTTCGCTACCGGGATGCATGGCGACGAAGGCGAGGCCGGCGTTGACGCGCTGAAGATTCTGAACGGGGGCCTGGTCTCGCCGTTCACAGCCGGTTGGTTCAACCAAGCGAACATGTATTACTGGTCGATCAGCCTGTGCATGAAACTATTGGGCACTGGGCTGTTTGGACTGCGCTCGTTTGCTGTCTTGTGCGGCCTCATCACCGTCCTGTGCGTTTACCTGATCGCCCGTGAGATGTTCGGCCAGCGCGCCGCGATCCTGGCTGGCTGTTTCATCGCCTTCCAGAGTGCCGACGTCATCTTCAGCCGCCAGGAATACAGCAACGTGACCACCCCAACCTTCATGACGGTGGCATTCTACTTCCTGCTCCGCGGGCTGCGCACCAGACGGCAGCTCCATTTTGTGCTTGGTGGTTTCACCGCTGGCCTCAGTCTCTACTTCTTTGCCGGAGGCCGACTGGTCGCGCCGGTGGCGGTTGCGTTGTTCGTCTATCTGGCCGTGCGCCATCGCGCGTTCCTACCCCGCTACTGGACCCACGTCGCCGCGTTTCTCCTGGCGCTGTTCATCGTCAGTTCGCCCTTCGCGGCCTATTTCCTGATCGACCATCCCATCCCGTCGAACGTCTACCCCAACGACCGGTTCATCTGGTTGCACTACTCGGATCTCGCCCAGCAATACAACGCGATGGGCTGGCCAGCCATCTTGTGGGGCCAACTCACACGGACGCTCGCCATTCTCACCCATACGGTCGATACTAGTGCGATAACAACCATAGACTACCCGGTCGCGCGACCCCTGGAGGCCGTACTGATTGTGCTGGGCCTCGCCTGGGCGGTCTGGCGCTGGGGCGACACCCGCTTTGCTCTCCTCAGCATCTGGTTCTGGGCGTCGATTATCGGCGGTGGGGTGCTGACGATGGGACCGCCGAACCTACCGCGTATCCTTGGCATGCTGCCAGCATTGGCGCTCATTATCGCCTGCCTGCTGGACCACCTTGTCGTGCAGGTGACGATTGCCGCGCCGAAGGCCGGGAGCCTCCTGAGATACGGCGCCACGGGCGCGCGGGTAGGCCGCTGGCTTGGCCCGAGCATCGCCGGTGCGGTCGTGCTGGTGTCCGGCCTGCAAAACTGGCGGATGCTGACCAGTCACGCCCTGGATTCGTATCAAAACGTGTACGTGACCGCGCAGGCCGCCTATGTCCACGAGAGAGGCCTGGGATACCGCTACTATGATATGGCCAGCCCCGTGTTCTATTGGATCCACGGCGACAATCATTTCATCAATCCAAAAGCGGACGGTATCGACGTGGCCAACGTGACCGACTACCTACCGATCATCGACAACGGATCGCTAGGCGAAAAGGATACGGTCTTCCTCGTCTGGTGGCCTATGTACGGCTCACTCCCAGTGCTGCAAGCGTACTACCCGGAGGGGACTAAAGAAACGGTCCCGTTGGCCGACGCGGCGCATCCGGCCCAGGCGCTGATCGTCTACACAATTACCCACCGACAGATCGACCGGCGGCGGGTCGTTCGCGTCCGCTATGTACCGGCGAGCGGGACAGCGGTTGATCGCGCATCGTCGGCCATCGGCCTGACCGACGCCGTCGGGTTACCACTGGGGCTTCGCTACCCTGTACGCGCCACCTGGGACGGAGCCCTGGTCGCCCCAGCCTCCGGCGCGTACCGCTTCGAACTAGGCGCGCCGGTCGGCGCGCATCTGATGATCGACGGACGGGACGTGTTTCCTGGCGGGACGCCGGCGGTCGGGTCGGGCGTGGCGTCCGTGGTGTTGACGCATGGGCCACATACCGTCCACCTCACTGCCATAGCGCCCAGTCCGCGCGCCCGCGTACGGCTGCGATGGGCAACGGGCGCCAATCCCCTCGCGCCCATTGCCCCGCGTTACCTGTGGGACAACCACGTCAGCGGGCCCAGTGTCGCCGGACCCGGCGCATCCATACCCGGTTCATGACGTGATGGTGACGGATCCCAGGCAGCATAGGCGGCACGCGTGCCCTGCAAGGACACGGTGTAAAGCGGTAACAGTCGGCAATAGGCGCAATAGGTGAGGAGGAGCGAAAGGGATGGCGACCGTTAGAACGCGGCACTGTCCGGTCGGTGAGCGATGCTGTGTTATTCTTGAGGCTAGGGCCGGGCTGGCAACAGCCGCGGGGAGCCCTTTCCGATCCCTTCCCGATAGAGATACGCTCACGGTCGATCACGTACCCCGGCGCTCGAGCTAGCGCCTCATCGAGAACAGGAGCACGTCGCGATGTCGGACCAGAATCAGCCGCATAAGCCCAAGGTCATCGTCGTTATGCCCGCCTACAATGCTGCTCAGACGCTCGAACGCACGTACCGCGATATTCCCACCGGCACCGTCGATCACATCATCCTGGTGGATGACGTTAGCCGGGATGACACGGTGGCTATCTCGCGGAAATTAGGGCTCAGTACCGTCCTCCACATTCAGAATCGGGGATACGGCGGCAACCAGAAGACCTGCTACTTCGAGGCTTTGAAGGAAGGCGCCGACATCGTCGTGATGCTGCATCCGGATTACCAGTACGACGCCACCAAGATCCCCCAATTGATCGCGCCGATCATCAATGGGGACGCGGATATGGTTCTTGGGTCGCGCCTGCTGCAAGACGGGGCGCTCAAGGGCGGCATGCCCATCTGGAAGTACGCGGCCAACCGCGGGCTGACCACCCTTGAGAATTGGGCTTTCGGGCGACGACTCTCGGAGTATCACACCGGACTACGGGCCTACAGCCGGCGTCTGCTGCAAACAATACCTTTCCTGCTCAATTCGGACGACTTCGTCTTCGACACGCAGGTCATCGCCCAGGCCGTCGCGTACGGCTTCCGCATCAGTGAGATACCGGTCGAGACGCGCTACTTCAAGGAAGCCTCGTCGGTCAATTTCCGCCGCAGTGTCACCTACGGGCTGGAGACGGTTGCCACGGTGATCGAATTCCTGCTCGATCGCAGGGGTATTCGGCCCTCACGACGACTGCGCCTGCCGCTACGGAGCGTCGTGAGCCAACACTACCACCAGGACCTCTTTCGTAGTGGAGAATCGTAGCCCTAACCAGGACCCATCACCAGGACCCACGTAGCGGATCGGAACGATCATCCCGCGTCGACGGGCATGGGCCGCGGCTCTGAAGGGCGGTACATCCGCCGCGCGGCGGCCGCGGACAGACGCCAGAATCCGGTACCGCCCCATACAATCACGACGGCGTAGTTGACCGCTTGCAGGGCAATAATAAAGACAAGCGCCTGGCTTCGCGAGAAGCCGAACGGCGTCAGCACCGTCGCCGCGACGAACTGATAGACGCCGACGAAGCCCGGCGTCGACGGCACGGCGCTGGCGAGCCCCAACGCGGCGAGCAAGAGCAGCGCCTGGGGCACTGCCAGGGCCAGATGGAACGCCGTCGCCACCTCGATGGCCACTACCGAGTCGATCAACCACACCACGGCGGTTAAGCCAGCGAAGCTAAGCGACCGTCGCGCATCTTGTAGGGCGCGCATGCCCAACAGGAACTGTGCGAGCAACGATACCAGGCGCGCG
>JAABUQ010011918.1_pt1 | contig 10948 bp, 9 predicted proteins | sample 5560001 | NCBI WGS metagenome assembly JAABUQ01 (sample SAMN10711888, study PRJNA513371) | rock metagenome | isolation source: Antarctica rocks | place: Antarctica: Victoria Land, Finger Mt nord | collected 2015-12-18
CCGTATCAGGCGTTGGGGATGGATCTGCCCACGTTCGACTTCTGGGCACTTCTTCAGACCGATCCGGCCGAGCTGACGCAAGGACTGTCAACCGCACGGAATGAGGGATGAGACAGTCCCCCGATGTTTGTTGATTAGTCTCGCCGCAAGTTTTTTCCTCGAAATGGTTTGTGGTGATTTGGCTTCGTTTCGTAATGTCCGCGCGTGCTTGACGATGATCGAAGCTCGATCCACGAACGGTTTCTCTCCGAGTCGATGGCGGTTACGCTGGACCGCGTCCGCCGCCCCTCGTGTCTTTGGGTTCGTTCGGGAAAGTGGATCACCATGAGCACGACGGTTTCGGGGCGCACGGCCGACTCGCTGGGGATGATCGGGCTGCCGATGTCGGTCAAGGAGATGGCGGGGTGTGGGTGGGATGCGATTGTCGTGGGGGCGGGGCACAATGGGCTGACGTGCGCGGCCTATCTGGCGAGGGCGGGGCGGCGGGTCCTGGTCCTGGAGTCCCGGGTCCGGGTGGGCGGGGCTTGCACGCTGGAGGAGGTCTGGCCGGGATATCGGGTCTCGCCTTGCGCGTACCTGGTGGGCCTGCTCCACCCGCTGGTGATCGAGGAACTCGGGCTGAGGGGGCGGGGGCTGCGGTGGGTCCCGGCGAGCGCGGGGATGTTCGTGCCGTTCGACGACGGGACGAGCCTGCAACTGGGCGAGGACGACGCCCAGTGCGAGGAGGAGATCCGCAAGCTCCGCCCCGGCGACCTGACCGGCTGGCGGGCGATGAACGACGTCAAGCGCCGGCTCCGCGATGCCCTCAGGCCGGACGGCGAGGGGGACCTCTGGGTCGGCCCGGCGCCGGGCCGCGAGGAGATCGAAGGGCGGCTCAAGGGGGATGCCGAAGCGATCGGGATGCTGTTCGACTGGTCGATGGTCGAGTACGTCGAGCGGTACCTCGACGACGAGCGGATCCAGATGGCGTACCTGGGGCAGGGGGTGATCGGCACCAACGCCAGCCCGCACGACCCGGGGACGGCGTCGGTCCACTTCCACCACGCCTCGGGCCGCCTGGGGGGCGAGCCGGGCATGTGGGGGTACGTGACCGGCGGGATGGGGATGGTCTCGTTCCTGCTCTGCGACGCCGCCCGGGCCGAGGGGGCGGTCGTGGCCGCCGGCGTCCCCGTGGCCCGGATCGTCCCGGGCGAGGGGGTCGAGCTCGAAGGGGGGGAGCGGATCCATGCGCCGGTGGTGGTGTCGAACGCCGACCCCCGGGCCACGCTCAGGCTGCTGGACGGGGCGGTCGACCCGGCCTGGCGGCGGCAGGTCGAGTCGGTCCCGACCGTCGGCTGCACGGTCAAGCTCAACGTCGCGCTCCGCGAGCTGCCCGACTTCAAGGCCCGCCCCGGCACCCGGGAGCCGCACCACTTCGGCCAGATCAACACCCCCTTGACCAAGGACGAGTGGCGGGATCACCACCGGGCCGCCCGCGAAGGTCGGCTCGCGCCGAGGCTCTGGACCGAGCTGTACTTCCAGACCGCGCACGACCCGAACGTGGCCCCCGAAGGGGTCCACACGATGAGCGTCTTCGCCCAGTACGTCCCCTACGCCTTCGCCGAGGGGGACTGGGACGGCCGCCGGGCCGAGGTCGAGCGGCTCGCCCTCGACTCGATCGGCCGATACTGCTCGAACATGCCCGACGCGGTGATCGCCGCGCAGGTGCTCGGCCCGCCCGACATCGAGCGGAACGTCGGCCTGACCGGTGGGCACATCTTCCAGGGGGAGATCCTGCCCCAATATCTCTGGGACCGCCGCCTGAGCCCGAGGACGCCGATGCCCGGGGTCTTCCTCTGCGGCGCCTGCACCCACCCCGGCGGCAGCGTGATCGCCGTCAACGGCCGGAACGCGGCGATGGAGATCCTCCGGGGATCGCCGGCCAGGACCGGTCTTCATTCCCCTTCATGAGCACCGCCGAGCCATGCCGAGCCCAACACTCCTCGAAATCTACCTGGCCAGGCACGGCGAGACCGCCTGGTCGATCTCGGGCCAGCACACCGGCCGGACCGACATCCCGCTGACCGAGGCCGGCGAGGCCGCCGCCCGGGCGCTGGGCCGGCGGCTCGAAGGCGTGACCTTCGACCGCGTCTTCACCAGCCCCAGGGTCCGGGCCGCGAGGACCGCCGAGCTTGCCGGCTTCGGGGGCCGGGCCGAGGCCGAGCCCGACCTCCAGGAGTGGGACTACGGCGGATACGAGGGGCTGACGACCGACGAGATCCACCAGAAGGCCCCCGGCTGGTCGATCTTCCGCGACGGCATCCCCGACGGCGAGTCGGTGGCGGAGGTCGGGGCGAGGGCCGACCGGCTCCTGGCCAGGGTCCGAGGGATCGGCGGCCGGGTCCTCCTCGTCGGCCACGGCCACTTCACCCGGGTGGTCGCCGTCCGGTGGCTCGGCCTGCCGGTCGCCGACGGCCGCCTCTTCTTCCTCGGGACCGCCGCCCTGAGCATCCTCGGGGGCGATCACGGCCCCGAGGAGCCGGTCATCAAGCTCTGGAACGACACGAATCACGTGAAAAAGTGACGGTGTTCGCGGGCTGATCCGGCCTCAGTCGTCGAACCGGTCGTCGTCGCGGTCGAGGTTGCGGACGATGTTGTCGGGGATCTCGACCCGGATCGGGTGCGGGGGGCGGATCGGGGCGTGCGGCCCCCGGCGGATCTCGGGGCCGGACGACCGGTGCGCAATCGGGACCTCGACGGGGGTCGACATGGCGATGGCGTCCACCGTCTCGGCGCCGAGGCGGTCGATGGCGTTGGCCAGCCGCTCGACCCGGCCGACCAGGCCGTCATAGGCGACCAGGGCGAGCACGGCCAGCGCGACGCCGGCGGTCAGGGGGACCAGGGCGTTGCCCAGGGTGGGGGCCCAGGCCGCCCCGTCCACGGCCAGGCCGCGGCCGGCGGAGATCAAGGTCCCGAGCAGGCCCAGCAGCGGGGCCATCGCGGCGACCCGCCGGAGCGTGCCGACGTTGCGGCGGAGCCGGTCGGTCTCGACCCGGGCGGCCAGGGCGACGGCCCGCTCCAGGTCGGCCACCGGGCGGCCCCAGCGGCGGACGGCGGCCAGCGCGACCCGCGCCGCCGGGCTCGGGTTGAGCTCGCAGAGGTCGAGGGCCTTGCCCTTGTCGAGCTTGCCGTCCTGGAGTCGCTCGCGGAACCGCCTGAGGAAGTCGCCGGGGGTGACCCGGCCCTTGCGGAGCTGGAGGGTCCGCTCGGCCAGCACAAGCAGGGCCAGGGCCGCGCAGGCGCCCAGGCCGCCCCAGGTGATCCGGTCGACCGGCGGGGTCCGGCGATACCAGGCGACGGCCTCCTGGCCGAGCCGCTCGGCCCGCTTCTGGGCGGCGTCGAGCATCGGGGTGCCCCCGGCCGCCCCGCCATCGGCCCCGCCGGCCACCACGACGAAGGCGAGGGCCAGGCCGGCCGCGGCCCGGACCATGACTGAGGATCGAAGCATGGGACGGCGTCCTTACCTGTTGGAGAGATCCCGGCCGGCTTCAGGCCCGGCGCGCGAAGTAGCATCCTCCAATGTCGTCGCCGGGGGCGGCCCCGCTTGACCCCGGGCCGTCGGAATCCGAAGGGGGTCAGCGGCGGGCCGGGGCGTCGGCGGCCTCGGGCCGGGCGATCTTCCGGCGGGCGGCCTCGAGGCGCCGGCCGGCCTCGTCGGCGTTGCGGTCGGCGGGGAAGCGGGCCCGGAGCTTCTCGTAGGCGTCGGCCGCCTCGCGCCACTGGTCGCGCTTCTCGTGGACCTTGCCGGCTTCGAGCAGGGCCACGGCCTGCCACTCGGGGGCGTTGTACTGGATCACGACCCGGTAGAACTCGCGGAGCGCCTCCTGGTAACGCTCCTGGTGGAAGTAGGTCTCGCCCCGCATCAGCTGCGACCGGGCGGCCAATTCGGTCCCCTTGCGGCCTTCGATGGCGCGGTCGAAGGCCGAGCGGGCCTCGTCGAACCGGGCCAACCCCTGGAGGGCCCGGCCCCGGGCGTACTCGACCTCGGGCCCGAGCGGGTCGGACGGCTCGTCGGCCTTGAAGGAGTCGGCGGCGGCCAGGGCGTCGGCCCAACGGCCGAGCTGGACGAGGCACTGGACCCGCCGCCCCTTGGCGGTGGCGACCAGCCCCTTGGGGTCGGCCGGGGCCGGGGCTTCGGCGATCAAAGCGGCGAAGTCGGCCTCGGCGGCCTTGGGGTCGCCCGAGCGGGAGGCGGCCTCGGCCTTCCAGAACCGCCCCCGGCGGCGGAACGGGCCGTCGGGGACGTCGGCGAGCAGGCGGGCGAACGTGGCGAGGGCCCCCGGCCAGTCGCCGCGCTCGGCGTCGGCCCGGCCCAGGCGGTAGAGGGCGGACTGGATCAAAGGGGGCCTGGCGGTCGAGCCCGGGGCCACGACCGGCCCGAGCAGCTCGGCCACCCGGTCGAACTGGCGGGCGGCGTAGGCGGACTCGGCCAGGTTGACCCGGGCGTCGGCCCCCCTGGGGGAGTCGGGGTGCTCGCGGAGCAGGCGGTCGAAGGCGGCGTCGGCCTCGGCCCCTTTCCCGGCCTCGACCAGGGCCCAGGCCCGGTCGGCGAGGACGACGTCGGCCGGCTCGCCGGGGTCGGGGGCGCCCGGGGCTCCGAGCGCGGCGAAGGTCCGCTCGGCGGCGTCGTACTGCTTGGCCTCGACCTGGAGCCGGGCCAGGGCGAGGGCGGCGGGGCCGGCCTGCGGGGCCTTGGAGTATTTCTCGACGACCAGGGCGAGCGCGGCCATCGCCGCCTCGGGCTGCTTCGCCCCGGACAGGGCCCGGGCCCGGCCTGCGGCGGCGTCGGCGGCCAGCGGGTCGTCGGGGCCGGCCTCGATCAGGGCGGCGAAGGCGGCGGCGGCCTCCTCGGCCTTGCCCGCCAGCAGGAGCGACCAGCCCAGGCCCGAGAGCGCCCGGGGCTTCAAAGCCGGGGGTACCCCCTCGCTCGCCAGGCGGAACAGGCCCGAGGCCCGGTCGAACTGCTTGGCCTGCAAGGCGGATTCGGCCAGGTTGAGCCGGGTCGAGGGGAGGGCGGGGCTCCGGGGGAAGCCCGAGGCGAGCCGGGCGAGGGCGGCGTCGGCGCCTTCGGCCTGGCCGAGGGCGGCGTGGGCCAGGGCGAGCCGGGCGAGGGCGGAGTCGGCGACGTCACCCTCGGGCTTGTCGGCCAGGTACTTCTCGAGTGGGGCGATCGCCTCGGCGTAGCGGCCGGCGTCGAACTCCCCCTGGCCGATCAGGAACCGGGCATCGGCGCCGACCCCGCCCGAGGCCGCCCCCCTGGCCAGCCGGTCGAGCACGGCCGACGCCTTCTCGGGCTGGCCGTCCTTCTGATAGGCCAGGGCCAGGGTGTAGGCCGCCGCCTGGGCGACGTCGGGCCTCGGCCGGTCGCCGGCCATCGGGCCGTCCAGGGCCTCGATCGCCTCCCTGGGCTTGCCCGTGGCCAGGGCGGCCCGGGCGTCGATCACGCGGGCGTCGGCCTTGAGCGGGCTGTCGGGGAACCGGGCGGCGAACGGCCCGGCCAGGCGTCGGGCCCCGGCCAGGTCCTTGGCGTCGAGGGCGAGCGCGGCGGCCCTGAGCTGGGCGTCGTCGGCCCAGGGGGCCTTCGGGTCCGCCTCGGCGAGGTCGGCGAACCGCTTGCGGGCGTCGTCGAGCCGGCCGAGGGCCTGGGCCGCCTCGGCGGCGTGGAACCGGAGGCCGGGGCCCGTCGACGAAGGGCCGCCGGGCCGGGCCAGGGCGGCCTCGACCACCGCCAGCGCCTCGGCGGGCTTGCCGGCGGCCAGCAGGAGCGAGCCGAGGGCGTCGGCCGCCTGGGGGGCCAGGGGCTGGGCCCCGTCGTCGGCGATCGGCCGGAGCAGGGCCTCGGCCTCGACCGCCCGGCCGAGCTTGCCCAGGGCCTCGGCCCGGTCGATCCGGCTCTGGGCCAGCAGCGGGCTCCGGGGCGAGGCCGCCTCCAGCGCCTCGGAGGCGGCGACGGCCTCGGCCCAGCGGCCGGCGTTGGCCTCGACCTGCCCGACCAGGAGCCAGGCCTTGTCGAGCCACTCCGCCCCCCCCTTGGCGGCCAAGCCCTTGAGCACCTTGAGGGCCTCTTCGGGCTCCCCTTGGGCCGCGAGGGTCCGGCCCAGGCCGAGCCTGGCCCGGTTGGGCAGGTTGCCTTGCGGGTCGCCGTCGAGGGCGTTCTCGTAGGCCCGGCGGGCGGCGGGCAGGTCGCCCATCCGGGTCGCGATGTCGCCCAGGTGGGTCCAGGCCGGCTGCGAGTAGCGGCGGTCGGTCGGATTGGTCGCGACGTAGGCTTCCAGGCTCCGCCGGGCCCCGGGGAGGTCGTTGAGGACGTACGCGGTCTCGCCGATCCGGTACCGGCCGGTCGCGGCCGAGGGGTGGCCGGGGGCGAGCTTGACGAACGCCTCGAAGGCCTGGCGGGCCTCCTTGTACTTGCCGAGCCAGAGCCGGGCGTTGCCCAGGCCGAACCAGGCCTCGGCGGCGTCGGCCTCGGCCTCGCCCTTGGTCCCCAGGAACCGCTCGTACTCCTCGACCGCCAGGTCATACTGGCGGTTGCGGTACAGGCCGTTGGCGAAGCTCAGCCCTTCGGGCAAGGCCCGGGCGGGCCCCGGGTCCTGGCCCAGGGCCGGCGGGCCGAGCATCGCCAGGGCGAGCAGCCACGGGCCGAGGCGCGTTCGACGAGGCTGGATCGGAGCGTGCGGCACGGGTCCCTCTCCCTGGGAGCCAGCGATCGCGGTCGAGCCCGCCAACAGGCCGCCGGCTCGCGCCTTAATTTATTACTAAAGAGGGCGCGGCGCCCAGGTTATACCCGGTCCGGGCGATCGGCCTCAAGGTCGCCTCGCCCCGGCCCCGGGACGGTACGATGGACCGGGCGGGCCGCCGAGGATGTCCCGGCGCCGCGACGTACCCCGATCGAGGAGCAGGCGGATGAACACGACCGATCGTCGGCGATGCCTCGTCCCGGGCCTGCTGGCCCTCGCCTCCGCCCTGGCCCCGGCGCCGGGGCAGGCCCCATCCCCGTCTCAGGCCGACCTGGCGGGCCTGGCCAGGGCCAGGGGCGAGGCGGGAGTCAAGGCGTATGACCTGGCCTGGCTCTATTATTCGGAGAACCGGATCGACGCCGACAAGGTGTATCGCTGGTCCCGGCGGCTCCTGGAGTCGGGCCGGGACGCCAGCACCGACAAGGCCGAGCGGGTGGCGACCTGCCAGGGGCACCTCGACCGGATGAAGCTCCTGGAGGCCAAGATCGCCAAGATCCGCAAGCTGGGCTTCGGCGACTCGCTCGACGTCCTCGAAGCGGACTACTACCTCAAGGAGGCCGAGTCCTGGCTGGCCCGGGCGCAGGCCGAGTGAGCGAAAAAAACAACGCGAGGGCGGCGATTTGACAGGCCCCAGCGGCGACCTAGGGTTGGGTAAACCGGACCTCCGGGCGCGCTCGATCGCTGGGAACGAGGGCCCCGGGGAGTGGAAGGTCTCGGGAAGTCGCCACCCACCCCAGGGGATGGACCATGGAAGAGAACGGCGCCACATACCTGTGCGACCTCGTCAAGCCGGCCGGCCAGTCGGCCGGGGGCGGCGCGGGCGGTTCGCAGCAGTTGCCGATGTACCTGGTCGTCCTCGGCGGCGGCATCCCGGGGGCGATGATCCGGCTCTCGCCCGGGGGGACCCGGCTGGGCCGGGCGGCCGACAACACGGTGCAACTGCCCGACCCCAGCATCTCGCGCTATCACGCCTTCCTCGGGGCCGACGAGGAGGGGATCGTCCGGCTCAACGACATGGGCAGCACCAACGGCACGTTCCTCAACGGCCGGAGGCTCCCGGAGAATACCCCGGTCCGGGTCTCCGACGGCGACCGCCTCCAGTTCGGGGCCTCGGTCATCGTCAAGTTCATCCGCCCCGACTCGTGCGAGGAGCAATTCCAGCGCGAGATGTTCGAGCGGACCGTCCGCGACCCCCTGACCGGCCTGTACAACCGGGCCTACTTCCTGGCCCAGTTCGGCCCCCTGGCCGACCGGAGCGGCCTGAAGGGGCTGGCGATGGCCGTCTTGATGCTCGACATCGACCACTTCAAGCGGATCAACGACGCCCACGGCCACGACGTCGGCGACCAGGTGCTCCGCGAGGTCGCCGCCGTGCTCCGGCAGGCGACCCGGTCCGACGACCTGGTGGCCCGCTACGGCGGCGAGGAGTTCGTCGTCGCCCTGCCGGTGGCCGCCCCCGACCAGGCCACCGAGCGCGCCGAGCGGGTCCGGGCCGCCCTGGTCGACCGCCGGATCTTGGCCGACGGGGTGCCGCTCCGGGTGACCGCGAGCCTGGGCCTGGCGTACACCCCGGCCGGCCGACCCCGGTCGGTCGCGTCGCTGATCTCGACCGCCGACCAGGGGCTGTACCAGGCCAAGAATTCGGGGCGCGACCGGATCGTCTTCAGCCACGACCTGGCGTCGCGGTCGATCGAGAGCGTCACCACCGTCGACGACTGAATTTCGGTCGCCAACGGCCGGGGCGGCGGCTATGATCGGGGCGAACCGGGGCCGGAGGGCCGGCCCCTTCGCGCGACCCGAAGCCAACGCCCCTCGAAGGTGCCGCCGTGCCCGAGCCCTCCACCGCCGCAACCGCCGATCCCACCCCGACCGTGGGCGTGTGCTCCTGGAGCCTCCAGGTGACCAGCGTCGCCGAGCTGGTTGGCTTGCTCGGCGACCTCGGCGTCCGGGCCACGCAGATCGCCTGCGGCGACCCGATCCACGCGAGCTGGTCCGAGGGGGACGCGATGCCCGAGGCCGCCCGAGGCTCCGGGCTGATCCTGACCGGCGCCATGCTCGGGTTCCCCGGCGAGGACTACACGACGCCCCAGTCGATCAAGGCCACCGGCGGCTTCGGCGACCCCGCCACCCGCCCCGAGCGGCTCGACCGCCTGGCCTGGGCCCTGGAGCGGACCGTCGCCCTCGGCCTGAGCGACCTGACCCTCCACGCCGGCTTCCTGCCCGAGGCGGGCGACCCCGGCCGCTCGTCGATGCTCGACACCCTGGCCAGGGCCGGCCGGATGGCCGCCGATCGCGGCGTGACCCTCGCCTTCGAGACCGGCCAGGAGTCGGCGCTCCTGCTCCGGCTGACCCTCGACGACCTCAAGAGCCCCAACCTCAAGGTCAACTTCGACCCGGCCAACATGCTCCTCTACGACATGGGCGACCCGATCCACGCGATCGAGATCCTCGGCCCCGACATCCGGAGCGTCCACGTCAAGGACGCCCGCCGCCCCGCCGAGGCCGGCCTCTGGGGCACCGAGGTCCCCCTGGGCGAAGGCGAGGTCGACATCCCCCGCTTCCTCAAGACCCTCCGGGCCATCGGCTACGCCGGCCCCCTGGTGATCGAGCGCGAGGTCGGCGACCGAGCCGGCCGGCTCAAGGACGTCCGCCACGGCCTCGACCTGATCCGCCGCTGCCTGGCCGAACCCGCCGAGCCCGGCGACGCCACGCCCGGGGTCCACAACTCCGAGCAGCCCCGAGGGTGAGCCGGGATCGCCCCTCCGATCCTGATTTCGATCGGTCCGGGCCTCCCCGGGGTTGAGCCTCGCCGCGACGGTCCACGGCCCGTCATTTGCCCGTATTTTCCCGATCGGTCCATGCATGCGGGGCCGGGATGCCTCGATGCCTCGTGAACCGACATCCGGGAGATTCGACAAATGTCACCGCTGAAGTTCCGCCCCATCGGGCCCGCCATCGCGATCCTGGCCGTTGGTCTCGCCTGCCTCGTCCAGGCCCAGGACCCCAAGCCCAAGCCGACGACCGGCCAGAGGATCGGCGAGAAGCTCGACGAGGCCTACCAGGACGCTAAAGGTGGTCTGAAGAAGGCGGGCGACTCGATCCGGGGCGAGTTCTCCAAGACCAAGGCGTCGGTCCACAACATGGGGATGGAGGCCCGGATCTACGGCCGGCTCCACTGGGACAAGTTGCTGAAGAACGCCACGATCGACCTGTCCGTCGCCGAGGGGGGGGTGGTCACGCTCGAAGGGGCCGTCGCCACCGAGAAGGCCAAGCTCCGGGCCGTCGACCTCGCCCAGGAGACCGACGGCGTCGAGCGGGTGGTCGACCACCTGGCCGTCCAGCCCGAGGCGACCCGGACCGCGCCCGAGAAGCCTTGAAGCGAGAGCGGGCCGACGCCGTGCTCCAGAGCACGGGGTCGGCCCGGTGCGAACCTCTGCCCCGCTCCGTTATCCTCAACTGACGATCGTGTTGACCACTTCCGCCAGCTCGCGGCCGGCCTCGGTCAGGCCGTAGAAATTGTGCTTGCCCGAACGCCTCGGCTCGATCAAGCGGCCGTGGCGGAGCAAGGCCAGGTGATGGCTCACCGCCGGCTGGCTCTGCGTCCCGAGGTCGGCGCAAAGCTCGGACACGTTCCGCTCCTTCTCGCTGAGCAGCATCAAGACCTGAAGGCGAGTGGGGTCGGACACCTGCTTGAGCAGGTCGGCCACCCGGCGGATCTCGGGCGAAGGGCGGGCCGGGGGGGCCGGTTTGGAGGCGGCGGCCTTGACTGCGGTAGCCTTGGAAGTGCTGGCGGCCATGAAGATCCTCGGTCGTGGCTATGATCAGATCAATCAAAATGGACGATTCGAAACGGTATGGGGGGCACATAGCACGCTTCAAGTCGAATCATAGGATCGCCGGGCGCGACGTCAAGCCGCTCTTAAATTCGATTGTTATGCCTGCGCAGTACAGTCGTCGATGAAGGGATTCGGACACGGGCCGCGTTCGGATGGTCCCGCGCCTTGGCGAGCGGGCTTCGGGCCCCCCGGCGATCGAACTTGGTAATTGGCTCATGATTCCAGACTGGTGGAACGCGGTAGCCTGAGGAGCAACCCCAGGAAGTCATCGGTGACTCGCTTGAGGTTGTTGGCCCACTCGAAGATCGCCACATATCCGGCTAGGTGCCACTTGCT
>JAABUQ010011919.1_pt1 | contig 10947 bp, 10 predicted proteins | sample 5560001 | NCBI WGS metagenome assembly JAABUQ01 (sample SAMN10711888, study PRJNA513371) | rock metagenome | isolation source: Antarctica rocks | place: Antarctica: Victoria Land, Finger Mt nord | collected 2015-12-18
ACAGCAGCTATAGTAAAAGTCTCGTGCGACTTGACCTGAGACAACAGCAAGTCGTTTATGGACCAACACTGATTCAGTCTGGTCAACCGCCGATTAATACGCTCAGTCTCGCCTGTTCGCCACAGGGGGCCTTGTTTGTCGAGGGAGTTCCCAACGCGAATGCTAATGCGGGTGAGGGTTCGTTTCTGCCACCAGAGCTGTTCAGTGTAGATCAGTACAATGGTGAGCTGACGCTCGTGCGCCAACCTTTCAATTACGCAGGTGGCATCACTTTTGTACCTATAACACCAGCGCCGTCCCCATAGGTGGCTGGTCAAAGTAGTTGCTGGCTACACCATTACAACCATCCCAAACTTGGTCATCTCTGTGCCAATTCAGTTAAATACCTTCGATGACGACAGCCTGTAGCTCCGCAGGCTTTGAGCCGTTCTTGTTTGTCTGGTGTCATACCTAGCTATTTCACTTTTTATATCCCCTTCTATTCTCCCATAAGCTGTACATCTTCCAAAACTGGATGCTCCCCGGAAAAACATGGTGCAATCGCTCGAGGGTAGCCTAAAACGACTGCATACCGATTACATTGATCTATTTTGGCTACACGCTTGGGATTTCACGACGCCAGTTGAGGAAGTGATGCGCTCACTGGATGATCTTGTCCGTCAACGCTTGAATGAGGTCAGCAAAATTGAACCGGGATTTCCACATGATTTTCTAGCAAGCGATATGATTCGCGAGCGCTTGTTTGGTGGAACTTATGGTGATTTGGAACTGGTCCGATGACCTGATCAAATTGCAGTTCTAATCAAGGCACAAAGGAGCCTCACCTTGCGTGAAGATAAGACTAAGGTAGGCAGTCCAAGTAATTCTCAACATCCCAGTTGCTGACCGTGGATAGGAACCGCTCCCATTCATCACGTTTGTACCAGGAGAACACCGAATACATCTCACCGGGCATAGCTGATTTGATCACCTCGTCTGCTTCTAGTCGGTCAAGTGCCTCGCCCAGCGACATGGGCAACTTCTTAACCTGCTTACCAGCTTCCATGGCTGCATACAGGTTGCGATTTTCCGGCTCTCCAGGGTCAAGGTTGCGCTGAATCCCATCGTCAAAGGCTTTAAGCAGAGTTGCTGCCATCAAGTAAGGATTAACCATCGAATCGACCGCCCGATACTCAAATCGACCCGGTGCCGAAACGCGTAAGCCACAGGTGCGGTTTTGGTAGCCCCAATCGGCATAGACTGGTGCCCAAAGTCCGGTATCCCATAAGCGTCGGTAGGAATTGACGGTTGAACAACCGATGGCAGTTAAGGCTCCGAGATGCTCAATCACGCCACCAATGCAGTTTAAGCCAATCGGTCCTGGTAAGGAAGGGGATTTTTCCTTTACTGGTAAGAAGGTGTTCTCGCCACCTTTGTAATATGTAAAGGTGCCCTCTAATCCTGGCAGCGATTCGTTGCCTAGTCGATTGACGATCTCTTCGCCGCCGCGCCACAAAGATAGATTGTGATGGCAGCCTGATGCTGAGACGCCCATAAATGGTTTCGTCATGAAACAAGCAATCAGGTTGTGTTCGCGTGCAACTTGGGCACAAATTTGGCGGTATGTAGTGAGGCGATCGCAGGTTCTTAAGGCATCATCATAGGTGAAGTTCAACTCCAGTTGACCAGGGGCGTCTTCATGATCTCCCTGGATCATGTCAAGCCCCATCGCCTGGGCATATTCAATCACCCTCATAAACACTGGGCGCAGCTCTTCAAACTGGTCGATTTGGTAGCAATTTGGCTTCGTTACGCCACCAGCTGGTTGACCATCAGCGCCGCGCTTCAGCCACATCATTTCCGGTTCACAGCCGTGTCGCAGGTGCAGCCCATCATGGTCTTGGTTGAACTGCTCGTGGATAATCCGCAAATTCCCGCGACAGTCAGACGTCAAATGTGCGCCTGGATCAACAGGTTCTTCACGGTTGCGAAAGCAGGTACAGAAAACTCGCGCCACCCGCTGATCCCAGGGCAGTTGGCAGAACGTTTCTGGATCAGGAATAGCGACCAGTTCCGAAGCTTCCGGGCCATAACCAATGTAGTTGCGATGACGATCAAGAAGCAAATTAGCCGTTGCACCATACACCAACTGAATACCACGCTCGGCCATCGCTTCCCAATGTGTAGCAGGGACGCCTTTGCCGACAATTCGACCCGTTACAGAGATGAACTGGTAATAGATATATTTAATACCAAGTTCTTTAATTTTTGCCTGCACCTGCAAGACCCGCTCGGCACGGTTTTCCTGGTCTACATAAGCTTCTAAATCAGTTAGAGCTTCAGCTTTTGTTAAAGTCCCAGTCACCGCTATTACTCCAAATACGTCTTGTTTGTAAGTAAACCGAGCTTGTTGTACCAAGTTTGTATCTAGATATACTCAAAAGAGCTAAATAGAATCCCCGAGAGCAAGAAATGAGAAATGAACCTACAGGGAATTGCTCAACGGAAAGGGCTTCCAAGGAATCCATTTTTCCCAGATTTGAGCTACTGTCCCGTCAACAATCAAAGTGTTTAGAATGTCGTTCAGCGCATTCAATGATGCTGTCTGATTCTTAGGTAGCGCGATCGCAAAGGGAACCTGAGTCGGGACACTGAAAGCAAGCCGGAGGTTTGGATCATCTTCTGCAGCAACAATCAGCACTAATTCATCGTCAACTAGAGCATCAATTTCACCTGCTCGCAGCGCTGCCAACATTTCTGGTAAAACTTTGTCACTCCCTGGAAAAGGAATTGTCTTAACTCCCGCAAATCTCTCTGCTAGAGCAATATTGGTGCTATCTGCTAAACCACCTACACGCTGTCTAGCCAAATCTTCCGGTGCATGAACTGGACTATCTGTCCGGACAAGCACCGCTTCGTCAAATAAGCCGTATGGATGGGTGAAATCTACCTGGCTTTGGCGCTCTGGAGTGATCGCCTGGTTGAACCAAACGCAGTCATAATGCCCTGTTTGCAGGCTAGGGTAAAAGTCCGCCATCGGCAGGTTACGCCAGATAGGTTTCAGTCCTAAGAGAGTGCAAACTGCACGTGCTAAGTCCGGTTCGTAACCTAAGCGTTCCCCCTCCTGGCTCAGATAACTCATGGGGCGGGCATCGAAATTGCTAGCGGCGATCGTCAAACAACCTGGAGTAACTGTAGTTAATGTCTGAGCGTTCATTAGGGTTCCTCAGCTTATAGTCAAATGTTAGTCAACTATAAATATTCTGAGCTTGTTAAGCTTCACGGATTTCCAAGAAATGCGTCCATCCCCTGAGTTCATTCATGCCTTCGCCCTCTTGCTTGGGGTTAGTTAACAGGCCTGTTACTGTTTTTTGAACTCAACCTGTCCAGCGCAGGCGTATTGACCAAACTGTTGCTTGAAGCTAAACAACCTGACTTCATAGGTTCCGTCACGGGAAGGGGGCAGGATATTCGCGTGGCAGGACTGGGCTGTTCGGCACAGTTTGTATCTGGGGCTACTATTCTTCCAAAGGAATAACTTATTATAACAAGTTAGCATACGAACTCAATACACATTCAGGAAATACCAAATCGTTTCTTATTTGGGTAACGACTTATGGGATATGAACCAATCCAGCTAACCGAAAAGCAAATTACTCAATTCCAAGAAGATGGATTTCTAATTCTGGAAAAATTTCTTCCACTCGAACTGACTATTCAATTGACTGAGCGCATGAGTTCGTTGTTTTACGGCAATTTTGAGACTGGAGTTTATCCCGATGAATGGTACTGGCGACCCCAACTTAGTTTGCCAGACGTGACACGTGAGATTTGCAACGCTTGGAAGTGCGATCTCACGATCGCCAGTTTGGTGCTATCTGCAGAGGTTGGACGTTTAACCGCAACCCTTGCCGGCTGGCCCGGAGCGCGAATCGGTCAGGACAGCATGTGGATTAAGCCACCAGGCGCAAAAGCAGTGGCGATGCACCAGGATGGAGCCTATATCGACTACCTGACGCCACCTGAAATGATGACATGCTGGATTGCCCTAGATGACGCGACTCTAGCGGACGGCACTCTAGTCTACGCCAAAGGCTCTCACAAGTGGCCCTTGATTAAAACTAAGGGTGAGTTTCACGCCCCAACTAAGGATTATCGCTGGGCAATGCTCCAGGCTGCAGAACAGGCTGGAGTTGCTGCAGAATTGGTAGTGGTTGAGGTGCCTGCTGGGGGATGTGCCTTTCACCACGGCAGAATGTGGCACGGGTTAGCCAAGACAACTCGCCTAGACAAAACCTTCCATAGCATTGGTCTACACACTATTCATTCCGATGCTCAGTTCCATCCAACAAATAAAGCAGGCTACATTTACGGGCGCTATAAGCGTGTAGGCGATACCACCATGGATGAAAGCTTTTTCCCCACTCTATGGACTCAAGACGGGTACCGTACCCCATTTCTGACTAATTACTGCCAGGATGCTCTAATGTCAGCTAAGACGCCTGAAGTCCTTGGAGCCAGGATACAATAAACACTAGTAATCCTTCCGCTGATTGCAATGACTCAATGGCGAGATTAGCCTCGGCTCAAAATCAAGTTCCTCTGCATCTCTGTATTTCCGAGAAGCTCCGCGAAGGGATTGTCAGCGGTCAATACTCGCCTGGAGAACAATTGCCCAGTGAACATCAGTTGATTGATCAGTTTGGGGTTAGTCGAATTACCGTGAGACGGGCGCTCTCCAACCTAGCCCAGCAAGGTTTAGTTGTGTCGCATCATGGCAAAGGTGTGTTTGTCAAACATCAACGTAGGGTAACTTACTCCCTCTCTAGCCCGTTCGTACTCTTCGATGAAGATATGGCGCGGCAAGGCGTCACCAACTCGATTCATAATCTTGTGTTCGAGCAAGTCACTGCACCAGATGATATTCAAACAACACTGAAACTTTCTGGAAAGAAGACTAAGGTCTACTTTCAGAAAAAGCTATTGTTGATTGATCAAATTCCCGTTGCTATCGATGCCACCTTCATCCTTCCTGATTTGGGCAAAGCTTTCGCAGAAGATCTGAAACGTCGTATGACATTCCCAATTCTAGAAGAAAATAATGTATTGATAGAGCGAATTGAGGCAACTATCGCATCGACCCAAGCGGACTATGAAACCAGCCAATATTTGAATATTACCCTGGGAAGCCCTCTACTGGTCTATTCCTATACTGCCTACACGTCAAATAATAAACCTGTGGTGTGTGGTGAGGCACTTTCTAGGGGCGATCGCCTTTGCTACTCTGTTATGCTCACCAAAAACCCAACGATCAATCTGGATTTTAGGAAAAACGCAAGAGCGAAGTAAGGCAGAATCGCCATGACGCAACTACTCGACAAGCCAAGAGACCAGCGCATCGTTCTACAAGGAACGTGGGAGCAATTCAAGCTGATTCAGCAAGCCTCACAAGACTCCCCCGGAGTCAAATTGTTTTTTTACGAAGGAACGATTGAAATCCTTATGCCAGGATTCCAGCACGAAAATTTTTCAGAAATTATCGGCTATCTCATGACAACGTTCCTTTTATCACAAGGCATTGCTTTCGTCCCGTCTGGTTCAGTGACGCAGGAGCGTGAGGGGAAAGCCTCGGCTCAAGCAGATAAGTCCTACTGTCTAGGTGGCGCAAAGCCGATTCCCGATCTATCAATCGAGGTCATCTTTACGAGTGGCAACACCAATAAGCTGACTCGATATCAAGCATTGGGCGTATCCGAAGTCTGGTTTTGGGAGGATGGAGTACTCACATTGCATCATCTTAGGGATAACGGCTACGAGCAGATTGAGCGCAGCGAGCTACCTGGACTTCAGCAACTTGATGTAAACCTACTAAAGCGCTGCATTCTAATGGCTGAGTCTGACTTTCCACTAGCCGTTCAAACCTTTCAGGCGTCAATTTGAAGGAGTCAAATCATAATGCCGCAAGCCAAATCTCAATTTGCAACGTTTGAGGAGTATCTGACCTATGACGATGGGACAGATACTCGCTACGAATTGGTCGATGAGGAGTTAGTCGAATTGCCGCCGGAATCAAGACCGAACTTATTAATCGCCAATTTCCTGTTCCTGTTCCTAGTGAATGCTGGAGTGCCGCTCAATTTGGTTTACACCCACGCTTGCGAAATCCAGGTTCCGGTTCTGCAAGTTGGAGATGCCAAAAACCGCTACCCTGATTTAGTTATTCTGCGAGAGGAGCATTTAGCGCTGACGCAACAACGGGCAACCATCACGCTGCAAATGTCTCCACCAGTACTGATTGCTGAAGTGGTTAGCCCTGGAGATGCCAATCGAGTGCGAGATTATGAACGTAAACGCGAGCAGTATTGCCAGATTGGAGTTCAAGAGTATTGGCTGCTCGACCCCGAACTGCAAATCGTCATAGTATTGACGTTAAAGAGTGGCAAGTACCTTGAGGTCGGGCAATTCCGAGGACACAACCTAATTCAATCCCAGCTTGAAATGCTGCAAGGGTTGCAATTGACGTCTGAACAGATTTTTGGGGCAGGGCACTAAATATGGATATATAGCACTCCGCAGCTCTTCAATTATTTGAGGAAGAGGATAAGCAAAGTACTGATATTCACCGCGTCCAAATGCATGCTGTTGCATAACGATGCGGCTCCGAAATAATTCTGTGGCAGAATACAGGTTGGCAAGCCATTCGCATTCTTGAGAAGTAAGGATTGAACCGGTTGTAGCATAACCTCGTTTATTTAATTCTTGAGCAATCTTTTCCCAAGGTAATGCTGTAAGCATTTGAATCCTATGAGCGAGTGAGAGTGGCTCCTGAAGCCTCACTTCAATAAGGTGAACTCCAACTGGTAACATTCTGGCTGACTACGGCATTTCAACTGCCCCCAGAGCCTTGAGTGTAGCTTTCTGTGCCTCGCTTAAGCCTGTAACGCCTGTAATGTTCATGCCCTCGTAGGGTCTTGCACTTCTGAGAGTTTTCAGACACTTACCCGTTTTGACATCCCAAAGCTTAATCGTCTCATCCTCACTACCACTGGCAAGGGTCAAACCCAGAGGACTGAAGGCAACTGACCGTACAGCCTTAGTATGTCCCTGCAAAGTTTTGACGCACTGACCTGTTGTGACATCCCATAGCCTCACCGAGGAGTCTACACTGCTACTGGCTAGAGTTTGACCATCCGGACTGAAGGCAACTGAATATACCCAACCTGTATGTCCCTGCAAAGTTCTAATACACTGACCTGTTACGATATCCCACAGCCTCACTGTTTGGTCATAACTACCGCTGGCAAGCATCGTACCTTGATGACTGAAGGCAACCGACCAGACCCAACCCTCATGTCCCTGCAACGTTTTGAGACATTCACCTGTTGCGACATCCCACAGCCGCACGGTTTGATCCTCACTGCCAGTGGCTAGGGTCAAACCTAGAGAACTGAAGGCGACTGACCAGACCCAGCGGGTATTTGCCTGCAACGTTTTGAGGCACTTACCATCACGAACATCCCACAAGGATACTGCTGGGTTGTCACTGCCACAAGCAAGCATCTGGCTATCAGGACTAAAGGTAACGGAACTTACCGGGTAAGTGAATTCCTGCAAAGTTTTCAGGCATTCACCTGTGCTGATGTCCCAGCAGCGTACTGTTTGGTCATAACTGCCACAGCTTGCAAGCTTTTGACCGTCGGGACTGAAGGCAACCGACCAAACCAAGTTGGTGTGTCCCTGCAAAGTTTTTAGGCATTGGCCTGTGCTGATGTCCCATAACCTGACCGAGGAGTCTTCACTGCCACTAGCAAGTGTGTCACCATTGGGACTGAAGGTGATTGACCACACCCCATTACTATATCCCTGTAAGGTTCTTACGGGGTTGCCGGTGCTGATCTCCCATAGCCTGACCGAGGAGTCTTGACTGCTACTGGCTAGCGTGTCACCAATGCTTGACGGCAGGCTATCGCCAACGGGACTGAAGGCAATTGAACTTACTGCAGAAGTGTGTCCCTGTAAAACTCGAAGGCATTCACCCGTACTCACATCCCACAGCCGTACTGTTTGGTCGACACTGCCACTGGCCAAAATCTTACCTTGAGAAGGGAGTTGGCGGGAGATTGATTCTTCCGCCAACCTCCCGTGACTGAAAGCAACTGAACGTACCCGATCAGTATGTCCTTGCAGAGTTCTAAGACACTTACCATCACGAACATCCCACAACCTTATCGTATGGTCATCACTGCCGCTGGCTAGTGTGTGATTATCCGCACTGAAGGCCAACGGCTCGTACCCGATTAGTATGTCCCTGCAAAGTTGTGAGGCAAAGACCTGTCCTCACATCCCACAGCCGCACAGTTTCGTCTTCACCGCCGCTGGCAAGTATTGTACCCTGAGGGTTGAAGGCAATTGAACTCACCGGGGAAGTATGTCCGTACAAGGTTATAATGCACTTATCATCAAGTATGTTCCACAGTCTTATCGTTTCGTCTTCACTACTACTTGCAAGTGTCGTACCTTGAGGACTAAAGGCGACGGACCGTACAGCCTTGGTATGTCCCTGCAACGTTCTTATGCAGTGACCAGTGCTGATATCCCATACCCTCACGGTGTAATCATAGCCGCCACTGGCTAGTATCTTACCTTGAGAAGGGAGTTGGCGGGAGATTGATTCTGCCGCCAATCTCCCGTGACTGAATGCGACTGCTCCTACCCAACTAGTGTGCCCCCTGAAGATCATAAGTTGTTTACCATCTGTAACTTGCCATAAGCAAGTCTTACCATCGATATCACCTGTAGCTAAAAGTTTTCCATCTGGGCTAAATGCTACCGACACAATAGTTCTGGAGGCTTCAGCAAAAACAGATTTAGCTAGGTCAGAGTAAGCGAAATTGACATGATGCAAATTCACCTCTCTCAAGTCTGCTTGCCAAACGGTTAGACAAGAAAAATCCTGTCCACTAAGGTCTGTTCTCAGTTGACCAAGTAGGTTAAGAATATTTCCGGCTGTATATCCCAGTTCTCTTGAAGATTGTGTTTGTAAGCGGGATAGAAAGATTAGCCAATTTTCAATATTTTTTTGACTCCTAAAGATAGCAAATAGCCTGTCCGTAATTGGCTTAAGAATGAGGCGGACTTGGGTTTTTCTAATGTAGTCTTTTCCCTGAGCTTGGAGCAGTGCATGGGTTCGCAAAAGAGTGAGAGTCTGATTAATAATTTCTTCACATACTTTTTCTATTAAATGCTCAGTCACATACTCCATAATGACTGGTTGTAAGGTAAATAGTGCTGTACATTTCTGAAGCAGTAATCGCCGGACTAAGGATGCCAAAGCTTCTACTAAATTTGGTAGCGCTCCTGGTGGTATGATATTCTCTTGCAACTCTAAGAGTGAAACTGGTTCGCGAACAATCGCCAACCAGTACATCATCTCCTGTTCTAAATTTGACAGGCGCTGGAACTGCTGTTCTAAAAGATCGCGAATATCTCCAAAAATCCCTATACCTTGCCTTAAAAATTCATCAGCATCACCATTAAATAACTCTTGAATAGTTGTCGCAACTACTTGTAACGCTAAGGGATTACCTGCATACCGCTCAGTTAGTCTTCTCCACTCAGACTCTGACCCAATCAGTCTTTTTGACTTAAAGATTTTTTGCGCTTCTATCTCATTCAATCCAGTTAGTTGTATTGAGCGAACTGGTAAGATTTCTCCTGACAGTAATGCCAATTCTTTTGGTTTTTCTCGACTAGTCACCAATAAACAGCTCTGATGGTTTGCCTCTCCCACCGCTTTCAGTAGCTCGCCATACCCTTCATATCCTTCTCGATAGTGCCCAGCCAGATTGCCACTAAGCAGAACCGCCTCCACATTATCAAGTACCAGCAGACAACGTGAGTCGCGTAAACAACTAATCAGTTGCGATACTCTGATGCCTACGTTGGAGGGGAAATCATTTTTAGTTTCTCGCTGATTGGATAGGAATTCAACCAAGTCAGCTAGGGTATCTTCTACCTTAGGGGCATGCAAGAGCGAACGCCAGATGACGAACTCAAACTTATCCTTGACAAGCTCAACTAGCTTGACAGTTAGAGTCGTTTTACCAATTCCTCCCATGCCCAAAACCGCTACCAGCCGGCAGCGGTCATCTATAATCCATTGCTCCAGCTGCGTCAGTTCTGCTGTACGGTCATAGAAAACTGATACATTAACTGCCTCTCCCCAATCTAGATGGGTTTTAGCGACTGTCCCAGAGCGCTGGTTTGCGTAATTATAGTCGCCTGAATCCGGTTTTAGCTCCAGCACTCTGAAAAGGAGGTTGATTGAGCTTTCGTCAACTGGGCCAGAGCAGCGCAATATTTTCCTGACTGTAGCAGGGTGTAATCCTTGGGAGTCGACGAGTTGTGCTTGTTCTGAGATTTTCTGGGGATTATAACTGATGCCAGTCTTTGTTTCTAGTTCGCGGATACGATCCTGAAGTTTCTGCCAACCAGCAGGAGTGAGGGTAAAACCGCGACTTCTTCTAAGTGGCTTTTGTAGACTCATTGGCGGTACGCAGTTCAACTTCAGGCTACCCACAGCATGGCTAAGTGCAAGGAAGCCAGTAACTTTTGTCAGGACACCAGCCACCCGCACACTTAACCTACTGGGCTTTTAGAGGATTTTACTACATAGAAGGATACGTCTTACCTGCTCAAGGCGGTGACACACAGCTAGAGCATAGATTTAGCAAGAGTTTTACAAGAGTTACCGGAGAAAGGATTTCTAGAGATTGAGCGCAAATTTCTCTCTCCAGTACCAGGCTTGTAGCTGCATTCACCCTGCAGCCCTTAAGTTTTTACTTAACTCAGATCTTGCACCTGGAAAAATAGATGTCAAAACCACGACTACGTGCGAGGGGAATCAGTCGCTCAATATCAAGTAAAAGAAGAGACAGGACTATTTGAGGAAAAAAAGATTCCAAGGCG
>JAABUQ010011920.1_pt1 | contig 10947 bp, 10 predicted proteins | sample 5560001 | NCBI WGS metagenome assembly JAABUQ01 (sample SAMN10711888, study PRJNA513371) | rock metagenome | isolation source: Antarctica rocks | place: Antarctica: Victoria Land, Finger Mt nord | collected 2015-12-18
CGAGGTGGGGGGGGGGAAGGGGGAGGAGGGGGATTGCAGCCGGGAAAGGGGGAGGGTGGGTGTGTTCGTGAGATGGTGACTGTTGGGGAGTTGGGGGGACGCGAACGGCGCCGGTCCAGGCGTCGCGGCGGGCGAGGTAGTGCGCTAGGCCGGGGTTCCAGGCGGCTTCTTCGTTGAGGGCGTGGTGGGAGGGGCGTTTGCGTTTTTGGGTGCGGGGTGGGTGGGGAGGGGGAGGGGTGTAGGGATTTGTGAAGAGGGGGTTTGTCGGTGTGGGGTCGGGTAATGGAGGACTGTGCGGGAGAGGTGGAGTCTCGGGCGAGAGAGGAGGGTGGTCGGAATCTTCCTCCCGCTCTACCCAGGTGATGTCTGGGGGATTGGTGGCGGTTTCCCACCAGAGTTTCTCGTTGCTGCCTGGGCCTGTGAAGGTGGGGGGGGTAGGCCATGTCCAATCATCTCGTAGGCGGGAGCGGATTTCTTTTTTTGCGGCCAGGGTGTGTTGGCGGGTGTTTGTTTTGTCGGCGAGGTCGGGTTGATGGCGGAGGGGCTTGCGTTGAGAGGGTTGGACGGTGCCGGTCTCGTATACGGTGGAGAAGGTGCCGTTTATGGGGTGGGTGGCGGAGATGGAGGGATGAGATGCTGGTTGCATTTGGAGTTCGTCATGAATCATTGTCCGTCTCGACATTACCGATCAGAGGTCATTGTTGCTGCGAGTGCTGGAAGAGTGGATAATTGGTGAGGATGGGTGGAAATAGGTGGTCGGATGTATGGATGGACGAAAATTCCATGCGAGGTAAAGTCCATGGGAGGAGGCTTGCGGGACTGGGTTCTATGCATGTGGGTGACTGGGTACAGTACCCCCATGGATGACGTTATACGATTGATGGTTCAGGGTATATATCAGTCTGGATGTGATCGGTAGGGCCCCGTGGGGACGCGAGACCCGCCCGGAAGATTCGTCCGGACGCTAAATTATTCCCCAAAACTGCTTCTTTAGCCCCCCGCACTAGGTACATATAAGGCCTTAGTTACATTTACATCACACAGAGACGCTTTCTTATCTTGACTGATTGTTATCTGCTCTACGCTCGAGGAGAGCAAAGACTTGATGGCCACTCAAATCTCCTTCCTGGAGGCCATATGCTGCTCTCTGATCGCACCATCTATTTGACATAACCAGCAGTGCTAGCGCGTCTGGTTCCTCACTCTCGCAGCGTCGGAGCCCATCTTCTCACTATCAGACCCCGTTTTGAACCCGTATCCGCCCAACTTCTTTCGCCGGCCTCTCCGGTCTCCATATTTCTCATCGAACTTGCGGATCGCGGAGAGCGAGCCCATGTCCTCGCTAATACTGGCACTGATCTCTTCCATTCCCCTCGTGAAGTGCCTCGGATGTAATGTGCGCTTCTCAGCATACTGGTACTTGTCGTCTGGGTGGTCTTTGTTGTGTGCGGCCGCCGCATCGAATTCCTCGCGCACGCACGCCAAAGCGGCGGCAACGGCGAGATTCTTGAGATCGGAGCCGGAGTAGAAGGGGGTGTCGGATGCGAGCTTCGAAAGGGAGACTTCAGGGTCGAGGACTTCGTCTTTGAGGTGAATCCTCAGGATTGCTTCTCGGTCTTTCTCGACTGGAAGATCGATGAGCAGTCGCCGAGGCAGGCGGCGGAGAGAAGCTTCGTCGAGATCAAATGGCCGGTTGGTGGCCACCATGATGAAAGCCGAGAAGTCCGTCATGCCGTCCCATTCACGTAAGAATTGATTGATCAGTTCGCGATGGCTAGTGCGACTACTGCCGCTGCTGCGGGAACCGAGAATGGCGTCTGCTTCGTCGATGAAGACAATACAGGGCGTGAGCTTCTTGGCGAGGGTGAAGATAGCTTTGACGTTCTTCTCGCCTTCGCCAACGTACATGTCGTATACATCCGAGCCGCTGACTTCCAGCATTGTGGCTCCACTCTCCTTTGCCACGGCCTTGGCAAGTAAGGTCTTCCCTGTACCTGGTGGTCCGTAGAGCAGGAGACCTGGTATCCTGTCCGTAGCAAGCACGCCATACGTGAACGCATCCGGACGTACAAGCGAGAGGGATGTTAGGGTTTTTAGAGTATCTATCGTCTCTGGAGGAGCATTAACATCAGCAAACGTAGTCCGAATGCTACTTGCATCAATCACACCACTCAATAGCTTCTTTTCATGAGCATTGCATTTCGTCCGCAACTTCCTCAATCTTGCCTCCTGGTCTTCCTTAGGCGATGAGTCCACGGACGGTGACCTCTTCCTGTCCCGGGATTGCTCTCTTTTCACCCATTTCGCTTTCGCACTATCGCTGAATTCAATCAGTTGTAGCGCGCCTTCAATATGCTTGACGTCCATAGCATCCGATTCTGCCGATTGACCTAGGGCGAGAGTCGCTGCTCGGCTAACTTGATCGATCGTCCACACCGATTCATCCAAGCCTGACAGGAAGGCTATCTTGGAATCTATGGCCATATCCCAGTAATGAACGATAGAAGCAACATGAGCTGGTGCTGGCGCAATGCGTCGGAGCATGTCTCTTATATGTCTAAGATTTACGTCTCGAATCTTTCGTTTGTGCTCGGGGGCAAGAAGTGAGTCAGGTGATTTACCACTGATTGGCATGAGTATTGTTCTGGTTGGTCCATTCCTAGGCTCAGTCTGGACTTCATCGATTGCAGACTTCGTGAGAGATGGCATGAGATCCTTGCCTGACGCAGTACCAATTATGAGAACTTTCTGCCCTTCTTTTCTCCGAGCATCGACAACTTCATGTAGCTTGTCCAGAAATTTGCCACCATTCATAGTCAGGTTTATTTGCGGATAGTCTTCAATTAGGACGATCAAACCCTCGGAACCGCGCTCCGGAGCTTCAGCAGAAGGCTGAAAGACGTCTGTAGGTTCTGGCGATTCATAAGTCCCCACTTTGATTGTATTACCAAGCTCTTTACTAGCCCGTCTCTTCATCTCTGGCACGTTGAGCAATGTCTCCACAAGAAGTGTCATTTTCATATCTGGCGTGTTATCCTTGACTTGACCAGACTTCATTCTGAAGATTTTGGACTGAGGATTTCCATCTGATGGTGTGCCTTCTGAGCCCTTGATTGACTTGAGTACGTCCTGGAGGTTCCCAGTAAAGGATCCTACTGGTATGAAATTGAAAGCTGTGACAGAAGAGCTTTGTCTCGATGGTAGTGGCTTGCTCCGGCTCTGGCTGCTGTATTCTTCTTCAGGCTCGTCGTAATCCTCTTCTTCTGCCGGTTCCTCTGAAGTCTGAGAGCTTCGCGATGAAGTGACCTGCGGAGTATCATAACCCAACGAACTCAAAGAATTGCCTCGAAAGTCCGAATTTTCTTCCATATAATCTCCACCTATTTCAGCAATGTCTTGGGCACTGAGCCGTAAGAAGTCAGTTCCTTGACTGTGGGCAAAGAACATGACCATGTGTTGCAAGTGCAACGATCCTCCATCCTCGGGGCAGATTAGAACAATGTGGGACTTTGTTGAGGATATCGTATCAGCGTGTTGTAGGTCCGGTATTTGGAGACCAGCCTTGATAAGGAGTTTTGTCTCTAGGATAATATTAGGGTAGAATTTAGTCATCTTCGACAAGGCGTCCATCAACGGCCGTCCGATCGCATCGTCAAAGTGATTCCATGGATTTTTTGGAGCTCGAGCGCTCGAAACGTCGACCTCTCCGCTCAATTCCTGTCTGGACTTCCGCGAATCGTTCTGCTCGCTGGATAGGGATTCGATCATGTCTTTAGGGAAAGAAGCTCTGGATTCACGCAGCAAAACGTTTCTGTCCGAGAACCATTGGGGTATGTGTACTGGAGGCATCTCCCTGGTCCGCTTGACGTTCCGACCTGCTCTTCTCGAAGCAGAGCCATAGTTGCTTGGGTCTTTGGGTCTCGAGGGCGTCTCTGGCCCATCGTCAGGCGCATTAGCAATGTCTTTTGGATCCAGTGCCCCGTTTCCTGTTGAAGATGGGTCAATGACGGTATGACCCGGAGCCTCGCTAGCAGGATCGTCTTCGCGCCCAAGGGTTGAGGAGGTGTGGAGTGACTGTTGTAGGTGGGGAGGTCGTAAGCGGGCCCTTAGTCGATACGGGTAGTGCTGCCTCTTCACAGACGTTGCCCGCAGAGCCTGCCATGCTGAGGCACGCATTCGGTCCTAAGGTACAATTGCGAGATGTGTAGCGGCTGTGCTTGTTGTTCGAAGAAATTGGACTTTGGCCGCGCTTTCACTACTAACCCTAGCCCTAAGGCACCCTACTAGAGATGACTGAGATGACTTCCCGGCTTCCGAGGCTATTTTACGTTTCACCAAAACATCCAATTTTTTCAACTATTACCACAGTCTTAAAACACTGAAGATGAAGGTACAAGCCAGCGAGAATCATTACAGGAGGAGAATGGATGTTTCGGTGGGTAGGGAAGCGCAAACAGGGGGATCATCTTCTCTAAGGGGGGCCAATCCAGCTTTATCCCTTTCCCTTGAAGTGGGCGGCAGCAAACACACTCTCGATGGGCTTCTTGTTTATCTACCTCCCTTGCTACAAAGTCAGATAAGAAGAACGGGCCTAGATTGCTTTACAAGCTGAAACCGATTTGTTGTATGATATTCGTGGCGTAATATCCTGGGGCGCATCCTTCATTTGGGAGATCATTTCAAATCCACACTATTTGGCCATAAGAAATATTAAATCATTGGTATATTTCTGGTCCAAGCCCACCATCATTTTTCCCGTGACAACTGCAAAACCTTTGAACGATGGCTTCTACTTGGTTTCTTCACTTTTCACATGAATCAAATACTCTTTGTACCCAGCAGGTTGTCTATCCGGCTGCTCCAAGTCCGCGCATTCGTCCCATTCCTTTAGTCAAAGCTCAAGAATTGATTTATGGTTCAAGGTCGAGAGGGCGACTCTTCGCGATTACAAGGGGGTTCCCCCATGTAGGTCTCAGGCGAGATAGGTAGAAGATTTGCCAGTGGGAGCCTGCGAGTTTCTCACTCGTGTGGGCATTCTACGGCGCAAGGTGCCCTATTCTTATCTTGATAGCCTTCTTGTTCTTTGAACGACGGCATTGTGGGCACCGAGAGGCCTATTATGCCGTATTGGGGCAAAGTGTGATTACTGGGCAGATGTCTGCCTGCGACAACCAAGGAGGAAGCTGGATGCCTGCAGTGGATGTGTATTTAAGGAGGCGTGTTCAGTAGTCTATGCTAAATACAATATTGACCTTGAGTTTGGAGTAGAGAAAGACCGCGAGTGCGCACTGATAGCCATGGATCCAAGCATAGTACCCGAGAGAAACGATAATGAACATATATTCCTTGAAGTCGTTGGCCCGCATTTGGTTCTCTGTGAACACATAGCTCAGGATAATGTTCAGCTGGCGGAAACTGTTAGACAACTCGTGCGTAATACACCCCAACTCGTGCATAACCCGCTCCTGTATTAACCTGCGAGTCCGCAGACTGGCTACCACATCGAGTCCATCTCGGCAGGAGGAACTCTTCAAAATCCGACGGCCATAGTCAGAGATCCATTCGTTGCTATTGTGGTCCAGAGATACGGTAACAGCGGGACGGTGAACATAGTATGGACCGAGGAGCATATGGCTGCGACGCCGGTCTTGACAAATGTCCCCACAGGTCCAGCTCAACCGTATTAGCATGTTCTTGTTCTCATTTTGCCAGGGCAACACGGTGTAATTGTAGGTCAGCCCGGGGTCCGACTTGTTTGTCGTGGACCCAGAGTCGGGCCGTTGGAAAGAGAAGCGATTTCGGTGACTCAAAAGAGCATTAAGGCCGATCTTTCATAAGCAGACGCTCGACTTGCCTATACGGGAGAAGGGTTCTTCGGCCACGAGATAGGAACGCCAAAAGGCCGTAGGTGTTGAAGGCTCTCTCCTCGGGCGTGAATGTGCGCATGATATGAATCGAGCGAGATGTGATTGAGCTTTGATCAAAGTAGATGGAAGCATCCCCGTGTCGGGTATTGTGTGGTATTGCCAAAGTGAAATTGCAGGGTCCATCGTATCTTTCCCCGAAGAATCTAGCCAGTTGAATCAAGCTGCCATGTACCGTGCTAAAGCCTTTCTGCTCCAAATCTAGAAAAGCGCGGTCTCCTAAATATGGGCGGCTGCTGTCGCCAATCTTGAAGGAGATAACTGGCGCCCAGGTGTATCGAAGCTCCATCCTTGGGATGCTTTGGACTTGTGACACCAGCCATGTTTTTGGCCTATCATTCCATGGGTACCAGGTCGGCGCTGATTGCAAATTGTCTGTGTAGACAAGAGGGCTCTGGCGGATAGTCTCGATGTCGTTTGTGAGGTCAATGGCCTCGAGTGGGGCTTCGGGCCGCTTTTGAGGAGGGTAATGAGACATGTTAAACATGAACACGAGTGCCGAACAGCGGACTGATTTGAGTAGTGACGAATCTGCGGTAGATTAGTATGGAAGATGAGAGCTAGTGTTATGAGTATGATCTATTGTAGACAAAAAAAGGATGTTTTGCTAGCACGGGAGAAGAATTTCAAATACTGGGGAGGGAATGACAGTAACTGGCAGCAGAACGACAGAGAAGATGATCTGCATCAGCGACCCTCCTTCATTTCCCAGTCCAAGCGGCGACCAATTATTTGATGCCGTGTGGTGGTACTTACGGAACGAACCAACAGCTTACGACGGTGCTGAAGCAGCATGTATTGTATCTTCATGCAATACTCCAAATGGTCGTTAGATCGACTAGGCTGCATAATGGACTAACCGTGTTGAGTTTCGGTCGAAATTGGAGCCCATCTAGCCCGTGTTCTGACGTACCTCGCTTTGTTGTTGGATCATGCATGGCGGTAAGCCAGCTTCTGGAAATTATTTCCCTGAGCCCTATTATAATGAAGCCCTCGTGTAGATACTCCCTTTTAGTCATCCGATAACGAAAGCTGATGAGGTCCTTTTATTTCCTAACTGCATTTCTTGACGAGATGAAGGATAGATGACACAAGACAGATAAATTGACGATCCAGATGTACAGGGAAACCCTTTCGAAGGGCAGACTCTTCCTCATCATGCTACGTATCCAGAAAGTTACAGTAGATGCCTTTCACTTGGCCTTTTCTGTGCCCATTCAATCAAACCAACCCTATGTCCCACAAACTTGCTACCGGGCTGCTCCAAATCAGCAGCGATGAAGTCGGCAGCGTCTTCCAATTTGATGTTGTACCTCATCCCATTGCGAAGAACATGGAACAACGGACCAAGAACCGGCAGCCACATCAGATAAGTCCCTAGGAAATTGGGCGGTACATCAGCAGCCGCCACGAGAGAATTTGCTCGAGTAGTCGTTGTATCTACGTCAATTGTCTTGCTCGCTGGCTCCATCACACTTGGACATAGCATGGACCACTGTAGATTCTCCAATGGTTTGGCCTGGAGAAGAGCGTATGTCTGAACGTGTTCGGTGAACATTGGGAAGCTTTGCTAGTGGTCAGCTCACGCTACTGATACACACTCAATGAACCTACTATCGGACTATGGGAGTGCCAGGTAAAGTAGGGACGTCCAAAGCAGTCATCCCACCAAGGAACCATGCACGAATCCTGTATCCGAGTTGCTTGCTCGCATTGACTGCCGCGGTCGTCACAGCATGCCCGATCTCCTGCTGCTTAGGCGCCTCCCATGGAAATATTGATGCTAAGCCGGCGCTGTTGACGAGTGCGTCGCTTTTATTGTCGACCAAGGCGTCTTTGATTGCATTGGCGTCTCTGGCGTCGCCCGTAACGATGGTGATGCGAGAAAGTAATGTGGACGGAAGCAGTTGTCTTAATTTTCGCTCCGAGCGGACGTAGACGACGACCTGGTGTTTGTGAGATAGGAGAGCGGGGACGAGGCGAGAGCCTAGGTTGCCTGTAGCGCCGAAGAGAAGGACTCTCATAGTGAGTGATTGTTAGGGGATCAGTTGGTGTGTGGTGGAATGTTCGGTCAAGTGCACGTGTAGATCAATGCAGTCATCTGAGTTCGAAAACTTACTTGTTCCATCTGAGTCCTGCGCAGAAGATTGATACTTATACAATTTCTGTATAATGTTGTTCCGAGTTCATTCGGACGCGGGTATTTACTTTTCAGCGTCAGTGGGGACTCGGGCGAATGGTTCACCCGCCTGCATGCCTGCTCGGCACAGGCTCAAAGCTCGCCCGCAGACCCATTCGGCACTTCGGACACCAGTTGGTAGTAGAGAACGACAACCTGGAAATCAGGTACACGAAGGCCAAGGGAGATTAGGGCAATTCGAGTGACGTGAAGTCTGGGATATGGGCTCTGTAGGGCTGGTCTAGACCATCAGACAAAGGAAGATGATGACGTATGTAAACAGATCTTGATCTAGTTCCAGGTTTCAACAATCCGATCCAATTTGGTCACTGCATTGATTTCCCTTCGACCACACAGTTGCCAATTCGCCAAGATGTCTGTCAAACATCACAATGAGCCATATCAGGCGCCGTGGGATGAACAGAATGCTTCGAAATGGGAACCGCCCAAGGAATCTCAGTCGGCGCAAGGGGGCCAGTCTGCTCAGGGGAAGAAGGAAGAAGGGAAAGAGGAATCTTTGACTACACTTCTCGATGAGGATCAGAGAGGCGAACTCACGCTGCTCATTGCAACCGCCATGGCTGCTATGCGCAAGACCATCAACTCGAGCTTTGATGCAAACGTAGGATGGCAATCACTTACTCCCATTGGAGTCGCAGTGGCTGATGTATAAAGGCCGGCATCACACAAGACATAGTCAAAGACATGACCTCGCAAACGGAAGACGAGAAGATCATGAACAAGAATGTCGACCCTGCCTCGACCGATGTCTCACGACTCGACGCCGAGAAGAAGCTCAAGGAACAACGAGAAAAGGAGCTCAGTGCACCTCAAATGAAAGAGCTGAAGGAGGCTAGTCTCAAATTTTTCGACGAATGGCGAAGAACAGTGATTGAGCGGGTTGGGGAAATCGTCCACTCAAAAGAGAAGGCCTCGTCACAATTGAAGTCGGTGAATCCACCAGACTCAAAGAGCCATGCACCAGACGATATCACAGTCGATGCCTCAAAAGCCGATAACAACAAAGACGTCGCGGGTGCCTCCCTTGAGAAGTTCTACCCCCCTATCGAAACGCCCCTTTCGTTGATGGAAGAAAAGTCGAAGATTCTCATTATACACTCCACTCTCTTGCTCTTGTTGTCGCTCGAAAATTACATTGCCACGTCTCGTGTTCTTCTATTGTACATGACCTCGTCCCTCAAGCTACCACTCAAAGTGTTGACGGAGGATGAGGAAAAGATGGCCAAAGGTCTTCTCGAAGCGGCAAAGCATATGTCAGGTGATACAGAAACGCAGAAGAAAGCCGAAGAGAATCAATCCTCTAGGAAGTGGAAGGTCGGCCTTGCATCTGTTGCTGGAGCTGCACTCATCGGTGTCACTGGTGGGCTTGCGGCACCATTAGTAGCCGCGGGAGTAGGGAGTGTCATGGGTGGCCTCGGGCTTGGAGCCACTGCCGCTGCCGGCTATCTTGGCTCTGTTGCCGGAAGTACAGTACTGGTCGGTGGGCTGTTTGGCGCCTATGGAGGCCGCATGACAGGCCAAATGATGGACAATTACGCCCGCGAAGTCGAAGATTTTGCATTCCTCCCTGTCCGCAAGGACGGGAAAGACGTCGACTTGGAAGAAGACAAGAAAGAGTCCGAAGACCTCGCCAAGAAATCCGAGGCCGCTGAGAAAACACTTACAGAAGAAAGCGGTGTCCAGCCACCTCAGGATGGAAAGGGCCCTACAAAACCGGCCTCTAAGCCCCCAAAGCAAACCGAAGAAGACAAAGAAGGCCAAGAAGACCCCGCCAACCGCCGTCTGCGCGTCACAATCGGCATAACAGGCTGGCTAACCTCCAAAGCCGAAGTCGTCAAACCCTGGCGCGTCGTCGGGCACAACTCCGAAGTATTCGCCCTGCGCTTCGAGCTGGAAACCCTCATGAATCTCGGCAACAGCCTCGACGCAATGGTGTCCTCCGCAGCGTGGGGCGCCGCCAAAAGCGAAATCATCAAACGCACCATCTTCGCGGAGTTGATGTCCTCAGCCATGTGGCCCATGACCCTCCTGCAAATCGGCCGCGTGGTGGACAACCCCTTCTCCATCGCGCGCAGCCGCGCGGAGAAAGCAGGCGAAGTCCTCGCCGACGCCCTCATCAACAAAGCCCAAGGCGAGCGGCCGGTGACGCTGATAGGCTACTCCCTTGGCGCCCGCGTCATCTACTCCTGCCTTATGTCCCTAGCCAAACGCCGCGCCTTCGGGCTTATCGAGTCCGTGATCCTCATCGGAGCACCCTGCCCTAGCACCACCGCCGATTGGCGGGTCATGCGTTCCGTGGTCGCTAGCAGGCTGGTCAACGTCTACAGCGCCAACGACTACGTCCTAGGCTTCCTCTACCGCACCTCGAGCATCCAATACGGCGTCGCCGGTCTCCAGAAAGTCGAAGGTATCCCCAGCGTCGAGAACGTGGACGTGAGCGAGACCGTGAGCGGCCATCTCCGTTACCGCTTCCTGACCGGGAGCATCCTTAAGAAAATCGGCTTCGAGGATATTGAAATGCCTGCGGTGGAGAAGGAAGAAGCGGCGTTTGCGAAAATGCTCGAGGACGAGAAGAAGAAGACGTACAAGGAGACGGTAACCGCGCAGGGGGAGAAAGTCCTCGAGGACAACCCCCTTGGCGTCGGGCAGCAGGGGGAGAAGAGCGAAGAGCAGCAGACGAAGGAGACGGAGGCCGCGGACGCGGAGGCGAGCAAGATGGAGAGGGAGGTGCAGGAGAAGACGCAGAAGGGGATGCTGGAGTCGGCATGGGGGTATTTGCCTTCGCGGCTGCAGGGGAAGGGGGCTGCGGGGAAGGCGGGGAAG
>JAABUQ010011922.1_pt1 | contig 10944 bp, 8 predicted proteins | sample 5560001 | NCBI WGS metagenome assembly JAABUQ01 (sample SAMN10711888, study PRJNA513371) | rock metagenome | isolation source: Antarctica rocks | place: Antarctica: Victoria Land, Finger Mt nord | collected 2015-12-18
GCGGGATATGTGGCGATCTTCGAATGGGCCAACAACCTGAAGCGGGTCACCGATGACTTCCTGAGATTGCTGCTCAAGTTACCCCGCTCCACCGAACCGGGATCATGAACCGTCAACTTAAGTCCGAACACCGCCAGGATCTTTGCCGGCTCTTGGGGGCGACGCCGGGATCAAGCGGATCGCCCCGCGAGCGGCGGTCAGGGGAACAGGTCGAGGGCGAAGGCGACAATGTTGGGGTCGTTGGGCAGGATCAGGCTGGCGACGGTCTTGGTCGGGTCGATCGCGAACGAGTAGCCGTACAGGGCGAACGTCCGGCCGTCGCGCCCGCCCGTCCAGTTCCGGTAGGTCATGGTCGAGGCGGCTACCTCGCCCGGGGCGTGGGGGCCGGAATACCAGTCGTCGAAGGTCTGGGTGAGCGTCGCCTGGGTCCCGTCGGCGTACTTGACCACCAGGCTCCCGGACCGGGTGCCGTTGACGGCGGTCCCGAGCAGGCGGAGGCCGGAGAACTTGCCGGCCGGCAGGGGGATGGCCTGGCCCCGGGCGGCGACGGCGTCGGGGGAGCCGGCCGCGCCGAGGGAAAAGGTCGAGCCCCCGGAGGCGACCGTCGGTCTCAAGAAAGTCGCCGAGTAGCTGTTGCCGGCGCCATCGAGGTTGCCCGCCGCCGTCGCCGAGTCGGCCGTGATCCCCACCACGTTGTACGACCCCGACAGGTCCACCGGCCGCGTCGAGGAGCCCGGCGCCAGCTCGGCGGCGAACAGGACGACGTTGGGGTCGACGGGCAGCGTCAGCCCCCGGACGGTCCGGGCCGGGTCCAGCGTGATCGAGTAGGAGTAGAGGTAGAAGTTGGGGACCGAGTCGCGACCGTTGGTGGCGTTGCGGTAGGGGGCGGAGGCGGCGAGAGACTCGCCGGGGGCGTTGGCCCCGGAATGCCAGTCGTCGAGGGTCAGGTTGGTGGCGGCGGTGGAGCCGTCGGTATAGGAGACGGTGAGGGTGGCGGACCGCTGGCCGTTGACGGCGGCGGCCAGGAGCCGGAGCGAGCCGAACGACCCGCCGGGTAGGGCGATGGTCTGGCCGGTCGCCCGGACCGCGTCGGCGGAGCCGGCCGCGCCGAGGTAGAAGGTCGAGCCCCCGGCGGCGACCGTCGGTCGCAAATAAGTCGCCGAGTAGCTATTCCCGGCGCCGTCGAGATTGCCCCGCGAGGTCGCCGAGTCGGTCGTGATCCCCACCACGTTGTACGAGTCGGCCAGGTTGACCACGCCGATCGCCTGGCGGACGGCGTTGGCCGGGCTGATGACGCCGCCGGTCGTCGACCACGCCCCGACCGACTGGGCCATCGGGGTGACCGCTTGCTCGATCAGGTTGACCCGCTGGCCGGCGCTCAGGCCCGGGGTCAGGGCGGAAACCACGCCGGCGACGCCCGAGGTGTAGCCCGTCGAGTACGAGGTGACGGCGTTCGTCCCCGGGCCGGTCGGGGCGCCGAGGTTGACGGTCGTCGGCCCCCAGTTCGAGTACGCGGTCAGCAGGTTCGACGGGCCGACCGCGGCGGTGACCAGGATGTTGTCGAGCGGCGCCCCCAGGCCGTTGAAGGCCGGGAAGGCGGCGTCGCCGGGCATGATGAAGCCGCCGTAAGGGTTCGGACCGTCGAGGTTGATCGACTCGTTGCCGGCGGCGGTGACGACCGCGACGTTCCGCGACCGGGCGTAGCTGATCGCCTGAGAGAGCGTGGCGCCGTTGTGGGGGTCGGCCGGGTCGGTGTCGGTGAAGTCCCGGTTGTAGCGGCGGAGGCTAAGGTTGATAACCGCCGCCCCGTGGTCCGCGGCCCAGTAAACCCCGCGGACCAAGGCGCCGTCGTCGGGCTGGATCGAGCCGGGGGCGGACTCGCGGATCGGCATGATCTTGACGTCCGCCGCGCCGGCCCCCGGCTGAACCTTGGCGGCGGCGATCCCGGCGATGATATAGTCGGCGACCGTCGAGCCGTGGCCGTGCTGGAGGCTCGTGTCCTGGACCAGGCCGTGGGTCGTCGCGGTCACGGGTTGCTTGTCGTAAGCGTCGTAGGCGTTGGTGAAGTCGTAGTACGGCAGGTCCGCGGCGCTGGACAGGTCGACCCCGGTGTCGACCAGGGCGATCAGGGTGGTCGGGACCGCTCGGGTTTCGAGCGTCCCCCAATCGAGCCGGCTCCGTCGCCGGGCGGGTGATTTGCGCACGGTTTTCTCCCCGGGGTCGAGTGCCGTGGCCTCGCCTTTGCGATGCCACGGCAGTCTAGCCCAGGAATCGCGGCCGGTCGGTCAAATTCCGGCCGATCGCCCCGTCGAATGTTCAAACCGTGCGGCTTGCGATCGGTGACGCCGGAACCGGCGCCGATGCGGTCATTCCGGGTTGCGCGGCGTCGGCCGGCCGCGACCCCGCCGGCCGCCAATCACGCCCCCGGCCGCCGCGACCAGGAGCGTTACCAGCGGGCCCGGTTCCGGGATCGAATTTGGGTCGAGGAGCGGGGCCGATGGTGGGGCGTCGCTGACGAGCAAGCTGGACACCGGGGCCGCCGCGACTCCCCCGCCCGGGCACGCCAGGATCGTCGTGACCCCGGGGATCGTCAAGGTCTGGGTCAGGTTCCCGGTCTGGAACGAGCCCACCATGTCGCGCGGCTCCCACGGGGTCCCGAAAGAGCCGGCCAGCCGGTAATGCGCGGTGAGCTGGGACGGGCGGTCGCCCCCGACGGTCCCGTCGAGCCAGCCCGAGATGGTCACGGCGTCCTGGCCCGCCGTCGGCAACTCGCCGCCCACCGATATGACCCGGAAGGTGATCGCGAACGGCGTGTGAGCATAGATCGTGGCGCCGCTCCCGGTCGGGCTGGCCACGTCGAACTGGCCGAGCGCCAGCGCCGAGCCCGACCCCGCCGGCAGGACCGAGGGAATGTCCCCCCTCGGGAACGGCGACGGCGTCGCGGCGAAGGCGTCGGCCACCCCCTCGAACCGGACAACCGCCGGTCCGGTGAGGCCGGCGGTCCCGATCGTGCCGGTCGTCGCATATTCCAGGGATCGGGTCGTCGAGGCCCCCTCGGCCGCCGAGGCCACGGTCAAGGCCGCCAGGGCGAACGCGAGTCGGCGAGGGGAGCAAGAGCTGGGTCGACGCATCGGTCCCATCCTTGAAGGAGCCAGCCCGCTCGATTCCATCGCGGGACTTCCGCCTTTATATCGGGGTTTCGCCGGCCCGATCAATTCTAAATCCGGCGGCCCCGCCACGATTCCGGCGACTTCCACCCGTTCCCGTCCGTGATCCTAACGCCCTGGCGGCCCGGATTTCCCCGGATCATCGCTCAACCGATCTCGTATTCCTTGATCTTCCGGTACAAGGTCCGCTCGCCGATCCCCAGGAGCTTGGACGCTTCCTCGCGGTTGCCGGCGGTGAGCTTGAGGGTCTCGGCGATGTAATATTTCTCGATTTCGTCGAGGGGCCGGCCGACGAGTTGGGACGACCCCGGGCCGCCCGGCTCGGCGCCGCCGGGGGCGGTGGCGACGAGGTCCTCGGTCAGGTCGTCGACGTCGAGGACGCCGTCGGAGTCGATCACGACCATGCTCTCGATCACGTTCTTCAGCTCGCGGACGTTGCCCGGCCAGGGGTGGGCCATCAGGACCTTGCGGGCGGCCGGGCTGATCGAGGCGACCTTCTTTTCGTGCGACGCGGCGAACTGCTTGAGGAAGTAATCCGTCAAGAGCGTGATGTCCTCGCGCCGCGACCGGAGCGGCGGGAGGTGGACGCTGACCACCTTGAGCCGGTGGTACAAGTCCTGGCGGAACCCCCCCGAGCCGATCCCTTCCTTGAGGTCGCGATTGGTCGCCGAGATCAGGCGGACGTTCACCTTGACCGGCTCGTTGGTCCCGACCCGGACGATCTCGCCCGACTCCAGGACCCGGAGCAGCTTGACCTGCGTCGACAGCGGGATGTCGCCCACCTCGTCGAGGAACATGGTCCCGCCGTTGGCGTGCTCGAACCACCCCTTGCGCTCGCGGTCGGCCCCGGTGAAGGCCCCCTTGATGTGGCCGAACAGCTCGCTTTCCAGGATGTTCTCGCTCAGCGCCGCGCAGTTCAGGGCCACGAACGGCTTGGACCGCCGCGGGCTGTTGTTGTGCAGCGCCTTGGCCACCAGCTCCTTGCCCGTCCCCGACTCGCCGGTGATCAGAACCGTGGCCGAAGTCGGCGCGATCTGGCGGAGCCGCTCGACGACCGCGTGCATCAGCGGCGAATTGCCAATAACGCCCTCGAAGCCGAATCGCTCGTTGAGCTGGCGTTGCAACTCCTGGTTCGACCGGGCGAGCCGCTGGGTTTGCGAGACCTTGTCGGCGACCGTCCGCAATTCGACGATGTCGAGCGGCTTGGTCAGGTACATCGTCGCCCCGGCCTGCATGGCCAGGACGGCGGCCTTGGCGGTGTTCTGGCCGGTGAGGATGACGACCTCGGCCTCGGGCAGCTCGCGCTTGGCCTTGGCCAGGATCTCCATGCCGCCGACGTCGTCCATGAGCAGGTCGGTCAGGACGATGTCGAACTCCTGCTCCTCGATCAGCCGGAGCCCCTCGCGCCCGCTCCCGGCCACGACGCAGTCATACCCGACCCGTCCCAGGCTCTCGGCCACGGCCTCGGCATGCGGCTCGTCGTCGTCCACGACCAGGACGCGAATCTGAGGGTCCATCGTCGTTCAAGCCTCCCCGAGCGGCAACCGGACGGTGAACCGCGTCCCCTGGCCCGGCGCGCTTTGCAGGGCGATGGTGCCGCCGTGGGCCTCGATGACCTTGCGGGTGGTGGGCAGGCCGAGGCCGGAGCCGCCGGGGCGGGTCGAGAAGAAGGTGTCGAAGACCCGGGCGGCGACGTCGTCGGTCATCCCGACGCCGGTGTCGGTCACGTCCAAGACGGCGGCATCCCCCTCGCGGCGGGTCTGGAGCATCAGATCGCCGCCGTCGGGCATGGCGTGGTGGGCGTTGCGGATCAGGTTCCAGAGGGCCTGCTTGAACAGGTCGACGTCGAGCGGGACCGGCGGCAAGGCCGGGTCGTACTGGGTCCGGAGCAAGATCCCCTGGTCGACCGCCTGGGGCTCGCAGAAGTCGCGGAGGTCGTCGACCACGGCGTTGAGGTCGGTCGGCTCGAGCCGGAGGTCGTGGACCTTGGCGAACCGGAGGAAGTCCTCGACGATGTCGTGGAGCCGCGCCGTCTCGCGGCGGACCCGCTCCAGCTTCTGGAGGACCCGCCGGTCGCGCGGGGTCTCGGACCCCTTGAAGTCCTCGACGAGCAGGTCCAGGTTCAGGCCCATCGTCGACAGCGGGTTCTTGATCTCATGCGCCAACCCGCCGGCGAGCTGCGCGATCTCGGCGTACTGGGCCCGGAGCCGGCGGTTCATCGAGGCGTCGTCGAGGTGGCCCGGCGCCTCGTCGGTGGCGGCCTCGGCGGTCAGATCGGCCATGAGCAAGGTCCCCGTGGCGGCGGTCCGGGAGACTGGGTACGTATCGCTCTGGAAATTGGAAATCCGCGACCTGGGATCGGAGCCCGATTTCCCGCGTCGGATGGCTGGTTCGATCGGGGCGAGACCAATGCCGCGGGCTCGCCAGTGCGAGCCCGCGACGAGGTCGATGGTCGGGGCCGGGGGGCCGGCCTCAGTCGCGCCTCGGCCCCCGATCGCCGTAGCCGCCGCCGGGGCCGCTCGGGCGTCGGGGCGGCCCGCCGGGGCCCCGGTCGCCGCCGCCGGGGCCTCGGTCGCCGAAGCCTCCGCCGCCGCCGGAGGGAGCACCGGCGGGGCGGGTGTTGTTGGCGTTGGGGTCGACCTCGCCGCGCTCGGCGAGGGCGGCCTTGCGGGACAGCTTGACGCGGTCCTGGTCGTCGACGGCGATGGCCTTGACCAGCATCGGGTCGCCGACCCGGCAGATGTCGGTCACGGCGCCGACGTAGCCTTCGGACAGCTCGCTGATGTGGACCAGGCCGTCCTTGCCGGGGAGGATCTCGACGAAGGCGCCGAAGTCCTTGATCGAGGTGACCCGGCCTTCGTAGATCCGGCCGACCGAGACGCCTTCGGTCATCGCCTGGATCTTGTCGCGGGCGGCCTCGGCCCCCTCGGCGGTCGGGCTGGCCAGGGTGACGATCCCGCTGTCCTCGATGTCGATCTTGGCGCCGGTCTCGTCCTGGAGGCGGCGGATGGTCTTGCCGCCGGGGCCGATGATCAGGCCGATCTTGTCGGGGTTGATCTGGATCTGGATCAGGCGCGGGGCGTTGGTCGAGATCTCCTCGCGGGGCCGCTTGATCGACCGGAGCATGGCCCGGAGGATCTCGAGGCGGGCCTCGCGGGCCTGGTCGAGGGTTTCCCGGACGATCGGGCCGGTGATCCCCAGGTTCTTGAGGTCGAGCTGGATGCCGGTGACGCCGCGCTGGGTCCCGGCGACCTTGAAGTCCATGTCGCCGAAGTGGTCCTCGTCGCCGATGATGTCGGTGAGCAGGATGTGCCGGCCCGAGGCGTCGTCCTGGACCAGGCCGATCGAGATCCCGCCGACCGGGTCGGAGATCGGCACGCCGGCGTCCATCAGGCTGAGCGTGGCGCCGCAGACCGACGCCATCGACGACGATCCGTTGGATTCGAGGATGTCGCTGACGACCCGGATCGTGTACGGGAACGTCGCCGAGTCGGGCAGGACCGGGGCGACCGAGCGTTCGGCGAGGGCCCCGTGGCCGATCTCGCGGCGGCCGGGGCCGCGGATCGGGCGGACCTCGCCGACGGCGAAGCTCGGCATGTTGTAGTCGAGCATGAACGCCTTGGAGAACTCGTTCATGATCCCGTCGACCCGCTGGGCGTCGGCCCCGGTCCCGAGGACGGTCGTCACCAGGGCCTGGGTTTCGCCGCGCTGGAAGATGGCCGAGCCGTGGGCGCGGGGCAGGAGCGACACCTCGCACGAGATCGGGCGGAGGTCGCGCGGGCCCCGGCCGTCGGAGCGGTGGCCGTCGAGGATCAGCTCGCGGACGACCACTTCCTCGACCGCGTGGAAGGCGGCCTTCACCTGCAAGGGCGTGACCAGGCCCGAGCCGTCGGCCGGGCAATATTCGGCGACGATCCGCTTCTGGATCTCCTTGACCTTGTCGTTCCGCTCCTGCTTGCCGTGGACCTGCTTGGCGTCGCGGATCTCGCGGCCGAGGCGGTCGTGGAGCTGCTTCTTGAGCGGGTCGTGCGGCGGCTCGATCTTCTGATACGCGGGCAGGCCCATCGCCTGGAGGAGCTCGTGCTGGAGCGCCAGGACCTCGCCGTTGAGGCGGTGGGCTTCCATGATCGCGTCGTACATCTCGGTTTCGGGGATCTCGCGCCCGAACCCTTCGATCATGACGATGGTCTGGTCGGTGGAGGCGACGATCAGGTCGAGGTCGCTGTCCTTCATCTCGGTCGCCGTGGGGAAGGCGACGTACTTGTCCTCGACCCGGCCGAGGCGGATGGCGCCGATGGGGCCCATGAACGGGACGCGGGACAGGATCAGGGCGGCCGAGGCGCCGATGATCGACAGGACGTCGGAGTCGTTCTCGCGGTCGGCCGAGATCGGGCCGGCCTGGATCTGGACCTCGTCGCGGAACCCTTCGGGGAACAGCGGGCGGATCGGGCGGTCGATCAGGCGGGAGGAGAGGATTTCCTTGGTGGTCGGCCGCCCCTCGCGCTTGATGAAGCCGCCGGGGAACTTGCCCGCGGCGTAGACCTTCTCGCGATAGTCGACGGTGAGCGGGAAGAAGTCGAGCCCCTCGCGGCCCGGGCCCGACACGGCGGCGACCAGGGCCATCGTGTCGCCCAGGCGGACGACGACGGCGCCGTGGGCCTGCTTGGCGAGGCGGCCCGACTCGATGGAAATGGTCTTGCCACCGATCGAGCGCTCGACGGTGACCGGCCTCCGCGTGGGAGAAGACGTGCTAGACATGCAAAATCCTACCTCGGCCGGATGTGGGGCGAAGCGGGCGGCGCGAGCCTTGGCGAGGCGGAGCGGCCGGGCCCGACCCGATCGCGCCGGGCTGGCCGAGACCGACCGGGCTGGGAATCCGGGCGACCTGAGCAATCCGGGCGAGATGGGTAGTCCGGGGGCCTCGGTGCCCCCGATCGGCCCTGACCTTCGGGCCCGCTTACTTGCGGATGCCCAGGCGGGAGATCACTTCGAGATAGCTCTTGCGGTCGGTCAGGCGGAGATATTTCAGCAGGCTCGACCGCTTCGAGACCATCATCAGCAGCCCTCGGCGGCTGGCATGGTCCTTGGCGTGCTTCTTGAAGTGGTCGGTCAGGTCGGTGATCCTGGCCGTCAGCAGCGCGATCTGCACCTCGGGCGATCCCGTGTCCTGGGTCACCCGGCCGAACGACCCGATGATCTCCTGCTTCTTCTCCTTCGTGATCGCCATCGCTCGCCCCACTACCACCGGCCTCATGACGAGTGCCGTTTCTTGGTTAATCCTTACGCTGGAAGGCTCCCAATCTAGGCGATCCCCCCCCGGATTGCAATGCCCGGCCGGTTCGAAAGGCATAGTCCGCTTCGGTCCGCCCCGGGTCAAGGGGAGGGCAAGGCGGCGGGGCGTCGACGGTCGTGTGGGGTCTTGGTCAGGCGGGGCGGGCCTTGGCCCGAGGTTTCGGCCTGGCGGTGGGGGTCGGGGGTTTGACGAGGGTGGGCCCCTGGAACGGGCGGTCGAGGTAGTGGCGGGTGAACCAGGCGGCGGCGAGGGCCTGCCACTTCTGGAGGGCCAGGCCGTCCCAGTCGAAGGCGGCCCGGAGGCGGTCGCGGTCGGCGAGGACTTCGCGGGTCGCCTCGGCGCCCCGGGCGAGGGTCTCCTCGACGATGGCGAAGGTCGCGTCGGCGTCGTCGCCGGGGCAGAACCTCGCCCCCTTGTAGGGCGAGAACAGGCTCCGCGTCACTTCCAGGTCGGTCAGGAAGACCGGGGTCCCGGACACGAGCCCTTCGAGGATCGGGATGCCGAACGCCTCGAACTCGGACAGGAGGAACACGGCCCGGCTCTCGCCGTAGGCCCGGCGGAGTTCGGGCTCGGACACGTAGCCCCGGAACTCGCAGGCGGGCCGCAAGTGGGCCGGGATACGTTCCAGGGCCTTGTCGGAGCCGTTGCCGATGACGACCAGCTTCATCTCCGGCCAGCGGGCGAGGATTCGCGGGAGGATGGCCAAGATCCGGTCGAACCGCTTCCGGGGTTCGGCCAGGTCGCCGACGAACAGGAGGTGCGGCTTGCGGGCGAGCGGCCCGGGGCGGTATTCGGCGGTCGGGCAGCCGTTGGCCACGTATTGGCAGTTGTTCCGCCCGGGGGCCTGGGCCTGGACGACCTTGCGCTCCCAGGGGGACACGCACGGCACGGCGTCGGCCCGCTCGACCATCCGGTGGTGGACGTCGTCGGTGTGGCTCGACACCTCGGGCGACATCGGGACGGTCCAGAGCGGCTGGAAGTGCGGGGTGTAGACCAGGGCCCGGTCGCCGATCTCGCGGAGGACCACGGAGTTGGTCGCCGAGTTGGCCCAGCAGAGGGCCTCGACCAGGTCCCATTTCCCCTGGCGGAGCAGGCTGGGCAAAGTGGCGTTGAACGAGTCGAGCGACTTGTGCGAGGTCAGGCCCGGGCCGACGTGGACGGGGATGCCCTGGGCCTCGCCGAATTCGAGGACCAGGTCGAGGTTCTTGGGATGAAGGTCGTCGATGGCGAACTCGAAGTCGACCCGCTCCTTGAGCCGGCTCGTCAGCTCGAAGACGGCGCGGCCGATCCCCGAATACATCTGGTTGCTCGACGACAGGACCGAGAGGACCCGCATCCTGGGCCCGGCGGCCACCGGCAAGAGGCGCCGGCTCGGCGCCGGGATCGGGGTCGTGGTCCGGGCCGGCCGGGCGACGTCGCGGCGGGGGACCGAGAAGTGAGGGGCCGGCATCGGATCGCTCCGCGAAGGGCGGGAAACGGGTCGCGACGAGTCATCCCGACTCGGAAGATTCACTTCTTGGCCCGCGACGACGGGGCCGGGGCGAGCTCGGCGTCGAGCTTGGCGCCGACGGATTCCAGGGCCGGGAAGGCGGCCGGGGCCGAGCCGGCGGCGTCGCGGGCCAGGAGGGCGTCGACGTGCTCTTCCAGGACGGCCAGGCGGCGGACCATCGCGACGTAATCCCAGCCGAAGGCGATCGTCGCCGGGATCTTGGCCGACTGCTCGTCGTGGCGGCGGCGGAGGTCGTCGAGCTGGCCCCGGAGGTCGCGGATGTCGTGCTCGTCCACGTCGAGCCGGTGGCAGAGGCTCGCGAGGATCTCGACCATCCGCATCGACGTCGGCAACAGGACCCGGCGGAACTGGCGACGGACCCAGACCTTGAGCCGGGAGGCGCCCGGCGCGGGCTGGCACCCGACGTTATAATAGGCGAGCTGTTCCATCGCGACTCCGACCCCCGTAATCGAGTTGGCCTGCCGACTCCTGGGAAGGCCATCTCGTGACCACGGCCTCCCATTCCGTTGGCTAGATTATCGGGAGGATCGGCGTCATCGCTTGAATCGTTATTCGAAGGCTTAGGCGGCGGGGACCGCTTCCCCGACCAGGACCTTGGCGAGCTTCTCGGCCAGGAGGGCCATCCGGTAGGCGTCGGCGGCGGTGCCGCCGCCGTCGCGGGGCCGGGCCGACGCCTCGGCCAACGCGCGCTCGATCCGGGGGACCTGGGCGTCGAGGTGGAAGTCGCGGCCGATCACGGCGGCGGCACGCCGCGCGATCGGCCCCAGGTCGGTGGAGCCGTCGAGGATCGATCCGAGGGCTCCGGCGAAGGCGTCGGGGGTGCGGTCGGCCTTGAGGCAGTGGACGCCGTGGACGGCCCACTCGGCGTTGCCGGAGAGCTGCGACATCAGCGGCACGCACCCGCGCCACGACGCTTCCAGGGGGGCGAAGGCGAACGGCTCGCGGTGCCAGGTCGGGAACGCGAACACGTCGTA
>JAABUQ010011924.1_pt1 | contig 10944 bp, 8 predicted proteins | sample 5560001 | NCBI WGS metagenome assembly JAABUQ01 (sample SAMN10711888, study PRJNA513371) | rock metagenome | isolation source: Antarctica rocks | place: Antarctica: Victoria Land, Finger Mt nord | collected 2015-12-18
GGCAAGCAGGACAGCAAATGGCACAGGGCGACCTCTACGAAGCTGGAAGGCCGCCTCTATACAGCTGTTGCGTCACCCCGCCGCCGCTCACGCCTAGGCCGCTACGGCAGAACTGAATGGCCCTGGCGTCAGTTCGGCCTCGAAGCCCCGGAAACGAGGTCGATGCCCAGCCACCGCTCGTGGCTGCCGTGGCGAAGTCACGGCGCCAGCCGGGGGCGCACCAACGCGAGCACGCGCGCCATGTTGCGGCCCACGCGCTCCAGCGCTTCGTCCCAAGGTAGGACGGCGAAGCGGTCCAGCTCGGGGAACGGCGCCTGCCCTGGGCGCGACACCATCGACGCGCAGCGCAGGGCCGTTGGGTCCGGCATTGCGGGAACGCGCCAGGCGAACAGGGCCAGTTCCTTGGCACGGAGCAAAGGCGCCAGGGGGACAGCGCGGGCATCAGCGTGCTCCGCGTGCCGCGTCCTCCTGCTCCATGCGCGCCCGGGCGCCGCCTTCCACCCCCGTGCCGGCGGGCACCGGCGCGAACAGCGCGCCGTCCGTGGCGGGGGCGGGGGGAGCGGTCTCGACCTGCGAGCGGTGGGCCAGGTCGCCGGCGGCGTGGTCGGCGAGGCCGGGCCAGGTCTGGGCGCCCAGCACCGCGCCCTTCGCCTTCCAGCCCACGGCCAGCTCCTCCTGCGGGTGAATGGAGGCATACACCACGGCGTTCACCGCCTCCTCCGGGGCGTCCATGGTGTAGAAGCGGGGCGTGCCGCCGCTGTAGTTGGCCGTGTGGTCCCAGAACGGCGTGTCGAGGCCCCAGGGCAGGACCGACACGACGTGGATGCGCTCGGACAGCCCCTGGAGCCGCAGCTCCTGGCTCAGGGCGCGGTCCAGCCCGACAACCGCGAACTTGGTGGCGGAATAGCTGGCGTGGTACGGGACGCCGACCTTGCCCTCCACGGAGGCGACGTTGACCAGCGTGCCGAACCCTTGCCGGCGGAACTGCTGAAGGGCGAGGTAGCTGCCGTCGATGTAGCCCTTCAAGTTCACGTCGACGACCCGGTCGTGGTCCCGCAGCGGCACGGCGTCGAATGGGCCGATGGCGGCCACCGCGGCGTCGTTGACCCACACGTCGATGCGGCCGAAGCGCTGCAACGCCGTTTGCTGCAGCCGGGTCATCTGGCCGGGATCGCTGGTGTCGGTCGTGACCACCAAGGGTTGCCCGCCTGCCGCACGCACCTGCTGCGCCACGTCGTCCAGCACGGCCGTGCGCCGCGCGGCGAGCACGATGTTGGCGCCGTAGGAAGCGAGGCGCAGCGCCACGCCCCGGCCGATGCCGCTGGATGCGCCGGTGACAACATAGGTGCGCCCGGCGACACGGTCGCGGTCACTGGCCCCGAGCTGCGCGGGGAGGGCGCAGCCGGCGAGGAACAGCAGGAGCAGGGCGGGAAGGAGCGGCATCGGGGTCATGGGGACACAACCAGGTTCGCACGCTCGCGTTCCCGTCTTGCGGATCAGGCGCGCATGGATTTTTCCCGGACGTGTTCAGCCGCTGGCCACTTTTCGCGATCGTCGGCGGAATGGAACTTAGGCCGCTGTGGCCGCGCGGCAAAGGAGAACGCGGATGGCCGGAAGCCGACTGGCCGCTCCCGGCGCGTAGGCCAGCAAACTGGAGGTAGACGTTGCGGCAGGCCCGGCAGCTTCCGACCGAAACGGAACCGCACACGGCATGATTCGCTGCCCTGAAGCCGACGCTTCTCTGTCGCCCACGGTACCGGTGTGACCGACGGGGCTAGACGGCACGCCAGGGTGGAGATCAAGACGAAACAACCTTCAACTTGAGCAGCACGGGCAACTCAGCTACGGCATCGACGGCAAAGTGCTCTGCTTGGGCAAGCGCGCCATGCTCGGGGTCGCCCAGGCAGGAAACAGCTCAAGCCAACGCGGAAGGGATTTGTCAATGACGACCGAGCAGCCCACGATCATCTACACCCTGACCGACGAAGCGCCCCTGCTGGCGACTTGCGCCTTTTTGCCCATAATCCGCACCTTCACGGCGCCTGCGGGCATCAAGATCACCAAACGCGACATTTCGGTGTCGGCCCGGATTTTGGCCGAATTTCCTGAGTGCCTGACTGACGCGCAGAAGGTGCCCGACAACCTGGCCGAACTCGGACGACTGACGTTGGACCCCGACACCAACATCATCAAGCTGCCCAACATCAGCGCCTCGGTGAATCAATTGACCGACGCAATCAAAGAACTCCAGGCGCGCGGCTTCAACATTCCCGATTTTCCGGAGAACCCGAAGACCGACGACGAGAGGGCGGTCCGCTCCCGTTACTCCAAGAGTCTGGGTAGCTCCGTCAATCCGGTGCTGCGCGAAGGCAACTCCGACCGCCGCGCGCCAATGGCAGCCAAGCAATATGCCCGCAAGAACCCCCATTCCATGGGCGAGTGGAGCCAGGCGTCGCGCACCCATGTGGCTGCCATGAAGACCGGCGACTTCTATCACAACGAAGAGTCGATGACGCTGGACAGGGCGCGCGACGTCCAGATGGATTTGGTCACCAAGAGCGGCAAGACCCTGGTGCTCAAACCCAAGGTGTCCCTGCTGGCCGGCGAGATCATCGACAGCATGTTCATGAGCAGAAAGGCGCTCTGCGACTTCTACGAACGAGAGATGGAAGATGCGCGCAAGACCGGCGTCATGTTCTCGCTGCACGTCAAGGCGACGATGATGAAGATCTCGCACCCGATCGTCTTCGGCCATGCCGTCCGAATCTTCTACAAGGAAGCCTTTGAGAAGCATGGCAAGCTGTTCGACGAGCTGGGCGTCAACGTCAACAACGGCATGGTCGATCTCCATGACAAGATCGCCACCCTGCCGGAATCGAAGCGCGAAGAAATTGTCCGCGACCTGCACGCCTGCCACGAGCATCGTCCGGAGCTGGCGATGGTCGATTCGGCCAAGGGCATCACCAACCTGCACGCGCCGAACAACGTGATCGTCGATGCCTCGATGCCGGCCATGATCCGGATCGGCGGCAAGATGTGGGGCGCGGACGGCCGCCCGAAGGACACCAAGGCGGTGATCCCCGAAAGCACGTTCGCCCGAATCTACCAGGAAGTGATCAACTTCTGCAAAACCAACGGCAACTTCGACCCGGTGACCATGGGCACGGTGCCGAATGTCGGCCTGATGGCCCAGCAGGCCGAAGAATACGGCTCGCATGACAAAACCTTCGAGATCACGGAGGACGGCGAGGCCCGCGTGGTCGACCTCGCTACGGGCGAAGTGCTGCTGGTGCAGAACGTCGAGGCCGGCGACATCTGGCGCATGTGCCAGTGCAAGGATGCCGCGGTTCGCGACTGGGTCAAGCTGGCCGTCACTCGCGCCCGCAACTCCGGCATGCCCGCCCTTTTTTGGCTGGACCCGTATCGCCCGCACGAAGCCGAGCTGATCAAGAAGGTCGAGACCTACCTGAAGGATCACGACACCACGGGCCTTGACATTCAGATCATGTCGCAGGTGCGCGCCATGCGTTACACGCTGGAGCGCGTCGTGCGTGGACTGGACACCATCTCGGTGACCGGCAACATCCTGCGCGACTACCTGACGGACCTGTTCCCCATCATGGAGCTCGGCACCAGCGCCAAAATGCTGTCGATCGTCCCACTGATGGCGGGCGGGGGCATGTACGAGACCGGCGCCGGCGGCTCCGCGCCGAAGCACGTCCAGCAGCTGACCGAGGAAAACCACCTGCGCTGGGACTCGCTGGGCGAGTTCCTCGCGCTGGCCGTGTCACTGGAAGAACTCGGCATCAAGACCGGCAACGAGAAGGCCAAGCTGCTTGCCAGGACGCTGGACGCCGCCACCGGCAAGCTGCTCGACAACAACAAGTCGCCGTCGCCGCGCACCGGTGAACTGGACAACCGCGGAAGCCAGTTCTACCTCGCCATGTACTGGGCGCAGGAAATTGCGGAGCAGACTGACGACCCAGCGTTGCAGGCGCGGTTCGTGCCACTGGCTCGGGCGCTGACCGAGAACGAGGCGACGATTGTTCAGGAGCTGTCGGCCGTGCAGGGCAAGCCGGTCGACGTCGGCGGCTATTACCTGGCCGACGCCGAGAAGTGCAAGGCCGTGATGCGTCCGAGCCCGACGCTCAATGCGGCGCTGGCCGCTGCGCGCGAATAATTGACCCGACGCGCCCCGAACCGTCGTCAGCAGGCGAGCAGACAGGCACCAATGCCATGAGACGGCGGACACCATCGCCGTTACTCGGGATCGTAAATATGACAATCCCGAGTTGCGCTATCAGGCCCTCTTGCCCGTATGTCCGCTTCCGAGCCACGGCTTGACTCGGCTGAGTAGCGGAGGTGGGCGCAAAGCCGAGGGTTTTAGTGTCCGCGCGCCAAGTGCAGCTTCGCCTTCGAGACCGGATGCGGCGGTGAAATTCGTAAACGTCGCGATCCCATGGTTCACAACCGCCGTCGCAAGTTTGAGGACAAAGAAGCCCACCATTGCGAACGCGGCGGGCTGCAACCGTGACCAGGCTCCCAGCCCCGCCTCACTGTCGCGGGCATGGAAATGCACAAGCACGAGGACGGCGAGGCCGGGCGGCACCGGGACCAAGGGAGGGCTTCGCTGCGCCCACATCCATGCTGTCATGCTGGCCTCCTCAATTCGTCTGCTCCCGTTGGATCGCCTACTCGAACCTCCGGCACGCTTCCGCCCTGCGTGCGGCGTAGGTCGCGACAACCCGGTCGAGATGGAACCGCTGGGTGGCGGCCTGGGCTGCGAGCAACCTTATGGCCAGCCTCCTGCGATGCACAGGACCGAGGCTGAGGTGCGCTGGAACGACCAGGCCAGATTCCCCCTGCGGCACAGCAGGAGTATCCCAGGACGACCGCGGTGATCAGCACGCTCCAGAGGACGACGGGCCTCCCGACCAGTCCGGCCAGGGTGGCGTAGCCGTTCCCGAGCCGGTCGATCTCAGCGATGAGCTGAGCTGCGTCTTGTTCCATCGTGTTCTCCTGTCAGGACTGAGCTTGTTCGGCCGTCGGAGCGGCGCCGGCGGGTGGAAGTGCGCTGCGGCGGCGCGTCGCCGGTCTGGAGCGGTAGGCGACCGGGAGCATCCATCGTGCCCGCAGGGCGCGAAGCCGCCGGCGGGCCTGGCGTTCGGCCGCCTCGGCGTCGCGCAGGAGCACCGTGCGCTGGCGAGGCGACGGGCGTCGGCCAGGCGGTGGGGGACGGCGTGGGCCAGCATGGCAGCCTCCTGGAGCGGGACAGGCCCGTGCGGCCGGGCCGGCGGGCGGGGTGGATGGAAGGACGCCGACCCCCCGCCTTTCCCGGACGCCCGGCACAGGCGGGGAACGCGCCGCGGCTGGATGGTGCAGGGCCTGTGAACCAGGGCGCGGCCCGCACGCGAGACGGCAGGGGCACCCGCCGCCGTCGCGCCCGCGGGTCGGGGCCGGGACTATGCGGGCGCGACAGCCATGGCGCGTTACCCCCAGAGCTGACGCATGAGAAGCTGCGTGTGAGCTTGGTGCCCCCGCCGTGAACTTCCGCCGCATGTAGTTGCGCCGCTGTGGGGAAAAAGGGAGCATCACTATGGAGCATATCATTACGAAATTTTATCGATTTGCAGGGCGCCGCATTGCTGATATTGTCAACGTCTTGAAACGGATGCACATGAATGACCGGCGCGCGGCTGTATTTTACCTCGGTTGATGCGCTCGGCCATGGCAATCTTTGGACCACCGACGGCACGTCCGCGGGAACGATGCAGGTCAGCACAACGGGCGGCGGCAGCGGCCTCAATCCGTCGTCGTTCGCGGCCCTGGGCAATTCGGTGTATTTCCAAGGGTTCGACACTGCGACCAGGCCGAACCTGTTCACGCTCGATGGCGCATCCAGCATCGTGAGCGAGATCACGCCGGCGAACATCTCGACGTCCGGCCTGTCGCCCACAGGCACCAAGGCCTATGCGGGAAAGCTGTATTTCGACGGGCGCGACGCCGCAGGCGCCTACTCGCTCTGGACATCCAACGGCACGGCGGCCGGCACGGTCGAGATCCCAATTGCCGGCCAGGGCGCGCAAGGGTTCTATCCCAGCAACTTCGCGGCCTTCGCCGGCCGTCTCGCGTTCAGTGCCGAACCGTCGCTGTTCAACACCGGTCTTTATCTCTCCGACGGCACGGCCGCAGGCACCACGAAGGTCGCGGTCAATGGTGCTTCCTCTCTTGGGACAGAAATCCACTCGCTCGCCTCGCTTGGCAGCAAGCTGGTATTCGAAGGACAGAACTCGTCATCGAAGAACCTGCTCTGGGTGTCGGACGGCACGACCGCGGGCACGAGCGAACTGGCGGTCAGCGGCCTGAACCCTACCGGCGGCTACACCGGATATCCGGCAGGACTGCTGTCGTTCGGTTCCAAAGCCGGCTTCACGGCGGCGGACGCGAGCGGCAAGTACGGCATCTGGACCACCGACGGCACCGCTGCCGGCACCATCGAGCTGCCCGGCGTATTCGGCAACTCCTACGGTTCGCCGATGGTGGCCCTGTCCGGGGGCCGCCTTGCCTTCATCGCCACCGGCCCCAACAACGTCAGCGGCGTCTGGATCACCGACGGGACAGCCGCGGGAACGGTTGCGCTGCAGGTTCCCGGAGCGAGTGCCGCCGGGCTCAGCCCCGATGGCGTCATGGCAATGGGGAATTTGGTCCTGTTCGACGGGGTGGCCGCATCGGGTGCGCGCGGCCTGTTCTCCTCGGACGGCACTGCCGCCGGGACTCGCCTGATCCAGACCGGCGTCAAGCTCATCGCTGGCAATATCGACACGGACGCCGCCCTGCTGCCGGGCTCGCTGACATTGACCCCTGTCAGCGCCGCGAGCGTGGCGACCAGCAACGCCGTGGCAATCGGCAGCGCCGTCGCGGGGGTGCCGGGCGACGCATTGACCGTCGCGCTGGCCAACGACCCGGCTTTCCCGACCGGAAGCACGGTGCGGATCGATGCCCAGGGCAACATCCTCTATCAGCCCGGCCTGATCGGGTCCGCCAACGCCGGCACTGACCTCCTGCGATACGCAGTGACAGACATCGTCACGCACGAGACGGTGTCAGCCACGCAGCGTGTCACGCTCGCGGGCAGCGACCCGTTGTTCGATTCGGCGTACTATCTGGCGCATAACCCGGACGTGGCCGCGGCGGGCGTCGATCCGCTGCAGCACTACCTCACCTATGGCTGGAAGGAAGGCCGCGATCCCAGCGCCTACTTCGACACGACCTACTACCTGAAGCAGAACCCCGACGTTGCGGCGGCTGGCGTCAATCCGCTGCTGCACTTCGAGACCTATGGCTGGAGCGAGGGACGGCAGCCCAGCCTGGTGTTCGACGATGCCAAGTACCTGGCCGCCAATTCCGACGTGGCCGCGGCCGGCGTCGACCCGTTGCAGCACTTCTTGAAATATGGCCTGAACGAAGGCCGAATAAGCTTCCTGACCGGCGGCGCCGCTGCGGCGGACCCGCTGGTCAGCACGGCCTACTACGACCAGCAGCTCGGGGCGACGCTGGTCCCGGGCGGCATAGCTGGGGCACAGCAGGCGGCCTACAGCTACGATGCGGCCGGCTGGCTCAAGGGGCTGAACCCCGATGCGCTCTTCAGCAGCAGCTATTATTTGGCGCACAACCCGGACGTGGCGGCGGCGCACCTCGACCCGCTGCTGCACTACGAGACCTATGGCTGGAAAGAGGGGCGCGACCCCTCGGCCTCGTTCAGCACGAACAAGTACCTGGCCGCCAATTCCGACGTGAAGGCCGCCGGCGTCGATCCGCTGCTGCACTACGTCACGTACGGGCAAAGCGAGGGACGGCCCTTGTTCGGCGCTTGAGCGTTGCCGATGCAATTCGAACGTACGCTTTACAGAACTCCAGTTCCTGCACGCCCGCCAAGGGCTACGCACACGATTGCTCTCGCCTGCTTGACGCGACGTTCCGTGAGGACGGCAGCCGCGCGTGATCACATTGAAGCGCCTAATCTAAGCGCTCTTGCGCAACGTCGCGCTCAGTCTTGTCGGTCTTGACCGAGCAAACAGGGGTGCGTGGCGCTACCAGGCGCCGTATGCGGCCTCGATCAGCATGCGCTCGGTGTCGTCGACTGCCGCCAGTGCGGCCCGGTGCAGCGCGGACCCGGCGCGTGCCTGCGCCACGACGTGCTACCAGGCGTCGCAATCGCCAGGGAATGGCGGCCTGCCGTCGGGGTCGCAGGCGCAGTCGGACACGTCCCAGCCCTCGCGCCGGGCGGCTGCGTGGTCGAACGTGTCGGCTTGGATAGGAAGCAGCGTCAGCATCGGGGTTCTCCGGTTCGCGTCCTCTCCTCCGAAGACCCTCCTCTTGCGGCGGCCTCCCGGCCGTGGTGGCGCTCCCTCCCCGTCTCGCGTTCGGTCCCGTCCGCGGCGGCTCCGGCGCCCTACGGCTCGTCGCGCCCGGTCAACACGCGCCAGGCCGTATGGTCCCGGCCCTCGGTCAGGTGCAGCAGCGCGGATTGGTGCTGCCGCTGCACAGTCTCCAGCTGTCGCACGAGGCGCAGCAGGCCGCGCGTCCCCAACCGGTCGGCCTCGGCGTCGGCCGCCTCGCGGGCAGCCGCCGCTTCCCAACGTGCCTCGGCGGCGAGCCGGAAGGTGCGCAGCTCGTCGGCGTGGCCTCGAAGCCCTCAGCCCTTCGAGGTCCCAGCAGGGGTCGCGCAGCCACCCGGCTTTCAGGCTCTCGATGTCATGGTCGGTTTTCATGCTGGCTCCTCCTTCGGCGACGGTCCTGCCATGTCCCATGGCGCGGACGTGCGGTTGCGGCGCGGCACCGTGGGTCCGCGGGATGCCGCACGCGCCCCGACGCATTCGCGCGGGGCAAAACGGACGGCTCTGCCTGGGTTACCGGGTCACGTCTTGATTGAGCAGCGGCTCGGCGCGAACGGCAACGCCAGTGTCGAGGGCAGTAGCTGCCGGGCGCGGACGGTCTGGCTGGGACGCGCTGGCGTGCGAACGAAGCGTAGCGTCACCCAAGCCACCTGAGCCATGCACCGAACAGGCCGACGGCTACAAGCCCTGCTCCAGCGGCCAGTAACGGCAGTGCGGCCCTGGCCTGGTAGGCGGCGTTCCTCGAAGGCTTCCACCGGCCGTGCAGAAGCCAGGCCGCGCCAACCAGCGCGGGGTAGACACCGAGCTCGCCTATGAGTTCGAGGACGGGTGGGATGGCCTTCTTCCATGGCTTGGCAACGAGGAGCGTGATAGAAGACACCGCGTTGAGAATGCCGATTGCCAGCAAGAAGAGCCGCAAGAAGCAGTCCGCTTTCCAGGCGTACCGGAGCGCTTCGACCCTGCTGATGTTCACGAGGCTTGCGGGCGCGCAAAGGTGTTCGACCCCGGCAGGGTCCTCGGCCCTCTCGTCTGCCTTCACGATCCGGGTTTCGTTGGTCCTGCCTTGTCTGGCGTAGGGAGGCCGGGTCATCGTGTTCTCCTTCGGAATGGGCGTCAGGTCACGGCTTAGTTGAGAGGTATAGCGTAAATTGCAACGAACAGGCCGGGCGTGGAGGCGGCCGGTCACGCAGCCTGGCTTGACCGTGTTGCCGTGCGCCTGCCGTGCTCACCGCAGGCGCTTGCTGAACCAGGTGCGGCATGACCCTGCCCCCTGAAATTCCCTTGGTTTGAAGTAGAGTCCGTCACCAGGAGACGGACGATGAAGCGGTCAAGGTTTGCGCAAGAGCAGAACCGGCGTGCTGAAGGAGCACCAAGCTGGTGCGGCGGCAGCCGACCTGTGCCGCAAGCACGGGGTCAGCGACGCGACGTTTTACAAGTGGCGCTCGAAGTGTGGCGGGATGGGGGTGTCCGACGCCAAGCGGCTGCGCGGGCTTGAAGAAGTCAGCCGCAAACGCTCCGCGTTTCGGCGGGAACGCCAAGCTGAAGAAGCTGTTGGCGGAGTCGATGCTGGACGTGTCGACGCTGCGGGAGATGCTGGCAAAAAACTGGTGGCGCCTGGCAGGCGGCGGTCTGCCGTGACCTGGGCGACTAGGGAGAAGGGCACCTCGCAGCGGCGGGCCTGCAAGCTCGTGGGCATCGAGCCGAAGGCTTGCCGTTATGTGTCCCGGCGGCCGGACGACGGTGCTGTCCGCACCCGGCTGCGCGCTCTGGCGTCCGAGCGCCGCCGGTTCGGCCACCGTCGCCTGCACACCCTGCTGGCGCGGGACGGCTTGCGGCTGAACCACAAGCGCCTGTTCCGGATCTACCGCGAGGAACGGCTGGGCGAGGCTGACAAAGGTTCCGTTGGCGCAGCCAATGGAAAGTCAGACGAGGGGTGCGCAAGCGGGGCGGCCGGAAGCGGGCACTCGGCACGCGCTCGCCGATGGCGCTGCCGGAGGCGGCGAACCAGCGGTGGTCGCTGGATTTCGTGTCCGACGCGCTGTCCAGCGGTCGCCGGTTCCGGGTGCTGGCGGTTGTGGACGACTTCACCCGCGAGTGCCTGGGCCTGGTGGCGGACACGTCGCTGTCCGGCCTGCTCGCCGAAATCCCGAAAGGGATTTGCGGCTGGGTCGGGCGCGAGCTGGACCGGATTGTCGGGCTGCGTGGCTGCCGGCCGGCGGTGACCGTGAGCGACAACGGCACGGAGCTTACGTCGCACGCGATCCTGCGCTGGCAGGAGGAGCAAGGAGTGCGGTGGCACACCATCGCGCCGGGCAAGCCGCAGCAGAACGGGTCCGTGGAAAGCTTCAACGGCCGGTTCCGGGACGAATGCCTGAACGAGCACCTGTTCAGCACCCTGGCGGCGGCCCGGCAAATCATCGAGGCTCTTATTGGGTTCCGGGGTGATGAGGCCAGTACCGGGAAGCGGGGCTGGGGGCCTCTGGTGCATGAGCAAAAGCGGGAGTAGGTGGCCTGCTCGCGCGAGGAGCTTCTGTCATGGCCGCATCCG
>JAABUQ010011925.1_pt1 | contig 10944 bp, 18 predicted proteins | sample 5560001 | NCBI WGS metagenome assembly JAABUQ01 (sample SAMN10711888, study PRJNA513371) | rock metagenome | isolation source: Antarctica rocks | place: Antarctica: Victoria Land, Finger Mt nord | collected 2015-12-18
ACAGATTACGTCCCCGCAGAAGCAGTGCGGTAAATCCCGTCTCCTCGAGGTCCTCGAGCTCCTAGTCGCGCGCCCTTGGGCAACGGCGAAGACATCTGCGGCTGCGCTCGTGCGAAAAATCGCGAAGGATACACCGACGCTACTGCTAGACGAGACCGATGCCGCCTTCGGCGGCGAAAAAGAGTACGCCGAAGCGCTTCGCGGCATCCTTAACGCCGGACATCGCCGCGGAGGCGTCGCATCTCTGTGCGTCGGCAAGTCACATGCCGTCGAAGACTTCCCGGTGTTCGCTCCTAAAGCGCTCGCCGGCATCGGCACGCTGCCCGATACAATCGCAGACCGCTCGGTTCGAATAGAACTGCAGCGTCGACTCGCCGGGGAGCCAGTACACCGGCTCCGACGCCGGCTTGTCGGCACGGAAGCAGATGCACTGCGCCATCGTGTTGGTCATCTAGCCCAGTCATCAGTGATGTCGCTACGGGACGCGCAGCCCACGTTGCCGGACGAGTTATCGGACCGCGCACAAGATGCGTGGGAGCCGCTGCTTGCGATTGCTGATCTTGCCGGCGCCGGCGACGATGCCAGGCGTGCCGCCGTGGCGCTATCTGCGTCCCGCACCGAGGAGGAAGACGTTGGCGTGCGGTGTCTGCGAGATATCCGCGAAATCTTTGCGGCGAGCGACGCCGATCGCATCACGTCGGCCAGCTTAGTCGAAGCCCTCCGCGCGATTGAAGAGGGCCCCTACGGCCCGCATCGTGGTCGCGAGTTCGATGCAAGAGCTCTGGCAAAACGGCTCAAGGTCTACAACATCCGGCCAGATACCCAAAAATTTCCAGACGGGAAAAAGCTCAAAGGCTACATGCGTTCGTGGTTCGAGGACGCTTGGTCGCGATATCTCGCGCCGTCGACCACCCGTGATAGTGGCGCGTCCACGGAGAATACGGCGCGCGACCCGTGGTTGCAGGACGCTTCCGTAGGTATCTCCCCCGATAGCGGTGGTCCGCGTGGAAACCCTGATGGCGTAAGGCTTTCATCCGTGGTTAGCCGACCACCGACCACGGATGATGTGCGTGGTCGAAACGGCCTGGACCACGCAAACCATGCTGACCACGCACGTTCCGGAACCAAGAGCCGATTGAGCGAGGCGACGCTGTGACGGCAGCGGAGATCGTGCACTATCTGGCCGCTCGAGGCTACCAGACCGGCCTCGACGCGATGGGTCTCAAGGTCATCATCCGGCCTGCACCGGACGATGCGCTTCTCATTCGCCTACGGGCGCACAAAGACGACTTACTCGCGCTGCTTCGGGAACACCGGCCAGCGAATCGTCACCGTTACGTCGTCTGGGGTGCTACGGATGATCGGTTACGCAGCGTTTGCCTTAGCTGCGGAATCCCGCCGGTGCTGCACGGTGATGCCTGCCTCGACGATCCGCTGGTCGTTGAAGACCCGAACGACGCCGTCTTGTTGAACGCCTTGTGCGTCGTCGCTAGCGCTGCAGCGGAATTACTTTCATCAGACTTCCGACGTCAGGACGCATCATGATCGACGAAGCTACGGGGCTGTCGGCCGAGGCGCTCACTGACGAGTACTTGGCCATCGTCGGCGACCTCGATCCACTGCAAACCCAAATCGTCTGGCTCGCGGCGTTGTTTGGCCGCCGCCCACCGAGCGCGGAACTCGCCGAGCGCGTGGCGCGGCTCAACGCACTGCGCGATCGAGTCGGCCGCACGGACAAGACTTTGGAGCACTCCCCATGACGGACAAGCCTACACCAAGCCGGATCAATTGGACGGACGTGCGCGAGCAATACGTGGTCGGCGACTCGACGGCTGCGGAAATCGCTCAGCGCCTCGGCGTTTCGGTACGCACGGTGAACGAGCACGCGGCCGCACGAAATAGCCGTAATGGCAACGCAAAACCCTGGTCCGTCCTACGTAGCGAATATCGCGAAAACGTCGCGACCGGCGCGCAAGCGACGGCGCGTGAGGTCGCCCTGGACCAGGCTGCTCGTCGAGCGGAGCGCGCCGCTGCGGTGCAGATCGAGCAAGAGCTGCGGGTGGACGAGCTTGCCGATGAAGTCTTTGCGCAGGCGCTGGCGGCTCTGCGCGCTGGCGAGCTCAGGGGCGCAGACATCATAAAAATTGGGCTTGCGGTTCTGACGTTCCAGCGCCGCGTGCGTGGTCTCGACGAGGTCACGCCGATCAAAGTCGAGCTCTCCGAAAAGGAAGACCGCTTTTCCGGCCAGCCGCTGGGCGGCGTGATCGACTTCGAACTTCGGCAAAAAGCTCAGCGCCTTCTCGAAGGCGTCTTCGGAGGCGCTAATGACCCCTGATAACACGCATTACTGCGCAATCTGCGCGAAAGCACTATCCGGCCGGCGCCGACTGTTCTGCAGCACGAAATGCGGAGCCATCGCCCGTCAACGCGATCAGCGACGACGCAAGTCGTACGATAACGTTCCCGAAAAGACCCCCGATAACATAACGGCGGCAGTGCCGGTCACACGGTACGAAGACGAAGCCCTCACCCGCATCCGCGCCGAGGCGAGAACGTCCGAAGAAGCTGGCGTCGCCGTTCAACGTTTCCTGGATGCGCGCGCGAAGCGCGATGCGGAAGTCGCTGCCGATGGGATCGTCGTCGAAGGCTTCGAGTTTCGCTATACGAGCCCGTACGGCGAGTCGGTTTCGAGTGCATACTCGCGACGCGGTGCGTACGACGACATCTCTCGCTAATCGCTTTTAAAGCGTGACGCATTTTGATAAAATGGAGTTGCTGTGCGCATTGATCTAACCGTCAACGTTACTGGTCGCGATGGACGCGACATCGAAGACCGCTTTGCGCTTCGTACTGTCGGCCGCGTCGTCGAGCTGTTCGCCGGCGCCCTGCGCGACGATGGCCTGCTCGCGAGTATGCCGCCCTCGGAGCCGCCGGCTGCCGTTAGCGGTGCCGCCTGATGCCGTACTCTGATCCCGCGGCTCAGCGCGCCGCGCGCCGTCGTAATATGGCGGCCGCCCGTGCGCGGCGTCGTGCAGCGGGTGCCACAGGTGGTACCTCGGGAGCCACGCTTCGCGTCGTAGCACCCGGCGACACAGACGGTACGGCCGATGTAACGAGCATTTCCGGCTGCCAGCGATTGCTCGCCGAAGCGATCACATCGGCGCGTGACGGCTCGGTGGACGCTGCTTCGCGTGCGCGGCTCTTGACGTTGATCGCGACGGCCGGCTCGCGGCTCATCGCCGATGCCGCGCTTGAATCCCGTGTGCAATCATTGGAAGACGCGCTCGACGACGAGGACATTGCATGAGTGCGCTCGCCCGACGCCTGTCATCTCTCGAGAGCCGCGTCCGCCGGACCCAATCCTGTGCGACGTGCCGCGGAGTCGAGCGCGAGCCCTTGGAGCTCTGCGAAGACGCGGACGGGTCTCTGTATCCGTCCGCGACGTGGACGGCCTGGGGGTCGTTTACGCTCATAGCGCCGATCCATTGTCCGCTTTGTGGACGCTCGCTCGATATGCAGCATTGTCGCGCAAGCCTTTCCCTGTTCTTTGATTCTTTGCCCGAGGCGACGCTCCGCAAGATGGCGGCGTTGCCGGAAACGAGTACCACATGAGCACCCTGATCGGCGCTTTAGAGCGCCATTTATTCCGCTTCGACGGCGATGCCCCGAAGCCAACCGATACCGATCCGCGCGTTAACACCCGAGAAGCGCTACTGCGCCAGACGGACCCAGTCGCGCACGTCGTCCCGCGCCAGATGACCTCGCAGCCGGATGCTTCGCCGACGTCGCCCTACGGCGCGCTGCTGGTCGGTCTGGGGCGCCGCTAATGACGGCCCGCCGAGACGCACTCGAGGAGCTGCGCGAGCTTGCGCGCGACCGGCGCTCGCTCGAGCAGTTGCGCAGCGCCCCGCACGACGATCCGGAAGACGCGCGTTGTCGGATTCAGCCGCTGTGTTCCGCTGTGTTGTCCGCCGTCGAGCGCGAGGCGCAAGCTCGGCGTGACATAACCGAAGCACGGCGTGCGCTAACTCATTCGGCTCGCGTGCTCAAACAGGCGCGTGACCACTCTGATTACGCCTTAATTCGCACGGCCGAATCCGTTCTCGGCGCCGAGGTGACTCTATGACTGCAACAGTCCAGCACGACTTCCGCGCCGCGACCGCAGACGCGAAGAGGCGCCTCGAAGGTGCCAAGAGGCTGCAGCACCTCGCCGCACGGCGCGCCGCCGAAGCGTTTCTAGCGGGCGACGTGCCGGCTGCGGACGACGTCGCCGGCTCTGAGCGCGTCTTGCAGGGGCTTGCCGCGCTCGAAGTGCGCGCACGCTTCGCGGAGCTTGGACAACATATGGAATCGTTCAAGCGCGAAGCGAAGGAACTGCCTGAGCTGATACCTTCGCTCGACGAGCGATTGACGGCCTTACATAACGGTCGAGTGCCGGAAATACAGAACCTGGTCGAACGCGATCGCGAGATGAACGCGTTGCGATCGCAGATCGGGTCGCTAACAGCGCGAATCGCTCGATGCGGTGACCGCGTGTTCGATTTGGGCACGCAACAGACCGAGCTTACGCAGAAACATCCGGAAGCGTTTATCGAGGCCGATCGTGCCGCAACTTAAAGACGTTCGACCCGGAACGATAATCAAAACTGTACGCGGCGGTTCGTACGCCTCAGGCGATACGCCCACTGAGCGCCAGGTGGATGAATTGCGCGACATGGGCTTCGACTTTACTCATGAGGACGAACCGGAAGCATCAGTGTCGCGCCAGCAAACGCCCGAACCCGTGATCGCGCGATAGCGTGGCATTTGAAGCGTACTCGGTCCTCACGGTCTACAAGTTTGAGTCCAACGCCAAGCTCGTTTTAGGCGACATGGCCCTGCTGACGCAGGACGTCACCAAGGGTCTCAAGGGGCTCAAGGCGTCGCTCGCCGGAGTCGAAGCGGGGCTCAAGACCTTCTCTCGCGGCGTCGAGTCAGCGAATGCTTCGCTTGGCGCGCTAGCGACGGAGGCGGCTCGGGCCGCGGCGGCAGCCGATACGGTCAACGCGTCACTGCGCGCATCAGGAATGCAAGCTACCGGCACGGGGCGCAGCTTCGCCTCAGCATCGGCTGCGATGGGATCGAGCGTCGCACAGGCCAGTGCGCGCATCGACGCGAGCACGGCGAACATTAACGCACGGCTCGCCGGCGTAAGCGCCTCTGCACGGCAAACCGCGATTTCTCTACGCGGCGTTGCGTACGCCGGCGGAGGCGGTGGTGCTGCGTTCGGCGGCGTTGGAGCCGGCTTTGGGACGGCAGCCTTGGGTCGCGGGATGCTCGGAGGCGTTGGCGGCGCGGCGAGTCTCGCTGCGTTGGCACTGACGGCGGGCGGTATTAAAGGCGCCGGTGACCTCCAGAACGCCGCGCTGCAAACGGCGATCGCGTCGGGTCACTTCGGCAAGACGTTCGATCAGACGATGTCCAACATTCAGCCGACCGTCGACCTCGCCTACAAGATGTCGGGCATGACGGGCGGTAGCGTTTCGGACATGATGGAAGTACTGCAGAACGCGACGTCGTCCGGCATATCGACGAAGCAATTAACGACGCTCAGCAAGCCGCTCGCGCAGTTCACGGACATTTTGCACTTCGGCAAAGACAAAGCGTCCTTCGGCGAAGCCGCGACGCTCGGCGCCGGCCTTGCGCACGATCTTCGGCTATTCAGCGCAGCGGATGCGCAGTACGGTTTCGAGCGCGCGGCACAGATTGGCTATCAGTCGCCGCATAAGACCGGGCAACTCGTTACGCAAGCGCGCCGGTTCGCGCCACTGTTCGAACGCATGCTGCCCGGGGGAACGCAACAGAAGGCGAACTCCATACTCGAATACACGGCGTGGCTCGATCGGCTCGGCAGCTTGCAGTTCGGTGGCTCGGGCCTCAACATGCTCGCGACGTACCTGAACCATCCGAAGACGAAGCAGCAAGTCGCCGCGTTCAAAGACCTCGGACTACTGCGTGCGGACGGCAGCCAGATTTTTCGCGATAAGCGAAGCGGCGAGTACAACTTGCCCGCAGCGCTCGAGCAAGTCGCGAAGCGCTGGGATGGGGCGCTGAATCGTCCGGGTGGTCGCGCACGCGTTAACGACGACATCAACAGCCTGTCGGCGAACGCCAGTCGAATTCTCGGTACGCTAACCACGCCCGACGCGTTAACAGCGATGCATAACATCCGTGTGCAGACCAAAGCCATGCCTGGTCTGGACGCCATGCAGAAGCAACTCATGGAGACGCTACCGCACGCGTTTGGGCGCTTTATTACGAACATCGAGAGCCTGGCGACGACGATCGGCACGCCGCTCATCGCGCCGCTCGGCAAGTTCGTCGGTGCGCTTGCCGATGCAACCAGTGGCCTCACAAACTTCTTGCGTAGTCACAAGGCGCTTCTGCCAGCCGTGGCAGCCGGAGCGTCGGTCCTTTCCATAGCAGGTGCCGCGAAGCTCTTCTCGATGATCGGCGGTGGGTCGGTCTTCGCGCACATCGCAGGTCACCGCGCAACTCATGCCCTCGGGCTTAGCGGCGGCGTCTACATGAGTCGTGCCGCGCACGGTGCGGCGGGAGCCGGCGGCATCACGAATGGGCTTCTCGGCTTCATGTCGCTGCGAGGACTCCGAGGCGAAATCGGCGAGGGCGCGAGTAGGTTCGGGCGCACGGCGCTCGGTGGCCGCGTCACCGGCGCGATGGACATCGGCGCGGGCGCGCTAAAAATGATGCTCGGAGACCTCTTTAGCGTCTTTCGCGGAGTCGGTCCGACCATTGTCTCCGTTGGTTCGAAGATGGGCTTCTTAACGCGCGCGTTCGAGTGGCTCGGCGTGCGCTCCATCCCGCTCGTCGGCGAGCTGCTGCTCGTCGTCGACGCGTTCAAGCTGTTTCGAACGCATGCGAAGACGATTGGCTCCGTTCTCGGGGACGTCGCGCATTGGATCGTCCGGCACGGCGCTCCGATGTTGTTTGACGCCTTCGTGAACATGGTGAAATATATCGCGCTCGGATTACGTGACACGATCGCCAGTATCTTTAACGGCGGCCACGGTGGCTTCTTCGACATGCTGCGTACGATCGTTGAGACGGGCGTCGACAAGTTTGCTCGCGACGATGCACAGGATCGCAAGGACCAAGCTCACCATCGACCCGGCCCTGGCTACCACGGGCATGCGCCTGCGCCTGGCGCCAAACGCGCAGCGATACACGCGACGGCAAAACCCAATCAGGTCGCCTATGCTGAGGGCGGGACGCATTACGGCCACGTGACGGTGCAGGTCGTAGCTGAAAACGGCCACTTCGACTTCCACGAAACTCTCAGAAAAGCGCATGAGCAGATCCACGTCTTGCCGAGAGCACATCCGCTGCATTCGCCGCACCGCGCGTCGACGGCGCCCGGCGAGCGATTCGCGTAACGTCGGGCTATCCGCTCGCGATGTCGCTTTCGAACTGCTCGTCCGAGCGCGCTAACGGTCGCGCGCGCCAGATCAGCGTTTCGACGACCGGTTCGAGCAGGCGCATGAGCGAGACATCGCTGCCGTAGCCAGGAACGCTTCGCAGCGCTCGGATCTGCGCGACGAGGAACGGATACTGCGCTCGAAAATCTTCGCGTGAAGCGAGCACGTCGGCCAGAGACATTGGCAGCATGCGTCGCGTCGCAAGAACGACGACGTTGGACGGCGCGTCGTCGTCCGGAAGCGTCGAAGCCGATCGACGGGAACGGTTGGCTTGACGCTTCATGCACGAGCTCCGCTTAGGGTTTGCGAAATACCGCGCTCCGAGTCTGGCGCGCGATGGTGCGGACCTTCAACGTAAGAGTCACACTGCTTACTTGGCCCAGGTGGTACGTCACGGTGACGTCCGCGTCCGCGTAACGCGTACCGACCTGCTCGAGCACCAGCGCGAACGCTGCACGATCGAAAGCAACCGGCACGGCGCGGAGCAAGACATCGAGATTCTTACGCGTCATTTCCGTTTAGTGCGTAAAGCTCGGATCGGCGAAGGTCGAGCCGAGTTGGTTGACCGCTCAACCGACCCGGCTCCGTTGCCCCGCTAACCTGCGTCAGCATCGTCGGCTTCGTCGATCCTCGGGGGCCGTGAAACGTCGACCAAGCGCACCGCCTCCGCGGCCTCAAGCGTCCCGTCGCAACCGGCGCGCGAGCAGCGCCGACCGATCCAAAACTGTCGCGCGGCCGAGTACCAGCGCGTTCCGCAGGTGCCGCAGATGAGGTTCGGCTCGATGCTACTCATCGGCGACCGCCCGACGCCGGCCGGCGATGTTCGGGCGGTGTGAGCGTGTCGAGGATGCGCGACGCTTCAGTTTTTGAAAGGTCAGACAGTTCGACGTCGCTACCGACGACGCTGAAGACGGCGTCCTCTAATGCGCGTCGATTGCGCCAGGATTCGAGGATCTGAAGCTGCCGCGGTGTGATGGCGCTTCCGCGCCCCGACGTCGACGGCGTGACGGCGCGTAGCGGCCGGGTGTCGTCTTCGACGCGACTGCGCCGCTCGTCGAGCTGCGCGACCGCTGTGGCCGCCGCAACAGCCGGCTTCGCGGCCTGTTGCATCTGCTCGTTAAAGATGAGCGCGATGCGCGCGGCTAGACGATCGATCTGCTCGACATCGAGCGAGACGGTGAGCTGTAGCTGCGCGCTCATTCGCCATCCTCATCATCGTCGTGCCGCCGGCGACCAGGGGTGCCGGCAATATAATCGATGATCGAGCCGTCGATGAGGGCGCTGCGCATCTCAGCGAACGACGGCGTCGTCCCATCCTCGCGCACTTGCGACGCTTCGGTGACGCCCTCGTACTCGACCGGCGCCAGGCCGAACATCTGCGCGTGCTTATACTCGACGGCGAACGTGCCGTTATGGTCGATCAGACAGTACGGGTCGCCTTCGTCACGATCGACCTCGTACGCGAACCGCCAGGGCACCGCGCCCAGGCGCACGGCACGGAAGAGGATGGCGCCGAACCCTGAGTATCCGGCCTCGCCGTACGGCTGCTCGTTACCACGCGGCAGGCCGCATAGCTCGGCTTCGGCGAGCGCGTCGATTGCGAACGCGAGGCGGATGCGCCGATCGATCTTCGTCATTTCGCCTCCACGCGGCGGATCGTGAGCTTCGGATCGCACATGACGGTCTCGACGCGAATCGCGTCGCCCGCAAGCGCCGTTGCACACTGCGTCACGTCGACGCGATGGCACAGGCACCTTACGATCGTCCGAGGCGTAAGCTTGATCTCGAGGTCGGCGATCCGAGAGCTCTTGCGGCCCGATGCGAGGAGCGGTCCGCGAATGAACCCGCGCAAGTACGCGGCCATATCCAAATCGTGGTATGCGCGTGTTTCGAGTTCGACGATCTCCACGGCGTCGCGCACGAAGTTCGTGTCCTGCGCCGGGCTCACAGCGTCACCTCGCCGGCCGGCATGGGCAGAAGCTGCACGACGAGCCGCAACGGCCATGTTCATGAGCGCGCATCGCCCGGTCGGCCACGATCGCGTAGGCCGTCGATGCGAAGGCGTCGAGCTTGTCGTCCGTGAGGTCGTCGAAGACGGACCACACGTCGTCCTGGTCCGCAAGGACGAGCCAGAGCGCCACACGAGCGCGCTGGGCGGCGACCGATGCGCCGATATGGGATTGAGAAAGTGGCGCCGCGAAACGCGCGGCGGGGGCGATCGAGGTCATGCTCGTTCTCCTCAAGGACCGCCGCGGTGTTGTAGCACTTCGGTGGTCCGCTTATTTAGTTCGTGCGGTAATAGTATGCGATCAAAAAGCCTACGTCAAGACTTTTTTCGTGCTGTATGCTAAAATGGTGAAGCATGAAACGAATCGGTCGGCCGCCAAAGGTTGAGGGGCAGCGGCGTAGGTCCGTTGGCCTAAGCCTGAGCAACGTGGAGGCGGATGCACTCCGAGAGCTCGCGGAACTTCGTGGTGAGTCGCAAGGCGCCATCATTGGCCGATTCGTGCTTCAGGCGCTCGACCGGGAGCGTAAGCGAAGCATGAAAGAATAGAGCTGCTCTGGGTGGAGATGTGCCGCCTCCATCCGTTTCAATTTCAATACGCGTAGACGCTAAGCGTTTTCATTCAACTACTCGGAGACTGTGCGTGAAGTCAGCTTTCGCTCAATATTACACTCCAACCAGTAGAGAATTTGCGCAGCTGTTGACGCGTGCGCTGATCGTAGTCGACACCAGTGTTCTTCTCAATTCGTTTCGCGCGTCGGAGAGAACAACCAGCGAGTTGTTTGAGGTTCTTATTGCGGCTAAAGCTCAGCTTTGGATGCCATACCATGTAGGTTATGAGTATCACGAGAATGTGGATCAGACTATCACAGAGGTCATGCTGAATCGGAAAAAACTTTCAGAGGCCGTCCGTGGAAAACTGAACAGCATCCGCATCGATATTCGCAATTACCGTCATCCATTCTTGAGTGAGCAGCTCCTCGAGACCATCGACAAATACGAGCGCGATCTCAGTCAGCTCATAGAGAACGAAGACGAGCTTAGCAATCAGCTTAGACGACAACACGCGTGGGCACGCACGCAAATTCAGGAATTATATGGTGAAGCGAATATTGGCGCTTCCTACTCCCAACAAGAGTTGACAAGAATCTACGAAGAGGGGAAGCGCCGGCAAAATGATCGTATTCCTCCAGGTTTTAAGGATGCAGAAAAGGCGGGTCCCAGGAAGTTCGGTGACTTCATCATTTGGCGGCAGATGATAGATAAAGCGAAGGAAAGTAAACGCGACATAGTACTCGTCTCGGATGATGCGAAGGAGGATTGGTGGTTAAAGATACACGGTGAGAAGCGAGGTCCTCTTCCAGCTCTACGAGCGGAAATGAAAAGCGAGTCTGGGCAGCAGTTCTACGCCTGACGTTGCCCCATGCGGTACCCCGTTCATACGTGGAGAGCAGGTAACATACG
>JAABUQ010011926.1_pt1 | contig 10943 bp, 10 predicted proteins | sample 5560001 | NCBI WGS metagenome assembly JAABUQ01 (sample SAMN10711888, study PRJNA513371) | rock metagenome | isolation source: Antarctica rocks | place: Antarctica: Victoria Land, Finger Mt nord | collected 2015-12-18
CAGTTATTGGCAATTTTCGATACATTGGGACTGCGGACTACTCGGACACGGCGACTAATTGCCGAACGACTAGCAACGTTCGCGGCAAATGGAGCTGATTTCACAGTTCAGGAACTCTGGCAAGATCTACGAGAAGTTGACCCACAGCTTGGACGTGCTACTGTATATCGAGCAGTAGAAGTGTTGATGAGCCAGGGTTTGTTTCACTGTTTGCCCTTTGCCGATGGTAGCTGCCGATATCGTTTGTGCGGTGGTAGCCATCATCATCACGTTACTTGTACTCAATGCCAGCGAGTGGCTGAAGTGAGCGTATGTCTGCCGCCGGAACTGCTGAATACGATCGCACTCACCACAGATTTTGCGATTGACGGACATCTACTAGAGTTATTTGGGCGCTGCGCTGCCTGCCGTCAATCAAAGCTTTAACCTTTTCCCTATGGCAGTAAGACGCAGTTACCCAGAGCTAGAAAGTGAAAGTAGTACGGATTGCCCCAATTATGTCATCGCTGTTGCGTCGGTTGAAATCGGGATTGGTAATCAAAATAATCCCTGGAGTAATCGCAATATTATCATTCAACTTGTACTGGTAAAACCCTTCCAGGTGAAAGGAATTGTCGCCGTCAGTACCAATTTGCGCTCTGAGACTACGACTCACCCCAACCACTCGCGGCTCCATGCCAAAAATAATTCCGGCTAGACTACCTTGACCACCAAAGTCAGGAAATGCCAGAGTCACAGCATAGTTCAAAATACTCAAGTCGCCACGGTGAAGCACTCCCCCTCCAGTACTGAGCAAGCGAGATGCGGTGTAACCCACCCAGCCATTAATCGCAAATTTCGGCGACACTTGGTAGGAAGCTTCCAACCCGTAAGAATTACTGGAGACTGGCAAATTAATGCCACCAAAAGCCGCCAGACTTCCAGGTTGTGCGACTCCAGCATTACCACCCGCCGGATTGGGAGGCACTGGGGCACTGATGCTACCCAAATAAGAGCGTAAATTTGCCCGCCGACTACCCGCAGTCAAGTCATTGTTATAGGAATTAACATAAGTCAAGCCGAAGTTGAAACTTTTGGACGGTTTGACAGTAAGCTGGGCGATCGCGCCGTAGGGACCATTAAATAAACCATTGGAGGCGGAGGGATTGGAAACAGTCGGCGTGGTGGCAATATAGCCCAAGCTTAGTTCCAAGTACTCGCCCAACTCCTGACGCAACCCTAAGCCTGCCCCGCCTAACAGGTTATAAATCGGATTGCGGGTGCCAAAGTTAGACAAGGCTCCACTGGTGCCATCGTTATCAATGTATGGGTTGACAGTGCTAGTGTAGTCATCTGGCTGTCCGGCGTTGCCTTCGATTACCACAGTGGTACTTTTCCCAATTGGGAAACTATACAACAGCGCATCCAGCGCCACGTTATTGTTGTTACCGTTAGCAAAAGTACCACCACCAAATCGGAAGTCACCTTCGGGAGTCAAGGTAGTTTCACCAGAGAAGGCATCTAAGTTCAGTGCTTGCAGCCGTACTCGCAGCAAATCTTCCCCGCTAAAACTGGTGTCAAAGTTGAGTCGCACTCGGTCAGCAAAGATGGTTCTCTGGTCGATTCTCTGCCCGTTGGCATTTTGTCCGGCAGCAACTCCAGCGATCGCAAAGATGGCTTCGCCGTTCAGTTTACTGGTAGTGGAGAATTGATTGGCAGTAATTTGGGCAGTACGAACTTCTAATACATCGACTCGACCTTGTACGCTTGCCAGTTCTGGAGTAAATTCGGTTTTAAGTCGTTGTAGTTGGGTAACGTCTTCTTTCCTAACTAAAGCAGTGCTACTAGCAATCAGCTCGTTGACTCGCTCTAAGCAAGCATTCAAACCAGCAGCGAACTCATAGCGAGTTAGCACTCGATTGCCTTTGAAGGTGCGATCTGGATAACCGGCGATGCAACCATAGCGCTCAACTAGCGATTGCAATGCCAGAAATGCCCAATCAGTCGGTTGCACATCTGATAGTTGCGATACTGAGGTGACTTGCGACATCGGATCGTTACTATCAACGCTGGCACCGTCTATGCTGATTGGTCTTTCTATGGGTGTCCCAGTTTTTAAGTTAGTTAATGGCAATATCGGCCTAGCTTGAGAGCGTTGAGCTACCAACACTTGCCACAACTCAGGGTTCAGACGTTTGTGTGGATTTGGAGCGATCGTTACAGTTACAGATGTAGTCCTAATACCTGCCGCCAACGCCTTAGCACTAGTAACTAGCACCATCGCAAAAATTGCTGGACTCACCAGCATAATATTCCACAAACTGTTCACAATTTTTTCCTCACACCAGTTCTCAAGAAACAGCAAACAATCTTTTCGCTGCTTTAGCAATCCCTGGTTGGGGCATTAACGGCATAAATTTTTCGCCAATTACTTGCCAACTCTTTAAACATTTGCTAGCTTAGTTAAGCACTATAAATCCTAGTGTCTGCCGGGATAGCTCAGTTGGTAGAGCAGAGGACTGAAAATCCTCGTGTCACCAGTTCAAGTCTGGTTCCTGGCATCCTCAGCTATGTTTCCACATTGATTTTTGAACAGCGCTGTTGAGGAGATCGACTCCTTGGCAGCGTTGTTTTAGCTATTGCCCTTCCTCATTGCCGCGTCCTTCCCGATACACCATGCGCTCAAGAATGGCATCAAGTCTACTAATCATGGCTTGATGACTGGCAAGAATCTCTTCATGGCTAGCAAGGATGGCATCATGTCCCGTTGAAGCTTCTAAGAGTGCCTGAACTGGCTCGTAGGAAGTCTCAACCAAAGCCTGAAACTGTTCCATTGACTGTTCTAGGCGCGTCATTCGCCTGTTACTTTCAATGCGATCGGCAACACTAGCAGCGAGAAAGTTTTCTAGTAGGTCTTGCAATTGGTCTAGGCGGTCGCCTCTGCCATTATTCATGAGTTGCCACTAGCAGTGAGTGTAAGGTCTTGCTTTTCTAATCCTTCAAACTTCTTCCGACTTTCCTTTGCGGCTTCTATTGCTTCGTCAAGAGTACAGCCATAAACCTCTAGAAATTTAGGCACGTCTTCAATCGGTAGACGCGGCGAATGTCTACCTACATCCCAATTTCGCACAGTAGACTCTGCTAGCCCCAACCTTGAAGCTATATCCACAGTCCTTAACCCTGCTTTTTCTCGAAGCTGCTTCATATCCATAACAATATACTACTCTTATTATCTTACCAGTTAACTAGCAACAGAATTAAGCTAGTTAGTTGATTAACTCAGTCAACTAGAGGATAGATTCAGAGCGGTGGCAAGTAGCCCCAAGCCCCACGAGTTTTACTTATTTTGGCTTGGGGAGGATATAACAGGGTGATTGAGATTCTCCCCACCACGACACATGATTCAAAATTCGATGCTGGTTACCAGCCCCTATCTCATCAACGGGACTTGGGTATTTGACGCTCCAACGGTGGGATTGGTAAAGGAACCGTTCGTTGCTGGTATACCCACAATGCTCTATTACATCGATCATGGAACATTTTTTAAGTTGAAAATTAGAGATTGGGATAAATTTAAGCCAATCCTTATGATAAGTATTAACATCAGCGTTCCAGAGTTCGTCTAGGAATTCTTAAATTCTGCTGTATCATAGCTATGAGATTTTTACTGGATACTAATACCTTCCTTAAAGTTTGAAATGAACCTAACCAGTTGAAGAATTTTGAGAATCTCTAAGGTCTGAAAAATCGGTGTTTCCAGGTTTTGACTCAAGTTGCTTTACCGTTTGATTCGTATTGTTAACCCGATGCAGCGACTTGTTAGGCTGCAGCAATACACTTAAATTTTCACCGGAATTGCAATTTCATCCAACTGCTTGATTCCATTCCAATCAATGGCAGCAACCCACAGCTTTTCTTCAGAAGAATATTGCACTACGCCTACTACCTCTAAATCTTCACTGTAGAAGGTAAGTAATTATCCGTCTTGTAATTCAACATTCTGACGAGCTAGATCTTTAACTGTACCAATACAGTTGAGACGCAAGCGGCCCTGAGCATCAGCATTATGAAAATCCGCAAAGACTTTAGGTGTGTTCATGAGCTTTCTGTAATAGCTATGCCTGCCGCGCTGAATTGGGAACAGTTTCACTTGCAAAAAAAAAGCAAGAAACAGTAGAATTGACGATTGCGTTGCTGTTTTCACCGACTACAAATACTTTTTCAACAACAAACTGAGCTTTTCTTTTGTCGCTATCGGTGCCTTATCTAGCTGAGTAAGGATTGCGTATTTTAGAGCTGAGTGAGCATCTGAAGGTGGTGGATTTTCACTCAAACGGCGCACTGTTTCTCGAATCACCTTTTGAGCATTAACTGCATTGCGGAGCAAATTAGCAATGACCATCTCAACGGTTACACTGTCATGCTCTGGATGCCAACAATCGTAATCTGTCACTAGGGCTAACGTCGCATAGGCGATTTCTGCTTCCCTGGCTAACTTGGCTTCTGGTAAATTGGTCATACCAATTACTGTTGCTCCCCAACTACGATAGAGCTGAGACTCTGCCTTAGTTGAAAATGCTGGTCCTTCCATACAGACGTAGGTGCCGCCACGATGTAAAGCGATTTCTGGTAAGTCAAGACTAGCGATCGCCTCCTCCAAAACTTTAGCCAGTTGATTACAAACTGGATCTCCAAAAGCAATGTGAGCGACGATTCCCTCGCCAAAAAAGGTAGAAACCCGATTCTTTGTCCGGTCAATAAATTGATCTGGCACTACCATATCTAGAGGTTTAGCCTCTGCTTTAAGGGAGCCAACAGCGGATGCCGAGATTAAATACTCAACTCCCAATTGTTTCATTGCATAAATATTGGCTCGGAACGGTAACTCTGAAGGTAAAAGAGTGTGATTGCGACCATGACGAGCCAAAAAAGCAACTGGCGTTCCATCCAAAGTGCCCAGAATCAAGGCATCGGAAGGGGAGCCAAATGGCGTATCAACTTTCACCTCTTGTACATCCTTCAGGGCATCCATTTTGTATAGACCGCTACCACCAATGATGCCAATCTGAGCCTGAGCCATAATTTCTCCCTATTACTTACTGAGAGTGTCAAGTTATTTTATTTGACAAACTGCCACTCAATTACCTTAAGTGGTGCCGTCCGAAGCGCGACTGTGAGTTCATCGTTACTGTCGAATTTAACTTGCTTGAGGCAACATGCTTCTACATTGACAGTGAAATCTTTCGGCTCGAAAGGCCAGGGTTCCACGCAAACAGTGCGATCGCTACGCTGCCTGACATCATAACGCTTGTCATCTGGTCCGACACTAATTTCTAACGCCCGTTCACCATCAGGTAAAGCACCCTGACAAAGGATGAGTGAGAGGCGATCGCACCACTGCATAAATGCATAAGCAGACTCAACTTCCGACTTAGGAATTTTTAACTCTTGCCGCCACTGCTCTTGGCGCTGGAGTTGTTCATCTAAAAAGCTATCTAGTTCAGGTGACTCACCACGCTTACCTTCATTTAAGAAGCTTGTATGCATAGAAATTAGCATTGCCACCCACCGTCCTCGGTATCGGGCATTCTCCGTCAGTCCTTTCAACTTATCAATTGCAGTTTTTTTGTCAAGGGTAAAGTCTAAGGGGGCACCAGCAACGGTTAGGTGGTTTCCTTCCCATTCCCGCTCTAAATCGTCATGGTGGGAGATTGCCGCTATTGTCTCAAATAAATGGATTGGAGTATCTGATCTCTTCCAGTATCCGGCTATTTCAGCCGCAAGTAAGGCGTGGGCGCGGTGGTAAATTATTTCCCAACCAGTCTCAGTCAGGTTAGCAATCACAGAATAATCCTATAGCAACAAGTTAAATATTAGCGGCTTTGACATAACTAACGGCAATCGGTGTCATTTTCTCTGTGACTGTTGCAATTGTAGAACGGTCAGTATCAGTCCAGACTATGGGGCGATCGAAAACACATGGTTGTAAAATGCCCCACAATAGACCATCAGAACGCAAATGAGCGTGGATCAATGCCCTATGACCAAAGTGTTTTTGCTCAAAAGCCAAATTGACCACATCAGGGTTCGCTGTCTCGACATCCTCGATAAACAGCGATTCCTCTGCCCGCACTGCTGCCGCAAACATTGGATCTTCAAGGGTTAAAGATTCTGGTTCTTTAGTCCACTCAGTGACAGCAATATCAGGATACTGAGAACTACGTCGCCAGCAGTGAACCACCTTACCGACACTTGTATATGGACATCGCAAATAGAGAAAGCAGCGATCGCACTGCAACATCTCACCTAAAACTGGTAGCAAGGCGGCGAACACAGCATTCGGCTCACCATTAGAGAGGATTTTCTCGATAACTTCAATCGGAGCTGATTTTGTCATAATTTTCAGCGAGTCAACTACCTATATATTGCAACAATCGTTCTACTGCAACTAACACCTCATCTGGGGAAATCGCTTCCATACAAGTTTGCCAATCTTTCTCTAACGGGCAAATCCCACTGTACCAACAGCGTTGCTCCGTGAAGTTACGAATGACTCGCTCAGGACATTCTGGGTAGCCTTGTAAGTTTATATGTGGTGGCGGTTGACCATAACGTTGATGCCATGAGGGACCAAATAAAGTTATTGTTGGCACATTTAGAGCGGCAGCAATTCGGGCAGAGCCAGTATCCGCAGCAATTACCAAATCGGCACAAGCTAGGGCGGCGGCTAGGTTGCGGAGGCTACCACGAGGCAAAACATCTGCACTACCACTAATTGCTGTAGCAATCCTGGCTGAAAGTGCTAAATCGGAGCCAACAGCAACCATTACAGTTGCATTGTACCGATGTTGCAGGCTTTGACCTAAAGTGACAAAGTTTGCCTCACTCCAACGCTTAATCTGCATCCCAGTATCTGGACAGAAAAATATTAGGGGATGAAGAACTTGTCTATATTGCTGTTGAGCATGAAGTCGCTCAAAGGGAGTGAGGTGAAGCTGAGGCGGTTGAATAACATCAAGCTCAATCAAACCTTCGGTTAACAAGATTTGAAGGAAGCGATCGCCTACTCGTTCATCTGGTGGTGGCGATCGCCATAAATTAGTTGCACTTAAGTATGTATTACTACTTTGAATTACTAGATCGATATCGTCGTAATTAGTATCTGAGACAATTAGATCGAAGGTTTGGTGAGCTAGTAGTATTTCAACCGACTTTCGCGGCTTGCTACTATCAGCATAGATAACGCGGTGAATTAATCGATCGGTTTCTAGCAATTCACCACCGGGTGGCAAGGTAAGAACGGTAAGTTCAGCCTTTGGATAGGAGCGTGCCAACGCCTGAATCGCAGATAAAGCAATTAAAACATCACCGATTCCACCTAAAAGTTCCACAAACAGTATCTGTTCTAAATCGCCATTCATTGCCAGAAATGACCTAAATAAATATTCTTCTATTTCCAGAGTTATAGTTCTTGGAACTCAATGTTTCATGCCAAAGATTGATTTATATAATTCAAGAAATTGATAAGTTGTTAATTACAGTCAATCATTCAATTCAACTAAAGCTTAGAGAGTAATAACTGTATAAGCTTTTGAAGATTTCTCAAAAACCAAACTAGCAAGGGAGCATAGACATGAAACGTAATAATTTATCAAGAGTTGTTGGAGCTAGCCTACTTGGCTTAAGCATAGCTATTCTACCTGCTAACATGCCTGCACATGCCCAAGATAGTACAGGTAATAACGGCGGAAGCACAACCACAACCACTACTGGTACAGCTCCTACCACTACAAATAACGATAGAACTGACAACCACGGCGGTTACTGGGGTTTACTCGGATTGCTAGGATTATTTGGGCTAATTGGTCGCGGCAATAAAGGTCGGACAGTTGCTTATCGCGATCCAGAAGAGGTAGGTACCCGCACTGGACTCTAGATAGTAAAAGCTTTGTCTGCGGCTATAGCCCGATCAACAATAGTTGTAGGTAACTCCTGATGATAAACACCAGAAGGAATTAACCCACAACCTCCATATTGTTTCATCAGTCTGAGCTGAACTAAAACATCTTCACCGCAATGTTCAGGAGGTAATTCTTGCCAAAAAGAGTAACCTCCTATGTTGCGGAGCTTGCTATTGTTGTATAAAACACAGCCTCCAATCCAAGCAACTCGATACTTACGTTGGTTGTTAGAAGTAATTCCAAGTCTCTGCTGGAGATGATAAATATTGGCAGCATTGTGAAGCCGCCAGCGTTCCCATTCAGATGTATCCGCCTGAACTGTTTCCGGTTGCACAGGGCCATCCCAAAATTCAATCGCCTGTTCGTGTAGCCGGAAGTCATTTAGATAACTAAGACCGATAACGGCGCTGCCAACAAAGCCACAATCTTCCTCTTGAATAGCAATTAGCATCCGCTCAACCACATCGGGTTCTAGTATTAAGTCGTCATCTAGGAATAGACAGTAGAGACTTGTTGCCCTATCTAATAAAAACTGACGTTGCTCTGCTATGCCACGGCGGGGTAAATTTCTATAAACATCAACAGTATGACCGTGGGTGCGGAGGACGCGCAACACAGCTTGCACCTCTCCACTCGCCATCAGATCGCTATCCTCAGTCTGATCTGAAATCACGATCCGAAAACTGCGGCATGACTGGGCTAATAAGCTAGTGAGAGTAACAGCTAAAGCCGCCGAGCGACGATAGGTAGGGATGAGAATATCAATTATCGCGGTCATAGGCATCTTAATAAGTCTTAAGTTAACTTCCAGTTTCATCGCACCATGATGCGAGGTATTTCTTAACTTGCTATTGATGATTAGCACTTTTGTGGTTTTGCTTGACTAGATCAAAGTGAAGTCTGAATTACCGCTTGCATTGCATGGACTTTTACAGGGTGTTCTTAGACAGTGCTTCAATCGTGTAGCCGGGGCATTGAAGGTTTAGAATCAATTTCCTTCCAGATTCATTGCTGACAGCACAGCTTGTTGGCTGACTGCCTGATAGACGGTATTAAAATACTGCATCACTGCTTCCGAGTTAGTCGCCTTATCGTCGGTCGCATCCGAGTCCGGCAGAGGAATTGGTCCTAAAATATCTAAAACTGTTTCACTGCTAGGCGGCGGTGCAATTACCACCAAATTTGCCTCTAAAGGCTCGTTGAATTGCCAAAATTGGTCAAAATTTAAGGGTTGATTAGGGGTTGAAGGTTGAGGGTTAATTTCTTCAGGGCTAGAGTCAACTTTGGTAGCCCGTAACTCTCGCAAAGCCACGATAATTTGCTCTTTTGTCCTACCTCGTAACTGAAACAGAACGAAGGGATCTTCACTAAAGCGATCGCCCAACTGATAGTAAATCGCACCAACGTGTTTGCAGGGGTTAGCCCGATCGGGACAAGAGCATTTACTATGGATATCAGACAGGGTGAAAGGAAACAGCGACAGACCATTAGCCGTGAAAACTTCTTCAATATTTTGTGGCATTTCTCCGGCCAACAGCTTTGCTTCAAAAATTACTCGCTGTGACATAGTTTCAATAATATAACCCCACTGCTCATTACTAAATGGGTCAAGGGACAAGGAAACTTGATATGGTTCTGGATCTGTACCTTGAACTCTTGCTAACACTCTTGAGTCTTTAAACTCAATGTTAAGAACATTTCCTTCACGAGCGTAGTTACGGGCGCGTTCTAAACGCTTCTTAAAACGGTAGGAATCTAGTAATTCCAACCAGCGTTGCGTCCACCATTCTCGACTTGCCTGTAAGTTGTAGTTTGTCATTCTTCTTCAATCACAGCACTGCGATCGAGCAGTAGTAAGTCACGTAGATTGTCTGTGTCTAATTCAGTTAACCACTGTTCTCCAGAACTGACAACTAGCTCTGCCAGCGCTTTCTTACTCTCAATCATTTCGTGAACTTTTTCTTCTAAAGTACCATTACAAACAAATTTATGTACCTGGACATTGCGAGTTTGACCGATCCGAAAAACTCGATCGGTTGCTTGATTTTCCACTGCTGGGTTCCACCAACGATCAAAGTGAAAGACGTGATTCGCCCTTGTCAAATTTAGTCCTATACCACCTGCTTTTAAAGAGAGAATCATCACTGGTGGACCTTGAGGATCGTGCTGGAAACGATCGATCATTTCTTCTCTTTGTTTCTTGGAACTACTACCATATAAAAATAAGGTTTCTCTACATAACTGCTGCTCTAAATAGGGTTTAAGCAGTTTACCCCACTCAGCAAATTGAGTAAAGATTAAAGCGCGATCGCCTTCTGATAATGCTTCTTCCAGCATTTCAATTAGTCGTTGCAGTTTGCCAGAATGATGCGTTCCTAATGTTGTTTCTTTCAAATATTGTGCTGGGTGGTTGCAAATTTGCTTGAGTTTTACCAGTAAAGCTAAAATCATCCCGCGACGTTGTAACCCCTCGGCTGATTCAATCTCTGCTAAAGATTGCTCTACAACTTGTTGGTAAAGCTTTGCTTGCTCAGGACTCAAACCGCAAAATACTGTCATTTCTTGCTTCTCTGGCAAGTCTTGAATAATTTCTCGATCAGTTTTGAGACGGCGGAGAATAAATGGTTGGGCGAGCGATCGCAGTGTTTGTAGCGAAGCTGTATCGCCATACCTCTCAATTGGCAGTGCATACCGACGTTGGAAGAATTGGCGCGATCCTAAATAGCCTGGATTAAGAAAGTCTAAAATTGACCAGAGTTCTTGTAGCCTATTCTCTACTGGCGTTCCAGTCAAAGCGATCCGAAATGAAGATTGTAACTCCCGCACTGATCGAGACTGCTTCGCCTCAGAATTTTTGATATTTTGAGCTTCATCTAGCACTATCCCCTGCCAAGAAATACTTTTAAGCGCTTTAATATCTCGATGAATTAGAGCATAACTAGTAATGACTAGATCGTATTTGGCAGCAGTATTGGTAAATGCTTGATCTTTGAGTCGTTTATC
>JAABUQ010011928.1_pt1 | contig 10941 bp, 7 predicted proteins | sample 5560001 | NCBI WGS metagenome assembly JAABUQ01 (sample SAMN10711888, study PRJNA513371) | rock metagenome | isolation source: Antarctica rocks | place: Antarctica: Victoria Land, Finger Mt nord | collected 2015-12-18
GCCACGCCCAGCTCGATACGGCGCGTGTCTATGCCCAGTGGGCCGACGAGCGCCAACAGCAAACGGTGGGGGCCTGGTAGAGGATGCACGCCAGGTCAGCGATGAGATGGGGGGGAAGGCGAGGACGGGTAGCGAGTAGCAGCGGAACAGCGAACCGGGTTAAGCTCTCGGCCGGCTTGAATTCCCTCGCGTTTCTTGATGCCCTTAGCCACGGCGTGGGTGCGGCCGACAGGCGCGACACTGCGGTAACGCCGTGGGGATATCGGAATAGAAAGGGTATTCCCTCGCGTTTCCCAAGCGAGCAGGGTCGGAAGGTATCTTGTCGCGTCTGCCCTCGTTCGATGTGCGGGCATATCACGCGCTCGGGCGCTTCCTGAGTGAGCACGGCTAGGAGGTCGGCGGCTCGCAGCGACGGTAACTCCCTCCGCTCCACCCCCTAGTCGCGGTGTGCGACGAAGATCATGACACGACTGGTGCTGAGCAGTGGCCCCTTCTTCCAGTCCCCGTACACATGCTCAACGGCGAACCCAGCGTCGGTCAAGGTATCGGTCAACTCTTCGAGACTACGAAAGCGCAACTCCTCCTTGGCGACCACAACCTCGCCGGTGGAGAGGAAGACATTATGACCCTCGAGGCTCACGCGCCCATCGCCCGCGCGCACCACCTCGAGCCAGCTCTCCATCGGGCCGTTGGGGGAGTCGAAGCGATCATGGGTGGCCGCCCGGTCCCACCGCTCCCACGCCCGATCCTCCGGGTTGCGACTCTCGAACGCGAGATAGCCGCCGGGGCGTAGGGCGGCGTGGATAGCCGCGAGAGTAGCCCGCCACTCGGCCTCGTCCAGGAACACCTGGGCCACGTTGCCCGTCATGACCAGCAGGTCGGCGTCGGGTGCGCCCAGGGCGCGCGCATCGCCCTCGACCCACCGCACACGCCCGGCGTCTGGGTGCCGGCGGGCAACCGCCAGCATCGCCGGGGCGGGGTCGACGCCGACGACCTCGCGACCGGGGGCCGCCAGCGCGCGCGTCAGCAGCCCCGTCCCGCAGCCCAGGTCGATGACGCGGCGGACGTCGAGCTCCGCCGCCAGGCCCAGGTAGAAGTCGGTGTCGGCCCTCCGAGGGTTCTCGATGTCGTACAACGCCACCAGGCGCGGATCGACATAGTGGTCAGCGAGTTCTACCACGGCGACTCCTATCTATCGTGATCATTGCACCCGCAGCGTAACACAGTCATGGGCGATTCACGCCCGCCATATGTCGACCCGCGCTGCCCCTTGTAACGCTGCTTAAGCAATCGGCGCATCTCACAGACGAGGGGGTGCCGACAGCTCAGTCCCGTGGCTGCCGAGGGCACGGCCCATAAGGGGGGAGACAACGATTCCTGCATTTTTGGCCATTTGCCTCCTCGGCCATTTCTGTGACGAGTTTTAGCATCCCGTTTGGGGCTGGCAGGGGAACATGTCCTGCTCTTCACGCTGTCACTTTGGGAGTTCGCTTGCCGCAATTTTGGGGAGCTAAATTGCACCCATGCGCCTGTTAGATTAGAGCCCGATGATTACATTTTAGAGTGGTAGTCTCACCGGGTGCAAAGCACACGTAGTGCCGCTCATCGCGGCGTTGCACTCCTGCACCGTGGTGATAGGGGAAGGCGTCCCCCGCGCGCCCATGGCTACGGGCAATGTCCCCCCAGTCAGGGGTGGAGCGCTTTACTCCCACCCACGCCACATCCCCCTCATCACGCGTCTTGCGCCGCCGCCTTCTGCCGCCCCCGCCACCGGCGGACCTTGGCGATGCTCCCGCAGGCGCGGCCGGTCGGAGTGAGCGCGTTCATGGCGCACCATACCTTCGTGGCGCTCTTCGTATGGTCGTAGAAGACCCAGCGGCAATCGGGGCACGCTTTCAGGCGCGGCCACGTCCGCAGCGCGACCGCCTCGACGACGATCGCCAAGAGCGCCCCGCAGAGCGCACAGGGGCTCGGCCCCGGCTCGTAGTGAACTGCGGCCCTACCTTCCGTATCCACGGTCAGAGCGGCTACCACTGGGTACGCTGCCAACCGGCGACCCACGGCCGCCACATCGCCATTGCCCAGCGCGCGACGGAGGTCGTCACGCAGTTCTCGCGCGGCCGCGAGGTCGAGCGGGCCGCGCAGATTGGGGAGATGCGCCGACTGGAAGCGCCGGAGATCGTCCGCCGAGGTCAGGGCATCGGTCGGCTCCCGCGTGTCGTGGGGGATGCGCCAGGTGTTGAGGAAGGCGCGCACCACCTCCAATTGGCCCGGCGCGGCCTGCGCGCTCGGCCGCCCGTCGTTAACCGTCAAATTGTTTTGCCCTTGCATAGCGTCGCCCCTTTCTGTTACAGTCATAACATGTTTGACGGTTAACGAATAGGGGAGGGCGCGACATGGCAACCACGGCGACGGCGGCGACCGCGCGGCACGAGGGACAGTCAGTGCGGATACCCCGCCCCCTGTACCTCCTGGTGGCCTCGGCCTTCTTGATGAACGCGGGCCAGTTCATGGTCTTACCCTTCCTGGCCTTGTACCTGACCGGGACCGTGCGCGAGACGCCCTGGCAGGTGGGGACGGTCCTGAGCGCCAACCTCCTATGCGCGCGCGTCCTACCCCTGGCGATGGGCCTCCTCGGGGACCGCACGAGCCACAGCGCGACGATCGTCGCCGGTGCCGTCACGCGCGGGCTTGGCTTCCTCGCCTTTGCCATGGCCCACCAGTTCGCCGCCACGGTCGGCGCATCCGCCTTGGTCGGGCTCGGGACGGCCCTGTACACGCCGTCGGTCAAAGCCATCTTCGCCACCCAGCCGGAGGCGTGGCGCGCGCGCGTCTTCACCCTGTTCAACCAGGCCTTGAACCTCGGCGCGGTGGCCGGGCCAGTGCTCGGCAGCCTCGCCCTCCTCGCCGGGGCGACACGGCCCTTCGTCGGGGGCGGCGTCCTGTTCCTCACGCTCGCCGCGGCGCTCTTCATCGCGCGCCGCGCGTACCCGGCCGCGCCCGCGCGCACGCCCCTGCGGACGAGCCTCGGGCGCGTGCTGGCGCACCGCCCCTTCCTGGCCTTCACCGGCGTGAGCGTCCTGTTCTGGATGCTCTACGCCCAACTCACCCTCTCGCTGCCCCTGATCGCCTACCGGCTGGGGCACACGCAGACGGCGGTCGGCGCGCTCTTCGTCGTCAACGGGCTCTCCGGGGCCGTCCTCATGATCTGGCTGCGCCGGGCGTTCGCGACGCAGCGGCCCCTGGCCCTCGTGCGCGCGGGCCTGCTCCTCGTCGGGGTGGGGCTGGCCCTCGTGCCACTGGTCCCCGCGATGGCCTGGTTGCTCGCCTGCGTCGTCGTCTACACCCTGGGGGAGACCTTGGTCTTCCCGGCGTCGGACATGGCGGTGGCCACCTACAGCGAGAGCGCGCCGGCGTCCGCCGGCGCCTTCTTTGGCCTGTTCTCGCTCTCTTGGGCGCTCGGCGGGACAATGGGGAACTACCTGGGCACCTGGTTGATGGCGTGCGGTGGCCCGGTGTGGCCCTGGCTGATCTACGGGGGGATTGCCGCCCTCGGCATCCTCGCGCTCAGCGTCGTGGATCGTCGGGGTGCGGCCTCAATCGCACGAGGGCCGCATGCCCCCATGCCCCCGCCGGGATAGATTATAGAGGGTGGAGACAAGGCGCATCACCGCGACATGGGCGGCCGGATGCTCCGCGAAACGCCGGGACGGTGGTGACATCCTTCGGGGCGGGGATCGTGTGGCGCAGGCGCAAGGGTAACAGAAACGGACTGAACTCTGCCACGAAATCCCTGGAGGGGTACAGCCAGGATACGTGTAAAAATAGGACATAAGCAGTCCTTCCTGCCTGCGGGTTGGGTTTAGGAGCCGTCGCGCAGGTTACGCATGGAGCCATGCCCGTCGTCCGCCCCTCGACAAGGTCTCCCGTCAAGCCCTGCGGCTGCACATCGCGACGGGGTCGCACCTGGACGGCGCAACGCATGGGCGCGACCGGCGCGGTGCTCCAGCGTGCGTGTGCCGTGCCTGCGATCAACCCTCCGCGGCCTCGGGGCTGGCGGCCGTAGAACCGGCCGCCAACCGCCGCAGTCCGGCGTAACGGGAGTGGCTACCGGGCGATCAGCGGCCCGGTAGCCACTCCCCATCTCGACGGGGGCACGGCGGGCGCGACGTGTCGTCCGCCCGGGAGCGGCCACCCGAACGCAGCATCACAGCCCCGCCCATTCCGCGCGGAGATGGGTTATGCGAGATCGGGATCGCCGCGAACCGATCGCCCTCCGCTATAGTGTAGCTACGTGGGACTGGTGTAGCGCAGGACGCGTGTGGGTAACCACGCGATGCGGTACGCATAGGGCAGTCAGGCAACAGCGGCAATGACGGACGGAGAGTGGGACGGGGATGGGGGCGACGCGGACGACGGCGGGCGCGCGCCGCAGCCGCGCGTGGCGGTATGGCGATCCCGGCATGTGGGCGGCGTCGAGGTGGTGCGCGGCGTCGCCACCCCGCACAGCGCCCCGCGCCACTTCCACGAGGAACTGGAGATCGGCCTGAAGCAGGGGGGCGTCTGGGAGATCCACCACCGTGGGGCCTGGCACGCCGTCGCCCCGGGGGTTCTCGTCCTCACCCCGCCCGGCGACGTCCACATGGCGCGCGCGCCGGGCGGGGCCGCCGACGCGGTGTTCCACGGCCTGCGCCTCGACGCCGACCTGCTCCGGCGCGCGGCGACGGACATCGCCGGTCGCCCCCGGCGCGCGCCCGACTTCGCGACGCCCCTGGTCCGGGACCGTGAGGCCCGACTCCTCCTTCTCCGCCTCGTGTCCGCGCTGGGGGAGGACTCCGCCGCGTCGCCCCTCGAGCAGGAGGCGCGGCTGCAGGACGCGCTGGGGCATCTGATCCTGCGCCACGGGGCCGAGCGGCTGGCCCTGGCCCCGCGGCCCGCCGGGGCGGAGCGTGGGGCGGTCCGGCGGGCACGCCAGTACCTGGAGGAGCACGCCGAGCGGGCCGTCACCCTGGCCGAGCTCGCCCGCGTGGCCGGCCTGAGCGCCTCCCACCTCTGCTGGGCCTTCGGCGCCGCGGTGGGGATGCCCCCCCACGCCTACCAGACGCAGGTCCGCGTCGTCCGCGCCAAGGCGCTGCTCGTCGCGGGGCGCCTGCCCCTCGCCCAGGTCGCGGCGGAGGTCGGCTTCGCCAGCCAGAGCCACCTCACCCGCCACTTCGCGCGCCTCGTCGGCGTCACCCCTGGCCGCTACGTGCGCGACAGCCGCCAGGCAACCGTAAGAACGTGGTAGACGGCGGGCTACGCCGTGTCGTACGCTACTCCCTGATGCGTCGGACAGATCCTCGACGCAAACGGAGGAGAACACCAATGTCCACCGAGATCGAACCCTTCCACCTGTCTGTCTCGGACGCCCAACTCGCCGACCTGCGCGATCGCCTCGCGCGGACCCGGTGGCCAGATCGCGAGACCGTCGAGGACACCGGCCAGGGTCCGCGGCTCGCGCAGGTCCGGGCCCTCGCCGCGTATTGGCGCGACCGCTACGACTGGCGGCGCTGCGAGGCGATGCTCAACGGCTTCGGACAGTACCGCACAGCCATCGACGGACTCGGCATCACCTTCCTCCATGTGCGCTCGCCCGAGCCGGACGCGCTGCCGCTCCTCATGACGCACGTCTGGCCGGGATCGATGATCGAGTTCCACAAGGTGATCGGCCCGCTGACCGATCCGGCGGCGCATGGCGGCAACCCGCGGGACGCCTTCCACCTCGTCATTCCGACGATGCCCGGCTTCGGCTTCTCCGACAAGCCAACCGAGCCCGGTTGGGGCGTCTCCCGCATCGCGGACGCCTGGATCACGCTGATGGAGCGCCTTGGCTACGCGCGGTGGGGAGCGCAGGGCGGCGACTGGGGCTCGGCCGTGACGACCGCTATCGGCTTCAAGGCGCCTCCGGGCTGCGTGGGCATTCATCTCAATTTCGTGGCGTACCAGCCGACGCCGGAGGAGATGGCCGCCGCGACGCCTCTCGAGCAGGCGATGATCGACAGCTCCACCTACTACCAGAACGTCCTGTCGGGTTACGCCACGCTGCAGAGCACCCGTCCACAGACGATCGGCTATGCACTCGCGGACTCCCCCGTGGGTCAGGCCTCCTGGATGTACGCCCTGTTTCAGGACGTCTCGGACAGCGGCGGGAACGCGGAGAGCGTGTTCAGCTATGACGAGATGCTCGACGACATCATGCTGTACTGGCTTCCTGACGCCGGCGCGTCGTCGGCGCGGCTCTATTGGGAGGGCAGGTCCTCCATGGCGGGGCCCTCGCCGTCCGAGCCGATGCGGACACCGACGGGGATCAGCATGTTTCCCAAGGAGCTGGTCCGCATCTCGCGGCGCTGGGCGGAGAAGAGGTTCACCACCCTCGTTCACTTCAATGAGCTGAAGCACGGCGGCCACTTCGCGGCTCTCGAGCAGCCGGTCCTCTTCACCGAGGAGGTGCGGGCCTCCTTCGCCACGCTTCGCGAGTGAGGAGGGCGGGCGGGGTGCGTCAGAACGCGGAGGGTGCGCCTTAAATAGTGGACACGCCGCTCAGGCGGAGCGGGCGCGTCCGGCAGACGCAACACCTCTTCATCGCCTACCAAGGGAGCTCCCTTACCCCCCCGACGCCCGATCCACGGACCTGAATGCCCGGTTGGTTGCGCCGTCGGCTACCGTTCGTTCCACGTGGAGCGTCACGCTCTCCTACTGCTTCTATAGCGCCCGGCGGCATCAGCGTCCTCGACACGACGCACCTCTAGCCCGACCCGCAGGCAGGAAGGACTGCTTATGTCCTATTTTTACACGTATCCTGGCTGTACCCCTGGACAGATGCCGGTCGTAATGGTGGCACGCTCACCCACCTCGGTGTGTCACGGCAGCCGGGCAAAGTAGTCGATCACCAACTGGCGAAACTGCCGGGCGGCCACAGACAGGTAACGATCCTCGCGCCAGACCAGGCGCAGGATGCGTTGGCAGGGTGGCGTCGCGATGTGCAGTGGTGCCGGGTCCAGGTCGCCGACGACGCGCCAGCTCACCGCAGGCAGGAAGGCCACGCCCAGCCCGGCCCGTACCAGCCCCCGGATCGCCGCCGGCTCGTCGACCTCACAGACGACCCGCGGCGCAAAGCCGGCCTGGCGGCAGACCTGAGCGGTCAGCGCGCGCAGGTCGGACCCCGGCTTCAAGCTGATGAAGGGCTCGTCAGCGATCTCGCCAAGCTGGATGCTGCCGCGCCCCGCCAGACGATGCGTCGCAGGCACCGCCAACAAGATCTCTTCCGTCAGCACGGGGACCGCCTGAATGCCGGGTCCGTCCAACGGGAGCGCCGCGAGGCACAGGTCGCTCTCGCCGCGCTCGAGCTGCTGCCGCATCGCCGCGGTCTCTGCTTGGATGAGACGGAAGCGGACGTGGGGATGCTGGGTGAGGAAGGCATGCAAAAGCTCGGGAACCCAGCGCAGGGTCGTGGCGGCGAGGGTCACCTCGCCGCGTTCCAGCCCCGCCAGATCCGCGACTTCCCGCCGACCGTCCTCCAACTGCGCCAGCGCGCGGTCCACGCGCCCCAGGAAGGCCCGCCCGAACTCGTTGAGGCGGATGCGTCGCCCCTGGCGGTCGAAGAGGGGCACGCCGAGATCGTCCTCCAGGCGGGCGATCGTCGTACTGAGCCCGGATTGCGCGATCCCCAGCTCCTCCGCTGCTCGGGTCATGTGTTCGTGGCGCGCGACGGTCCGGAAGTACTCCAACTGCAGCAGGTCCATCAGCGATCCCCTGTCTCCCCTTGTCCATGATAGCTGCAACGTGATGAGCTTATCAAGAATTATATATTGTGCGCGATCATAGGCGGGGCATAGGCTAGGGGTGTGACGCGGCCGGCCGCTGGTGCCGGCGCCGTCCGGGCACGAATGCACGAACGAGGAGAGGAACAATGGTCACGACGACACCCACGACCACCGATGTGGAGGGGATGGCCGAGCGCCTGCCCTGGCGGCTCGTCGGGGCCGTGATGGCCGGCACGCTGCTCAACCCGCTCAACTCCTCGATGATCGCCGTGGCCGTGCTCAGTCTGAGCGGTGCCTTCCGGGTCAGCACCGTCACCGCCACCTGGCTCATCTCCGGCTTCTACCTGGCCGGGGCCATCGGCATGCCCTTGATGGGCCGGCTGGCCGATCAGTTCGGGCCGCGCCGCATCTTCAGCCTGGGGCTGCTCCTGGTCGGCCTGACCAGCGCGCTCGCCCCGCTGGCACCCGCGTTCGGCTGGTTGCTCGCCCTCCGCATCGTGCAAGCCTTCGGCACGGTGGCGGCCTATCCCGCGGGCCTCGCCATCATCCGAGCGCGGGATCACCGCGGCCGGACGCCTGCGGCGGCGCTGGGCGCGATCAGCGTGGCCTCCTCGGTGAGCGCCGCGCTTGGCCCGGTCCTCGGCGGGGGCTTGGTCGCGCTGGCTGGCTGGCCGGCCATCTTCCTGGTCAACGTCCCGGTCATCGTCGTGGGGCTCGTCCTGGCCCGTCGCTGGCTGCCGGCCGACCCGGCGTCACGTCCCGCCCTCGGTGGGGCGGCGCGGCCGTGGTGGGCTGCCCTCCGTGCGCTGGACCTGCCGGGCGTGGCGCTCTTCAGCGCCCTGCTGGCCGGCGCGCTCGGCTTCCTGCTATCCCTGTCCACGCGTCCGCTGTGGCCGCTGCTGCCCCTCGCCGTCCTCGCGGCGCTGCTGCTCCTCCGCCGCGAACGGCGCGTGCCCAGCCCCTTCCTCGACGTGCGGCTGCTCGCCGCCAACCGTCCGCTCGTCGGCGTCTACGCCCAGTTCGCGGCGGTCAACCTCGTCTTCTACGCTGTCTTCTTCGGTTTGCCGCTGTGGCTGGAGGAGGCGCGGCGGTTCGCTCCCGGCACGGCGGGATTGCTCCTGCTGCCCGTCGCCGGCGTGGGCGTGCTCGCCACGCCGCTCGCCGCGCGCCTCATCGACCGCTCGGGACCCCGCCTCTCACTGATCGTGGGCGCGGTCCTACTCCTGGCGGGATCCCTCTTGCTGCTTCTCTTCGACGCCGCCACGCCCGTGTGGGCGCTCCTGGCCGTCGGCGCGATCCTCGGCGTCCCCAACGGCTTCAACAACCTCGGCCTGCAAGCGGCCCTGTACGAGGCCGCGCCTGCCGCACAGATGGGCGCGGCGGGAGGCTTATTCCAGACCTTCCGCTACATGGGCGCCATCCTGTCCACGGCCCTCATCGGGCTCGTCCTGGGGCCGCGCGCCACCAGCGAAAGTCTCCACGCGCTTGCCGTTGTCAGCGCCGTCGTCAGCGCCCTGCTGGTTGTGACGAGCATCCTGACACAACGACCCTCGGGCACGCGCGGCCACGCAGCGTAAAAGGCGGAGCCAACTCACGTACAGGGTGCTGCGGTACACCGAGCGCGGCATCACGACAAGCGCGAACCTACGATGTTATCCGTTGGGGCGCGGGTAATGCCCCAGGGTGATGATCACACGCCACCTTCGAGCGATCAGTACATCACTGATCAGAAAGTGCACCTTTTTGAGGGGTTATGCAAAAACCCCCTCTCCGGTATAGAGAACCAGCGCCCCGACGTTGTCTCCGATGTCGAGCACGATAGGCCCGCCCCGCCCCCGGTCATCGTCTGTCTCAGCCACGCGCCGCGCTCCTCTGCGTGAGTGGTTAGTGACGAGTGAGGTAGGACGCGCCTATTGACCTCACTCGTCACTAACCACTCGGCTTACATCGTCGGGTTCGATCCCGGATGGGAATAGCCGTCGTAGGGCACGCCCAGATAGGGGAACGTGGGCAGGTATCCCGAGGGCACGTTGGTCGGACCCACGCCATCCGTGACCCCGCTCGCGGCCGCGTCCGGCTTGAACGTCTTGTCGATCAAGGGGTAGGTCGCGCCCGCCAGCGCGCGCAGCTCGATCGTGACCACGTCGTCGGAGACACGGCGGCCGTTGGGGAAGCCGGCAAGGTCGCCGCCCAGGATACCCAGGATGTTGGGAGTCGCCGACGGCGGGATGGCCATGTTGAGGCGCTCCATCTCCGCCATCTTGGGGCCGCTATAGTTCTGGAAGCCAGGGATGATCCCGGCTGGCAGGCCCGTGAGGAAGATGGCCACGATGTCCGCGCGTGGGGCGGTCAGGGCGGCCAGGTTCGGGAAAACGTTGGGGTAGAGCACCGGGAGCAGCTTGGAAAGTTCCGGATGCTGCACGTTCGCGAGGAACTGGTCGTCGTCGCGGGGCGGCAGCGAGTTCCAGAGGTCCTTCTTGCCCAGCGGGATCATCACCTCATTGAACAGCGGGTTGGCCAGCCGTGAGACCTGGACCCAGGGTCCGACGTCCACGTTCTGTCCCCGCGGCTCACGTACCCGCACCGAGTTGCGGCTCGCCGAGGCGTAGACGCCGATGACCGCCTTCGGGTCCATCGGATCGGTGGGATTGGTGCCGTTGCGCGTCAGTTGGGTCTTGGGGACCTGGATTGCGATGGTACTGACGTTGACCGACGCGGTCCCGTTGACGCCCGGCGCGTCGGCCGAGGGGATCAGGTGCAGGTGCTGGAAGGGGCGCAGGTCCGCCAGGTCGAAGACGGCGCCCAGGTCCACGTAGAACCCCTCGGCGCGCTGCCCGGCGAACACCGTCTCGCCGCTGGGCAGTTTGTGGACAGCCGCCTGGGCTAGCGCCGCGTAGTTGGGCGTGGAGCGCGGGCCGATGTTGCAGGGGGGCGAGATCAGTCCCTGCGCCAGCAGCGTCGGCCTGCCGTTGACCACCTTGGTCACCGTGTAGAACTGCCGCCGATTCCAGGTCATACTGTCGAGCGAGGTGATCGGACCTGTGTTGTACAGGAAGGTCTCGAGATTGCGGGTCTCGGTCTGGAACAGGAACTGGTAGGTGATGTTGGAGGTCCCGTCGCCGGTATTGTTGATGTGGAT
>JAABUQ010011929.1_pt1 | contig 10941 bp, 6 predicted proteins | sample 5560001 | NCBI WGS metagenome assembly JAABUQ01 (sample SAMN10711888, study PRJNA513371) | rock metagenome | isolation source: Antarctica rocks | place: Antarctica: Victoria Land, Finger Mt nord | collected 2015-12-18
TAAGCCGCGAGATCGCCACGTTCGGCCTGTTCGCCGGGATCGCGACGAACTATGCCGCGCTCGCCATCCTGCGGCCGGGCTGGTTCGCGTCGAGGCCTGGGCTTCAGCTGGGGCTGTCGGCGGCGGCCGTCGTGTCGGGCTTCGCGGGGCTCATCAGTTCGGTGATGGTCTACCACGTGGTGCGCCGGCCCTTCTGGCGGGCCCACTTCACCGGCTCGAAATTCGTGGGGACGGCCCTCGTGCTCGGGCTGGCGGTGTCGATGCTCGCGACGGCCATCGGATCGGGTCGCGGCGTGCCAACGCGGTTCTGCCTCGCGCTGATGGTGGCGACGGTCGCCAAGCTGGCGGTCGAGGCGAGCGTCCTGCAGCACCTGAAGGACGCCGACCTCACCCCGTTGCGGCGCTCCGCCATCTTGCTTTGCGGGCCGTTGCTGAAGGTTTCAAAGGCCCGGCTCGCCGCGGGCGTCCTCGGGGGCCTCTTGCTTCCGGCCGTCCTCCTGGTGGTGGGGGGCCGAGGGGCGTCTGTGGCGATCGCGGCCGTGTCTTTCCTGACGCTGCTGGGCGGGGAACTCGCGGAGCGCTACGAGTTCTTCGCGGCGGTCACCAAGCCCAAAATGCCGGGGGGGATGATGTCATGACGGTCGCCCCGAAGGCCCCTGATTTCTTGAAGCGGATCGGCAACTTGCTGCGGGCCCGCGATGGCAAGCTGACCCGCGAGCTGCTTCGCGAGCCGGGCAAATTCGGGCTCGGGCAACTGCCCGTCCTGACGGCGCCGGAGGCGACCACGGGCATGGTCTGCGGGTTCTGCGCCACGGGCTGTAACCTGAACATCCACCTGCGCGATGGGCAGGCGGTCAACCTCTCCCCCGCGACCGATTACCCCGTCAACCTTGGCATGGCCTGCCCGAAGGGGTGGGAGGCGCTCACCGTCCTCGATGCGACCGACCGCGCGACGATCCCGCTCCTGAAGGACGCCCAAGGGATCAGACGCGGGGTCGACTGGCACACGGCGATGGTGACGTTCGCCGCGCGGTTCCAGGCGATCCAGGCGGAGCACGGGGCCGACTCGATCGCCTTCCTCAGCACCGGTCAGATCCCCTCGGAGGAGATGGCGCTGCTGGGCGCGCTGGCGAAGTTCGGCATGGGGATGATCCACGGCGACGGCAACACCCGGCAGTGCATGGCCACGGCCGTCGTCGCGTACAAGCAGTCGTTCGGCTTTGACGCGCCGCCGTACACGTATCAGGACCTGGAAGACTCCGACTGCATCGTCCTGGTCGGCTCGAATCTCTGCATCGCTCACCCGATCATGTGGGAGCGGGTGATGCGCAACCAGAACAAGCCCGACATCATCGTGATCGACCCCCGCCGCACCGAAACGGCGATGTCGGCGACGCATCACCTCCAGGTCCGCCCCAAGTCGGATTTGCCCCTGCTCTACGGCCTGGCGAATGTGCTCATTAACGAGGGTTGGATTGATCGTTCGTTCATCGACGCCCACACGACCGGCTTCGACGATTTCGCCGCGTACGTCCGCCACTTCCGGCCGATGGGCGTCGCCTACGAGACCGGCATCGAGGTCGAGACCCTCCGCGAGATCGCCCAGCGCATCCACACACGGAAGCGCGTGTCGTTCTGGTGGACGATGGGCGTCAATCAGAGCTACCAGGGGACGCGCACGGCGCAGGCGCTCATCAACCTGGCCCTGATGACGGGCAACATCGGCCGCCCCGGCACCGGCGCGAACTCGGTGACGGGCCAGTGCAACGCGATGGGCTCCCGGCTCTTCTCGAACACCACCAGCATGTTTTGCGGCCACGACTTCGCCAACGCCGACCACCGCCGCAAGATCGCCGAAGCCCTGGAGATCCCCACCGAGAGCATCCCGACACGCGGAAGCTGGGCGTACGACGAGATCCTCGCGGCCGTCGACGCCGGCAAGATCCGCGGCCTCTGGATCATCGCGACCAACCCCGCGCACTCGTGGATCGACCAGAGCCATTGCCGGGAGATCCTCGGCAAGCTCGACTTCCTGGTCGTGCAGGACATGTACTACTCGACCGAGACGGCGCGGATGGCCGACCTGATGCTCCCCGCCGCCGCCTGGGGGGAGAAGGAAGGGACGTTCATCAATTCCGAGCGGCGGATCGGCCTCATCAAGAAGGTCCGCCGCGCGCCGGGTCAGGCGCTCTCGGATTTCAATATCTTCAAGCTCGTGGCCCACTATTATGGCTGCGGCGCGATGTTCGCCGGCTGGGACTCGCCCGAGGCGGCCTTCGGCTACATGAAGCGGATCTCGGCCGGCCAGCCGTGCGACATCACCGGAATCGCCGGTTACCGCGAGATCGACGAGGCGCGCGGCATCCAGTGGCCCTATCCGGCGGAGGCGCCCGACCACGCGCCGCAGCGGCGGCTGTTCGCCGATGGGCGGTTCTTCCACGACGACGGCCGGGCGAAATTCCTCTTCGAGGACCCGAAGCCCTTGCCCGAGGGGACCGACGACGATTACCCGCTCCTGCTGCTGACGGGGCGCGGCAGCGCCTCGCAGTGGCACACGCAGACGCGTACCAGCAAGTCGGACGTTCTCCGCAAGCTCTACCCCAAGCACCCGCACGTCGAGATCGCGCCCGAGGACGCCGAGCGGCTGGGGATTCAGCCCGAGCGCTGGGTGATCGTCGAGTCGCGACGGGGCCAGCTCCAGGCGCGGGCGATCGTCACGCCGACGGTCCGCCGCGGGGAAGTCTTCCTGCCGATGCACGACGAGGGCACGAATCGCCTGACCGACGCGGTCTTCGACCCCTATTCGAAGCAGCCCTCCTACAAGTCGTGCGCGGTGCGCATCCGGTCCGCCGGGCGCGAGTGAACCCCACCCATTTCCCCGGAAAAACGGGGTGTACCCAAAGGTGGTAAGACCCATGTCACAGGCGGGCAAGGCGACCCGGATCGACCTCTTCAATTTCTCGACGCCGCAGATGCGGGCCTTCCACCTGTCGTGGTTCGCCTTCTTTCTGTGCTTTTTCGCCTGGTTCGGCCTGTCGCCCCTGATGGCGGTGGTCCGCGACGAGATGCACCTGTCCAAGGAGCAGGTCGGCTGGATCGCGATCGGCTCGGTGGCGATCACGATCTTGTCGCGGGTGGGCTTCGGGTGGCTCAGCGAGCGGATCGGGCCGCGGCTGGCGTATACCTGGCTGCTGACGCTCGGGTCCTTGCCGGTGATGGGCATTGGCCTGGCGCGGGGCTTCGAGACGTTTCTGATCTTCCGCGTCTTGATCGGGGCGATCGGGGCATCGTTCGTCATCACGCAATATCACACGTCGTTGATGTTCGCCCCCAACTGCATCGGGATGGCCAACGCGACGACCGCCGGCTGGGGGAACGCGGGCGGTGGGGTGACGCACATCGTCATGCCGAAGGTCTTCGCCCTGCTGGCGGTCACGATGGGCCTGGGGGCCTTCATGGGCTGGCGGGTCGCGATGCTCTGCGCTGGGGTTCTCTGCTTCCTGACGGGCATCGCCTACTACTTCCTCACGCAGGACACCCCGCAAGGCAACTTCGCCGATCTCCGCGTCGCGGGCCTGCTGCCGCCGAGGAAGGCCGTCGAGGGCTCGTTCGGCATCGCGGTGCGCGACCCGCGCGTCTGGGCCCTGGCCGTCCTTTACGGCGCCTGCTTCGGCGTTGAGTTGACTTGGGACGTTCAGGCCGCGCTCTATTTCAAGGACTACTTTCAGCTCAGCCTGGAGGCGGCGGGCCTCGCCGCCGGCTCGTTCGGGTTCATGCACCTTTTCGCCAGGACGCTCGGCGGCTTCGTCAGCGACAAGCTCGGCGGTGCCTCGGGCCTGAAGGGCCGTGTCTCCTGGCTCTTCGCGACGATCCTCGTCCAGGGGCTCGGCCTGATGCTGTTCTCCCGGTTCTCGACGCTCTGGGTGGCCGTGCCCACCATGCTCTTCTTCGGGCTGTTCATGAAGATGGCCGAGGGGGCAACCTTCGCCATCGTGCCGTTCGTCAACCGCAAGGCGATGGGCTCCGTCGCCGGGATCGTCGGCGCCGGCGGCAACGTCGCGGCGGTGGCCGCTGGGTTCCTCTTCAAGGGAGCCCACACCCCGACGGCCTTCCTGACCCTGGGCGCGATCGTGGCCGTCTGCTCCTTCGTCGCCTTCGCCGTCCGCTTCTCCGCCGAAACGGAGGCCGAAGCCTCCCGTGAGTTCCGGGCCGCCGTCGCCCGCCGCGATGAGATGCCCGAATTGGTCGGTGCCCCGGCGTGAAAGTCGTCAGCACAAATTCACCACGGAGCCACGGAAGACACGGAGCGGATTCTCAAGAGAGATTTCTTCTCCGTGTCCTCCGTGTCCTCCGCGGTGAGTTCCTTCCTCCCGAGGTGCCGCCGATGTCGAGCCCCAACGGCCTCACCGAAGAACAGAAGAACTACCTTCAGGGCCTCGCGATGGGCGCTGATGTCGCCCGCGCGGTGCGCGGCCTGCCGGTCCTCTCCGGCAGCGCCAGCGTCCCGGGAACCGTCGTCCGCCTCGGTCCCGCGCCAGGCGCCGACGGTGCGAGCCTGAAGCCCACCGGACCGGAACGTTTGCAGATCGAGGCCCAGGATCGCGTCGCCGCCTTGGGGAAATCCCTCTGCAAGGAGGAGAAAGCGAAGCGCGAGAAGGACCCCCTCGCGTTGTGGGATGAGATGCGCGCCAACGCCCGGCGCCAGCTCTTCCCCAAGGACACCGACATCCTGCTCTACAAGTTCTCCGGCCTCTTCTACGTCGCCCCGGCGCAAGACTCCTTCATGTGCCGCCTGCGTATTGCCGGCGGCGTCCTGTCGTCCTGGCAATTGCGAGGCGTCGCCGACGTCGCCGAGAAATTCGGCGGCGGGTTCACCGACGTGACGACTCGCGCCAACCTGCAAATCCGCGAGATCGAAGCGGGGGATGCCCTCAACGTCCTCACCTCCTTGACCGAGATCGGCATCGTCACCCGCGGCGCGGGCGCCGACAACATCCGCAACGTCACGAGCAACGCCACCAGCGGAATCGACCCGCAAGAGCTGATCGAAACCCTGCCGCTGGCGAAGGAGATGCACCACTACATCTTGAACCACCGCGAGATGTACGGCCTTCCGCGCAAGTTCAATATCGCCTTCGAGGGCGGCGGCCGGATCGCCAGCCTCGAAGACACCAATGACATCGGCTTCCGCGCCCTGCGCGTTCCGGAGTCGCAGGCTGGGGACGACCTCCCCGCGGGCGTGTATTTCGAATTGACCCTCGGTGGCATCACCGGCCACAAGGATTTCGCCAGGGGCACCGGCGTCCTGCTGATGCCCGAGGAATGCGTCCCGGTCGCCGCGGCGGTCGTCCGCGTCTTCATCGCCCACGGCGATCGCACCGACCGCAAGAAGGCCCGCCTGAAATACGTCCTCGACGCCTGGGGCTTCGAGAAATTTCTCTCCGAGGTCGAGAAGGAACTCGGCTCGCCCCTCCGCAAAGTGCCCATCGACCGTTGCGACCCGCCTCCCCGAGACGACCGCTGGGCGCACGTCGGCGTCCACCCGCAGAAGCAGGAGGGCCAGTCCTACGTGGGCGTCGTGCTGCCCGTCGGCCGGATGGCGGTCGAGCAGATGCGTGGGCTTGCCGCCGTCGCCGACCGCTTCGGCAGCGGGTCGATCCGCCTGACCGTCTGGCAGAACCTCCTGATCCCCGACATCGCCAACGGGGAGGTTGACGACGCCCTCCGAGCGATCGAGGCCCTTGGTCTCGGCACGGACGCGTCCAGCGTTCGCAGCGGGCTGGTCGCCTGCACGGGCAACGCCGGCTGCAAGTTCGCGGCCTCCAACACCAAGGCCCAGGCCATGAGGCTGGCCGGCTACCTGGAGGAGCGCTTGACGCTCGACCGCCCAATCAACATCCATGTGACCGGCTGCCACAATTCCTGCGCCCAGCATTACATCGGTGACATCGGCCTGGAGGGCACCAAGGTCGAGGTGGGCGAGGAGATGGTCGAGGGCTACCACCTCTGCATCGGCGGCGGCTACGGCGCCCAGCAGGGTGTCGGCCGCCGTCTGCTGGAGTCGCTCCCCTTCGACGAGATCCCGCCGATCGTCGAGCGGTTCTTGCAGCACTACCTCGACCACCGCGAGGGGCCCGGCGAGTCGTTCGCCGCCTTCACCCGCCGCCACACCGTCGAGGAGCTTCGCGCTGTCGTCGAGTACCAATTGGCCGTGTGATGCGGGCTTCGTATGGCGTCCTGCATTGCAAGAACGGCGGATTCCCTCCGCCTGACAAGACCCCGACCGGGTTTTTGGAATCATGAACTTCACACTCGTCCCCGAATCGGCCCCGTTCAACACCGAGCAGCGGGCCTGGCTGAACGGCTTCCTCGCCGGCTGGATCGGCCTGCAGGATGCGGCCGTCGGCGTCGCCCCCGCCCCGGTGCCGCCGCCACTGTCGAGTGCCGGGCCCGCACCGGCACCGGTTGCCCTCGTGGCACAGACCGAGGCAGAGCCCTGGCACGACCCGACCTTGCCGATCCCGGAGCGGATGCGCCTGGCCGGCGGCAAGGCGTTCCCGAATCGCTTGATGGCCGCGATGGCGCAGCTCGACTGCGGCGCCTGCGGCTATGTCTGCAAGACCTACTCGCAGGCGATCGCCGACGGTTCGGAGAAGAGCCTCACCCTCTGCACTCCCGGCGGCTCCGAAACGTCCAAGATGATCAAGCGCCTTCTCAAGGAGGAGAAGGAAGGCGGCTCCAACGGCCACGGCCACGGCCACGGCCACGGCAACGCCAATGGCAACGGCGTGGCCAAACCCGCCGAGGTGCCCGCCCCCCGCGCCGACGGGTGGTCGCGCAAGAATCCGTACCCCGCGCGGCTGCTCCGCGGCGTCCGGCTGAACAAGGACGGCTCGGAGAAGGACACGCGCCACGTCGAGATTGCGCTGGGCGAGGACGGCCCGGCGTATGAGGTCGGCGATGCCCTGGGCGTCTACCCGGAGAACTGCGGCGAGCTGGTCGACGACCTGCTCGCGGCCCTCGGCACCGTCGGAAACGAGCCCGTCGTGCCCCCTTCCGGCGTGGAGGTCTCGCTTCGCGAGGCCCTGGCGCGGCACTGCTGCCTCACGGCGACCACCGAGGAGCTACTGCTCTGCCTCGCCAACGCCGCGACCGACCCCGCCGAGGCCGCGAAGCTCACGGCCCTGATCGAGGACGATGCGCCGATCTCCGGTTTTGACGTGCTCGACACCTTGCTCCTCTTCCCCTCGGCGAGGCCCCCGGCGGCCGATTTCGTCGCGGCGCTCTCGGACCTCAAGCCGAGGCTGTATTCCATTTCGAGCTCGCCGAAGCGGCATGCCGGGCAGGTGCATCTGACCGTCGGCAAGGTCTCGTATACTTTCAATGGTCGCAAACGCAAAGGCGTCGCCTCGACGATGTTCGCCGATCGCCTGGGGGAAGGCGCGGAGGTCCGGGTCTTCGTGCACAAGGCGCACGGCTTCACCGTCCCGGCCGACCGGTCCGCCCCGATGATCATGATCGGCCCCGGCACCGGCATCGCGCCCTTTCGGGCGTTCCTCCAGGAGCGCGACGCCGCCGGCGCCCCCGGCGAAAACTGGCTGTTCTTCGGCGATCAGCGCGGCGCTGTCGACTTCCTGTACGAGGAGGAGCTTTCCGACTACCTCGCGCGGGGCGTCCTGACCCGGCTCGACACCGCCTTCAGCCGCGACCAGGACCGGAAAATCTACGTGCAGGATCGGATGATCGAGCACGGCGCCACGCTCTTTGAATGGCTCACCCGCGGCGGCCACGTCTACGTTTGCGGAGACGCCCGGCGGATGGCCGTCGACGTCGATCGTGCGTTGCACCAGGTCATCCGCGACCACGGGAACCTGGGCGAGGACGCCGCGAAGTCGTACGTCGCCCGCCTCTCGGCCGAGGGGCGCTATTGCCGAGACGTTTACTGATGCCCCTTTCCGTGTGGTAGCCGTTCACGCGAAAACCGCTTCTCAACCCGCCTTGGCCCGCAGGACGGGGGAGGCGTCTTCCCGATCCGAAGCCAGGTCCTCGACCGTCTCGCGGAGCAGGGCGACCTGGTCCTGGAGGCGGAGCAGCTCGCGGATGACGTGGTCCAGGACCACGGTGATCTCGGCGGCCGTCTTGTCGACCGCTGGCGGCGGGGGGACGGGCATGCAGCGGCGGAAGAACGCTTCGAGGCGGGCCGTGAACGGCCGGCGAATCGGCAGCGTCGCGCGCCAGAACGGCTTGAGGATCGCCTTGAGGAGGGATTTCATCGGTCTCCGACTCCGGTTCGGACGGAAAGGAAATGGCCTAGCTCGCCGTCGCCGCACGCCCGGCGCAGCGCTCGATGACTTCCACATACATCCCGGCCACCCGCGACCAGTCGTGGCCGTCGCGGACGTGCCCGATCGCCGCGCGGCCCAGGGCCTCGCGCGCGGCGGGGTCGGCGGCGAGTTCCAGGGCAACGCGGGCCACGGCGGACGCCTCCGGGCGGACCTTGCGCACCACGGCGTCGGGGATGGCGGAGAAGGTCCCCACGTCGGCGACGATCGTCGCGACCCCGTGACGCAGCAAGTCCAGCAGCGCCGCGGAGGTCTCGCCGTTGGTCGGCGGCCTGCGCAGGTTGAACCCGACGTCGGTGACGGCCGCCAGGTCCGCGAACTCCTCCCCGGAGCGACGCCCCAGGAACCGCACGCGACCCGAGAGGCCTCGCTCGCCCGCGAGCCGGCGGGCGCCCCCGCCGTCGGCTTCCTCGCCGACAAACAGGAGCACGGCCGACGGGTCGACCCGCGCGACCTCGCCAAAGCCGTACAACACCTCCTCGTACATCTTGAGCGGGCTGACGAACCCGAAGGCCGCCAGCACCAGGGCGGCGCCCGGCAGGCCGAATCGCGCCCGGATCTCCGCCTTCCGCGCGGACGGCACCCGCCGCGCCGCCGCGCCCAGCGGGATGACCGCCGCACGCCCTGCCAGGTCGGGCAGACACCCGGCGAGCCTCTCGACGCACCACGCCGAATGGACGACCACACACCGCGACCGCTCGAAAATCCGCCGATTCAGGTACGCCCCGCGCTTCGCACACGCCTCGGCGACTGTCCCGATGTCGGTGCCGCGGGCGTCGAGATCCGCCAGCAGTTGGGCCGCGTGCTCCGGGTGGGCGTGGGCGAGTTCCCGGGCGAAGTAACCGCGGAGATCGCCCAGGGACTCGCCGAAACTGAGGTGGAACCCCGCCAGGCAGAAGTCGTGCAGGGTCGTCACGCCCGGATAGCGCAGCAGGGTCGGATACAGGAAGTGGTGATAGGACGAGTTGCCCATCTGGTAGACGAGCCCGCGATAGCCCCGGTAGGGCGCGATCCGCTCGAAGACGCGGGCGTCGGCCTCCATCGGTCCGTCCGGCTCCGGCTCGAACGTCGGGTCGGGGACGGCCCCCTCGGCGTGATAGCGGTCAACGACGTAGGTCGCGCCCAGTTCCTGGACCAGGCGGCTCGCGTAGTCGGAGATGCCGGACCTCGTGGGCGGGAACGGGGAGAAGACCGCGATCCTCGGCCGGTGCGGACGCCGCTTCGGCCGTCGTCGCGCCGCGGCCTCGACCGCCGGGGCCAGCGCCTGCAGGGCGAGCCAGGCCGTCCGGTCCCACGAGAATTCGCCCGCCCGCGCGACTGCCCGCCTTCGCAGATCGCCCGCAAGCGTGGGATCGTCCAGGACGCGGGCCATCGCCGAGGCCAGGGCGTCCGGGTCCGCGGCGTCGGTCAGGAGGCCCGCATCGCCGACGACTTCCGGTTGCGAGGAGTTGTCGCCCGCGATCACCGCCGCGCCACAGTGCATCGCTTCCAGGATCGGCAGGCCAAACCCCTCGTGAAGCGACGGTGAGACAAACGCGGCGCAGCGGCGATACAGCGTCCGCAAGTCGTCGTCGCCAACTTCGTCGGTCAGGACGAGCGATCCGCCGACTCCCCGGTCCTCGGCATACGCCCGGACGCAGGGGCCCGCGTCGCCGTGGAGCTTGAACGTCAGCACGAGCTGGTGACGCTCTCGAAGCGAATCCGGGAGCTTCGCGAAGGCGTCGATGAGCCCCCAGACGTTCTTGCGGAAGTCGGTCCCACTGACGCACGCGACAAATGGGCATCCGATCCCCAGGCGCCTGAGCGTCGGCGACGCATCCTCGGCGGGGTCGGGCGAGAAGTACGACCCGTCGCAAGCCGCGCCGATCGTGGCGATGCGGGACGCGGGCACGCCCAGCCGGGCGAGGGTGTCGGCGCGGGTGGCCTCGGAGATCGCCAGCAGGGCGTCGAATCGCCGCAGGGCCCGCCGGCAGCGGTCGTACCAGGGGCCACGCTTCTGGGGGATCAGGAAGACTTCCGGGTAGAGCAGGGGGATGAAGTCGTACACCACCGACGCCAGCGCCGGGCCGCCCGGCACCGGCGACGGGGGCGTGTAGCCCGTCCACGGCTCGAAGGGGCTGAGCAGCAGCAGCGCATCCAGGCCGTCGGGGTTCTCGCGCACGAGGCGGTCGATCCGGGCCGTGGCGGTCCGCTCCGCGCGGTCGAGGGCCGGCGTCAGCGTGCGGCGGCCCAGACCCGGGAGGTCGGGGACCAGGTCGATGGGCAGGCCGTCGTGCAGGTACAGGACGAATTGATGATCCTCGGACGCCGTGGCCAGGGCGGTGACCAGGTCCCGCGCGTACCGGCCGATGCCGCGCCGCGCGTGGTCGGGCGACTGCATCGCGAGCGCGTCCAGGCCGATCCGCATCGGGCTCCCTCTCGCGACGACCGAACCGAACTGAGCCGAACTGAACACCAGGGCGGGGCGAGGCCCACGGGGCCGTCAGGGTAGCCCCGCGCCCGGCGGGCGTCAACGCTGGATTCGGGAGCTTCGAGGATCCTCTCCGGGTGGCTGGGGTCGGTCCTCCGACCCCGGAATCCCCGCGGATCGGCCTCACCG